>PJEL010001502.1_pt1 | contig 23315 bp, 19 predicted proteins | sample 1853271 | NCBI WGS metagenome assembly PJEL01 (sample SAMN08108733, study PRJNA415343) | Invertebrate metagenome, whole genome shotgun sequencing project. | host: Globobulimina | place: Sweden: Gullmar Fjord | collected 2015-08
TCATGCCATACCCTGTTGTTAAGCATCACCATCGCATAATCAATCATGCCGGGATTTGTCGTGATCTGTTCAGCGTGATCGCGTAGCTCCTCCATCGAGAGCGGCGGCACAAGCTGGTTGGCCACTGCATAGCCGGCAACCTCTTGCAGGAGTTCATCGCGGCCGGAACGGGCGGCTGGAACGCCATATTCAAGTTTGGTTTTTTTCATCATCCGTATGCCCCGAACCCGAAGAACCAGTTTTTCTTGGCAAAACGATACGGCCAGGATGTTTCTGGGATCTCGTGTCCTGGGACGTGGTGTGAACAGCGCGGCGTCATCATCCTGAGTTCATCGAGTCCGGTTCCGCGCCCGCTGCTGTCGATGGTACCCGGTTGATCGACACAATCAGCCAAAAGGTCCGGCCTTTCCATAATGATACATCCGCGAGTCGTTTCTGACGACAGTGTTCGAAATCTCTTGAGAAACTCCGAATTGGTGATGACATCAGCGATATCACAACCGTTCGAGACATTCTCAGCGGCAAATTGGATTGGCGGGCAGACCTCAAGATCGCCGCCGGGGCCGATATGGTGGCCGATTCCAACCGCAGCAGGACACATCGCACGACCATTGTGATCCCAATACGAGTCGACAACGAGCAATCGCGCCCGCGATCGAACATCAACCATGAATCGACGTAGCCGGGTCACTTCTTCGGGTGAGAGTGCGAGTTCGGGTTGGGGAAGAGGCCCCACCGGCCGGTAGACGTAGTACCAGAGATAATGAACGCCCTCGTCGGCCATTGCGCTGACAAAACTCTCGGTCGCGAGATCGTCGAGATTGGATTTGCAGACGCTGGTCGCAACACCAATCACCAGTCGTTGCTCACGACAGTACTTGATACCTTCCATGGTGCGTTGAAGAACATCGTTGCCGCCGCGCCGGACATCAGAGATCTCTTGACTGCCTTCGACGCTGATCAGTGGAGAGATATTGCCAAGGCGGCGCATTGTGATGGCGGTCTTCTCGTCGATCAGTGTTCCATTCGTAAAAAGCAAAAAATAGCAGTCGGGATGTTCGGCCAAGACGTCAAAAAGCCCGCGATGCAGCAATGGTTCTCCACCGAGGATGCCGAATGTATATACGCCTCGGGACTTCGCGGCGTTGATGATATTGTTGATCGTCTCTGTTTCAAGTTGACGGCCTGGCGCATCTGGCGAAGCCCAACAGCCCTGGCATCTGAGATTGCAGCGGCTGGTTACTGAAATGAACAAAAAGGCTGGGAAAACCTCTCCCCGTTTCAGGCGCTTCTCGAAGCGCTGCACCGCACGCATGCCTTTGAAGCCGAAGTTGGCGACGAATTTCCACAAAATTCGTGCGTCTGTCTCCTGCACCAGCCGGGCGCCAAATTTCGCGATCACTCTGTGGGTTTCCCGTAGCTGGTTGCCATGGTGGTTTCACACGGTTTCTGATCGCCGCACATGCACGCACAGCGTTCGGCTTTGGCCTTTTCGAGTGCATCTTTTCGCAACAATCGCCGCTTCAATGAGGTGCGTCGTCCCTTGAGGGTTTGGTAGAGGTCTTGACCCATAATCTGATGCACATTGACCTGGGTCGGACCACCGGAGTTCACTCCGACCTCGTCTCCATTGATCGGTGATTCATCCAGCTTTGGAAAGATGATGGCAGCATCAGGGCAAACTCGAGCACAGGCTGGACAATTATTCTTGCAGTTTGTCGGATTTGCGACGCGGACCCGTTCGTCAGCAGATGTTTCAAAAACACCGAAGAGACAGAAATTTGCACATTGGTTGCAGTCGCTGCAGCGATCGTAGTCGATGACAGGAAACCACCCCGGCCACTCGACCCCTTGCCGGCTCGGTTGTTCCTGAAGCTCGATACCCTGTACATCGGTCTTCTGCATATCGATCTTCTGAAAATCGACGCCGGAGAGTCGTTCGAAAACGTCATCCGTTGAAAGCACGTGCATATTCAGGACTTCGGTCTGAGCGTCGAGCCCTGAGGATTTCAACAACCAATTCACGGCTCGTTCATAACATGCAACAACAACGATCTGGTCACCATCGGCATATTCGCTGAGCTGTGCATCCCGCTCGCCAGCAAGCGCGCAGAGATCGTCAACGATCCACGCGTTTTCGTTTTTCTTCACGATCGTGTTGATGGCTTCGGTATCGAGCATTTCAGCTTTCGCGCACCGGCATATCAGGAGTTTTTTCTTCATTTCCCCGTTGTCGCCTTTGTGATAAGTCTCGTGCAAACCAAGCTCCCTGGATTCGAGTGTAACCGCGTTCGGGTCAAACCACGGTGGCATTGCACATCCGCGGCGGTCAGAAGAGGTACGGAAAAGACCTCGCGGGGTTCTCAGCGGGTTCTCTCGCTGGGTGTGTTTTCACATTTTTTCACATATTTTCACATGTTTTACATCTTTGAGTTGTTATCGAGTCACAGCCTCGTAGATTTCGACAATCTCAGAAGCCATACGTTGCATCGTGAAGTGTTCGTGCACTCTTTCCCGTCCCGCAAGCCCCAGCGCGCGGGCGCGCTTGGGATCGAGAAGCATTGAGCGTAAGGCATCGACCAGTGCTTTGGGTTGTGATGGGTCGTAGGCGATCCCGCCTCCAGTTTTTTCGATAATCTCAGGGAACGCACCAACGGCCGGTTGCACCAGTGGCACCGCGGCTGCCAAGGCTTCGATTTGGAACGCACCAAAAGCCTCGCCATTTGGGATCGGAACCGAAAGTACGGACAGCCCCTCGAGAAAATCGATACGGTCGCTGAGTTCGAGACGATCGACAAAGGTTGTGTACGACAAAAGTTTCTTGCGCTTGAGTTTTTGTTTGATCTGTTTGAGAAATTTCCGGTCATCACCAGTGTGGCCGCCACAGATATGAAGTCGAAGTTGCTCGAGACCGGGTTCTCCGTGCAGTTCGATAAACGCGTCGACCAATTCACCGAGGCCAAGGTTTTCACACATCCGCGATAGATAACCGATGACCGGTACCTCGGGCTTAGCTTCGCGATACACCGTGGGATCGATCCCGACCCAGACGACGTGGACCTTGTCGGGATTCAGATTCATTTCTTCGATCATGCGCGCCGAGTAGGCGTGGCTGACACCGACGAAAGCATCAACATCACCTGCGCGATCAGCCATCAGGGTCCAAATTCTCTCCGACCAGTGTTCGGGCATCGGATTGATCCATTGATCCTCGTCTTGAAGGGTGCAGACAATCGGAACGTCAAGTTCGCGGCGTAGCCTTCGGGCGAGTCCAAGCAGAAGCGCGTTGGAGAGGTGGATGACATCGGGCTTGCCTTCACTTTTGAGCCACGTGACCAGTTGCTGCAACTCGGCGCTCTGGTTGCCTTCATCGCCGAGCAACATGCTCTCGGTCATCGCTTCGAGACCTGCTGCCCGCGTTGAGCCTGCTTTGCGGGCGGCCATAGCCAAGAAGGGGCGAGCGTCTGCAAGGCGCGTCAAGGCGGTGGGTAGTTTCCTCAAGAACGCCGATTGTTGCCGCAGATAAAGACTGATCGCGCCATAAAAGACTGGTGCACCAGAGTCCTGATGCTGATCATCAAGGAGTGGGAGGTACAAGGGTGTTAATACTGCGTCGTGGCCCATCGATCGCTGTTCGCGCACCAGGGCAGAGTCGCGGAGACAGTTCTGGCAATAAAACGTGCCACCAGATCCGGGGACAAGATGGATGATCTTCATGAAACGATAATACTCGAAGCATTGCATATACCAACTGCTACAATTACGTCGAATAGGATCGATATGATGGATACGTGGAGGTGGATCAGCGCCTCTATCGCGGAGGCAATCGATGATTGAAGCGATCAAGAACAAACTCTGGAATGTGCTTCGCAGAAAAGATGTCTCGCTTGCGATGGTCTACGATCAGGAAGGGCGTATCCTCTGGCACCGCGGCCGGAGCATTAAAGGCCGGTCGATCGATGACGGTGAAGGTTTTCCGAAAAGTTTGATTCGCGAAAGCATGTGCAACTCGAAAGCTGTTCAAACTGAAGATGTTATGGTCACGTCATCAGACAACGGCTTGCCACTTTCTGCCAGTGCGATGTTTCTCAGATCGATCCTTATTTTGCCTTTTGAGCGGAGATTTTTTCTTTATCTCGACAGCGGTAGTAAAGAACATTTTTCAAGTTCCGATGTTGAAGTTTTTCGCGCGATGGGTGATTTGCTCGGCGAAACAGTCGCCCTCATCGGCCGGCGCGCAGCAGATCCAAGCGGCACCGCCGGATCGAGCGCCGGTATGGATCGGGTGCGCGATCTGGTTGTTCATTACGCCATCGAAGAAGAACCGGTTTTATTGCTCGGCGAAACTGGTGTTGGAAAGAATCACGTTGCGGAACTCATCCATCGAGCGTCTGGAAGGGCGGGGAAAATGGTGATCGCGCACTGCCCCTCCATTCCCGAAAGTCTTTTCGAAAGCGAGATGTTCGGCCATCGTCGTGGTTCGTTCACGGGCGCAACAGAAGCTCGTCAAGGCCTCATTCAAGAGGCTGAAGGTGGCACTTTGATGCTTGATGAGATTTCGGAGGTTCCACCGTCTTTTCAGGCGAAACTGCTCGCAATTGCCGAGACCGGGCGCTATCGCACCCTCGGAGATAGCCGTGAATATTTGTCGAACGTACGCTTGCTTGCGGCGTCGAACAGGGATCTCGCAGAAGAAGTACGGGAGAAAAGATTCCGCTCCGACCTCTTTTACCGGCTCAATGTGCTTCCAATCGAGATCCCACCGCTACGCGAGCGGCCGGGAGATATTCGCGATCTGGTGCAACAGCACCTTAGTTTGTTGCGCGGAAAAAGAATCGAGAACGGCTTTTTTGAAATCCTGGAAAAGCACAGCTGGCCGGGAAATGTTCGTGAGTTGCTACAAGTACTGAAACGAGCGGGTATTCAGTTGCCGGGTCCAACGATAGGTTCGGAAGTAAAACAGGTCTTGATGAATATCGGGAGTGTAAATAGCAATGATCTTGACCACAGAGTGCACGAATACCGAACCCGATTTCAGCAAGGCGTTTCGTTTTGGGATACGGCGTGGAAGGATTTTCTTGGCAGGGATTTGAATCGAGAACAGCTCCGAGGCGTGCTCAAAGAGCTGTTTGAAGCGCAGGGCCGCAGCTTGCGACGCTTATCAGAAGTGCTGAACATCGAAGACAAGGACTACCCGAGGTTTGTATCGTCTCTGCACAAATACAAAGTCCATCCCGGCCAGGATTGACTTTTCTCCTAAGAAACTTGTCGGGCTTTTCATCATTATTCCGGTTGTTCGTCGTGGTAGCAGACTCGTAGGGTGGGCCTTGGCCCACCATTTGCGTTGTGCCCTGGTGGGCCAAGGCCCACCCTACGTTCTAAGTATCATTTGCGCGAACAGAATGAAACTCGGACGTTCATAACCCTGAGGGTATCTGGACATACACCCGGGAGTAGATTCGCGCTCTGCTACGAAAAATCACGTTGTAAACAAAGGGGTTCTGTCATAGGATGACTTGGCACCGTCTGTGCAAATACGGATTGAGTATCTGAGCGGAGAACAACAAGCTTCGTTCGTGGGAGGTTGATATGTTGAGAAGATTCTCGCAGCTGATAGTGGTCAATTTTTGTGGAGTTTTGCTGGTTGCCCAGATGGGTGTGGCGAATAATTGGTTGCATTTTGGCGCTGATTCTATCTACTCCGGGCACAATGAAGAAGAGCGGAAACTTGGGCCGGAAAATGTATCGGATCTTGAACGCCGCTGGGGAATCGGTTGCGACGATGGTTATTTCAGCGTGATTTCGAGTTCGCCGGCGATACGCAACGGTGTTTTGTATACCTCTGGCGCCGGAAGCCGCCTGACGGCGTACGAGGCGAGCACTGGTCTGATGTTGTGGGAATTCGGTCAAGGCAATTGGGGCTGGGCGCCGCAGCCGGTGGTATCGGCCGACGGCACGGTCTACTACATGGAAGGCAGTAATCCAACCGAGGTGTATGCGGTCAACGGGGCGACGGGCGAGATGCTTTGGCAAGCCCCGCTTGGTTTTGACTTGGGATTTAGCGATACCGCCCTGATTACGGTGGATGAAGAACAAAAGCTTGTCTATGTCGTAGAAGAGCCGTTTGCGCCGGGTGAGGGAAAAATCTTTGCTCTTGATGCGGCAACGGGTGATGTCGCGTGGTGGAAAGGTCCAGCGACCGACGATCTGGGTTTTAAGGGTGATCATGTACTGCTTCGCGACGGAATGATCTATATCGTTGCTGTTTATGAAGACGAATACTCGTGGCGTTTTGAGAAGGTGGTTGTTATCGATGCTGGAAGCCGAAACATTACAGCTTCGTTTTTGCGCCCCGATGATATCGAGTTTAGGGAAATTTCGAGATTTTCCATCTGCGGCAATACTCTGATCGTCAATTTCTGTGATCGAGATGATGTTTTTGAGTCGGAGGGCATCCTGGTCGCTTTCGACCTGACGACCGGAATCGAAACATGGCGAATGGAAGCTCAGGGCGCTTTCACCGGCAGGCTTGCGTGTAATGAAACGCTTGAAGTTGTTTATGTGCCTGCAGGCCCATACCTCCATGCTATCAATGCTTCAGATGGCTCGGAAATTTGGAGTTTTCTGGGATTTGATGACATCTATAATCCGTCCGTAGCCAACGGTGTGGTCTATTTCATCTCGAGTACAAATATGTATGCGATTTCGGAAGCCAGCGGTGAACAGCTCTTCCGTCAGGCGCTCGGTTACGATGGATATGAAACCACCCAAGTGGCCATCGCCGACGCGATGCTCTTTTTCTCTGGCAACGGCGGAACGTGTGATCTTTATGCGCTTGCATTACCCGATGACGGCCCGGAGATCGGGATCGATGGCTTCATTCCAGCCGCGGCAAAAAACGCAGGCGCTGGAGGTACCGTGTGGGGAACGACGGTCTGGGCATTCCAAGACACAGCTGACACCGCAACGTTTGTATTTCGCGCCGGCAATGTCGACCGGCCGGCAGCCGAGGCCGGGGCGTATAGCGTGAATGTGAATCGCGGTCAGGTCGTACGAATTGATGATGTCCTTTCGCATTTTCCCGACGTGGCGCCTCCTGCGGCGCTGTTTTATTCGTGGGACGGCGTTGAGCCCGAAGATGCGGTCGTCACGAGTAGAACGTCCACCGCGGTGCCCGGAGGCGCAGCAGGATCTCTTGGTCAAGGTATTCAGGGTATCAACCTCCAAGATCTGCCAGCTGCCGGGACCAGTCATGTTGTACCACTGTCACCGAATAATGATCGCATCCGTTCCAACCTCGGCGTTGTCAACGCCGACGCCTCCCCGGCTGACTTCGTTGCGCGTATTCGGTCTGAAAATGGCGTCGTGCAGGGAGAGCTGCAATTCACACTACCGGCTGGTTCCTGGCGTCAATTCAACGGTGTGTTCGGCAGCTTCGGTCTGGCGGCGGTTGACGGCGCTTATGCCGAAGTTGTCAGTACTTCGGCCAACGGTCAACCTGGAACGCCTCTCTTCGCGATCTATTCGTCGCTCGTCGATAACAATAGCGGTGATCCAACCTATCTCGCTGGGCAATGGGCGGGCACATCAGGTGAGATCCTGATTCCGGTCGCAGCGCACAACCCGGGAGCGAACGGCACACAATGGGTTACCGATATCAGTACCGTGAATTGGCAAGGTGAAAACTCTGCATTGTGTTCGTTCACTTTTCTCAAGGAGGGCGTTGCTAATTATCCGAATCCTGCGGATTCTGAGAGTTTCACAGTCGCAAGAAACGAGCATCTCTACCTTCCAGATGTTGTGCTCGATCTTTTCGGCGAATCAAATAACAAAGGTGCGATCCTCAGTTCAGGCCGTCCAGACAACCGGTGGAGCCGAACATACAATTTGGCCGATAGCGGAACCTTTGGACAAGGCCTGCCTGGTTTGAACGTTTCTGAGGTTGAAGTTTTGGGCTCGGATCGTGGCGTGTTAATTGGGCTCGAAGAGAGTGCTGACTTTCGCTGTAATCTCGGGTTAGTGAATAGCAGCACCGTGACGAGCAATGTGACCTTGCAGTATATGACCGCAGATGGTGTTGTTCTCGGCGCTGACTATTTCGCATTGCCCCCGCGCGGCATGGAACAGATTTCTGCGCCGTTTGCAGTCTACGGAGGCGTTCATGACGGGCGAGTCCTGTTCAGCTCGGATAATGGAATCGTGGTTTATGCCTCTGTCGTTGATAACAATACAGGCGATGCTTCAACAGTACTGAGCACGCGTCTTCGGTAGAGTGGGACCAAGATTGCACTTCCGGCCGGGCCAATTGAGGCCCGGCCGAAGAATCGCCGATTGGCCGAAATCACACCATGCGGGTTGCCCATTGTAAATTGGTCGCGCCAAATTTACGCATGTCGGGCCGCGATCTCCACCGACCTATTCTTTCGCGGACCCGACTTCTACGAAGCCGATTCAGCTGTCAATATTGAGAGTAAATCTCTTAAAAGAAATAATTTACACATTACGTGGGTTGAGTTGCCTTGTCTTGCTACTATAGAAGTGTATGGGAAACTGGCTCGTTGTATCCGAGGATCTGGAGTTGGCTGGCAGCCTCAAGGGATGTCTGACGGGAGGCAGTGCCGAGATCCAAGTCAACGCCGCTCACGATAGTGCTGAATGCCAATGGGCCATCGAGAATCTTGACATTGATCGGATTGTGATTTCCGCTGCAGGGGACTCGGTCGACCGAATCTCATTTATTTGTGCAGCGTTTCGGAAGTTCCCTGGACTCAAGGTTGTCATCATATCCGAGAAGTGTAGCCAAATAGGCGTTCACACTTCTCCTGGCGGTGACGTGCATTTTGTTGAATCCTTTGATGAAACAACCATGATACCTCTGCCAAACCGCACTAGCGACTACTCTGCACGGCGTACCGACATCATCGATGTGGTGCTCATCGGTCAGCACGCTGGCCTGAGCCAGGCGATCCGGGTGAATTCGCCTCAGGGGTTTGGTTTTTTGGGCTTTGTCAATGGATCCCTGGCGTACGCGTCAACGGATCACCTGATAGGCAAGAATGCGTTTCTTCAGATGGCATTGTGGGCAGGAAGCTCATTCGAATGCTTGGATACCAACGATGAAATAGGCGGAGAAGCCAATATTTCAGGCTCCGTTTCCGAACTTATCGCAATCGCCGCCGATCTTCGAAGTGCCGTCGAAGGCGATGTGCCCGAAATTGAAGGAGACACTCTAACGTTGCCCCTGCTTGGAGTTTCTACGCCGGGGGTTGTTGCGAAGTGGACTTCCTCAGCGACTCCTCACCGAGCAATTGTTCGTGTGCTGGTTGGTTTTGACCCATGCGCCCCATGTGATTGCGTTCAAGCGTTTTTGCATCGGATTGCCCACGATCTCAAGCCCGTCAAACAATGGTCGAGCGAACCTAGTGACGGACCTTCATTCGTAAGAGTACACACAGTAGAGGGTGGAGTCTTGAGCCTCACATTTGTTCCCATGAATGCCAAGAATCGATTCTATTTTGAGACTTTTGCGAGTTCCTCGGACGCAGTTGTTATCTGTTCGACGCAGAGTAGCAATGGCGAAATGAAAAACTGGCGCGCCGTGGTGCCTGAAGGCGTGCAATTCATGACATCTCGGCGCAGTGAAGGCAGCACCAGTGAAAGTTGCCCCGGCCTTTGTTGCCAAACCGAGTCCGACTCGTGAAAGCCCTGAAAGTGCTCGTCGTCGGCGCGGGCGAAGCCGGCAAGAGTACCTTGATTCAGGCTCTTTGTCCGCAGGCGATAAACCTTGAGGTCAATGGGCGGACAGTGGCCATGGATCAAGCCACTCTCGATCGAAACGGGTCGAAGATTTTGTTCATTGGAGTACCAGGCCAAAAACGATTTGCAGCGGTACGCGAGGCGCTGGCAGAAGGTGCGAAAGTGGCGGTATGGGTGCACCGCGCCGGCGAGCCGGTCGATCAGGACACCCAACATCTCGTCGCCGAACTGGTTAAAAGCGGTGCGCCTTACTTCGTTTTCGTGAACCACCACGCGGATGACGTTCCAGCGACGGTATGGCCGTCTCCTCCTGGTTTTGTACAACCGGATGCAGTGATCTCAGACGACCTGCTGAACCCTAAATCCAGTCTCATTGAATTACAGGTCGAGCTGTGGAGAATCGTTGAAAAGCAGTTCGCAAATGCGAAAGGAACGAGGAAGCATGCAAACTACCTTTGAAAAGATGACACAAGCCCTGAAGACGCTGGTGGCAAACACTCCAGATCTCGAGGGTGCCGCAACGGTGAGTCTTGACGGGCTGATTCTCGCTTCAGTCTTGCCGGCGGGCACTGACGAAGATCGTGTGTCAGCAATGGCCGCGGCACTTCTTTCTCTCGGCGAACGAACTGCTCAGGAGCTCCAGCGAGGTACGTTGGAGCAGGTATATGTGCGCGGGGACAATGGGTACATTATCCTGATGGCAGCTGGCCCCGAAGCGGTGCTTGAGGTCATTGCAGGTCGCAGTGCGAAGCTTGGCATGGTTTTGCTGGATATGAAACGTGCCGCACAGGAGATCGGCCGGTTTCTGTAATCATGCTCGAAGCACGAGCACGACTGTTGCAGGATCGCCTTACATCCCTCACCACCAGGGTCATGGATATTCGCGGGCTGATCATGATCGACCCGGACGGGCTTCCTCTGGTTTCAACCCTTCACTCACAAGATCTCGAGGAGTCTCTAGCCGCCTTTGGCGCTGCAGCTGTGGGCCAGATGGAACGAGCACAGGTCGACTTCGACATGGGACCCTTATATCTCTTGCACCTTGCTGGTCGCGATCGGCAGATCTTCATCACTCCTCTGACTCCGAACGTATCATTGTTGGCGATTGCCGAGGCCGGAGCCACGGCTTCGACAGTAACGCTTCACCTTCTCGGATTGTGCAGGGAGGTCCTTTCTGTTCTTCAGGCGAAGGATGATGACGGTGAGCCTGAGGGGACCGGCTGAATCATGACTCTGCACCCACTCACCGCTGCGGAAGACGACGCACCGCTGCAGGTGGTTTCGCTCGATGTTGTTTCTGACGCCCAAGGGAAACCCTGTGGTTCATGCAAACAAAACGCCACGGTGACAATTGCGGGTTCCGGCAACTGGTTGTTGGGCCATGACCGGATCGGCCCGAGGGTGCTGAACAAGATTCACGGGAGGTATGGACTCGCCGTGTCGGCCGTCGATCTCGGGACCTCCCCGCTCGCCCTCTTGGATCATTTGTACCACCAGGAGTTGCTCATCGTCGTTGATGCTTGTGTCGGTCACGGCAAACCCGGCGAGGTCATGCTGGTTGAGCTCGATCTTAGGGCCCGCGCAGAAATAACTTTACATTTTCTGCGGGCAGATATGCCGCAGATTTGGTCTAAGAGATTGAGCGAAATCGGAGGCGTAGCCCGAGCTACGTTGAGATTTTCGCGACTGAGCGCAGGCCGAAGATGTGGTATGGATGCCCTGCGAAAATATGAAGTTATTTCCGCGCGGGCCCTTGATGAAGACATGCGGTGTCATACCAGTGTGCACCAAATCGGTCCAGTGGAGGCTCTGATAGTGGGTCAACACCTCAACCCGGACCAGATGCCGCAGCGGGTTCTTCTCATCATCGTCGAGACCGATGGTATGAGCGAGCAGCAGGAGACGAAAGCGTGTAGGCAAGTCGTGGAGATTCTAGACGATTTGGTTGAGTCCCAAGCAACAGAAGGGAGATTCCCGTGAGTGAAAACCGAGAACTGGAACGAGTGCAAGGCCTGATGGTCTTTCTTGCATCCGCTGCCGACGGCCTCGAGGAGTTGCTCGGCCGGGGTGCCGGTAGCGTTACGTTCCGTGCGGGACGCCAGACCGGTTTGCAGCACAAAACGGAAAAGAGAGAAGAATACGATCTTCTCAAAGCTCTCGATCTGGTGTGGGACGAAATGTGTGGAATCGGGATGAGATGGGCTTTTGAGCCCTACAAGCGAGCATCAGAAGCTCACTTCATTACCGAAGCTAGTGGCGAGCAAAAACTCCAGATGGTGTTTCGTAATTGCCAGGTGCGCTGTGCGCTCTTTCGATATGGGCATCCTCAACGTTTGTCGTTATGTCTGATGAATCACGGTTTGTTCTGCGGATTGCTCGAAAAAATCTACGGTGGACGCGCCAGTCTCGATATCGTGCACGCCGGAGAAAATTCTTGTTTGAAGACGCTTACTGTGCGTCGGTAAGGGGGCGACATGGGAAACAAAAAACGCGTCTCCATCGATTGGCTCTCCGGGTGCTCCGGTTGCGAACTCGGGATTATCGACCTGCACGAAAAGCTTTTGGATGTGCTCGACGAGATCGAACTGGTGCGCATTCCGATTCTCATGGACACAAAAGACTACGTATCGGCAGATGTAGGCCTGATCACAGGTTCGCTTCGTACCGAGCATGACATCCACTCTGCGCACGAGATGCGTGATTCGTGTGATGCGATCATCGCTTTCGGTACCTGCCCTGTGTACGGAGGCCCGCACAGCTCGGCATATCCGCACTCCACCCAGGAACTGCTTGAGGGCTCTTTCTTGAAAAATCCAACGACTCGCACCACGACAGTGCCCGACCAGGTACCGAAGCTTCTCGATGGCAACCGGCCGCTAGATAGCGAGATCTCTGTTGATCTGTACATTCCCGGGTGTCCACCTCACGCTGCGTACATATTCGATGGGCTGATGGCGCTCGTTCGTGGACGTGCCCCGTCCTTCGGACACCGAAACGTATGCTTCAACTGTACGCGCACGATGACCAAGACCGATGTGCAAACTATCAGACGTGCTTATGACGGCATTTTCGATCCGGATCTCTGTTTTCTTTCCCAGGGCTGCCTCTGCTTCGGTTCGGCTACCCTCGACCGTTGTCTCGCTCCCTGTATGAACGTAGGTGTGCCGTGTTTTTCTTGCGGAGGGCCATCGGAGCCGATCATTCTTGAACCGCAGAAGGACGTAAGATCCGAAGTCGCGGCCCGAATGGCACATCTCACTGCGATTGATTACGACACCATCGTGACTGAAATCGAAAACCAGGCAAAAACCCATTTTGCGTATGCAATGGCTTCGCCGGTATTCCGCCAGAAGCCCACATTTCTGCTCAAGAAATGGGCCGGTGCGAAAGGAGTCACTTCATGAGCCGGAGAATTACCATCGACCCTGTCACCCGCATCGAAGGCCACGCCCGTGTGGAGATCGATATAGACGATTCGAATGCAGTAACAAGATCGGTTTTTAAGGTCATCGATTTTAGAGGTTTCGAAACCTTCCTTCGAGGAATGCAAGTGGAGATGATGCCGACGGTGACATCGCGTATCTGCGGTACGTGACCGCACGCTCATCATCTGGCCTCGGCGAGGGCAGTCGACAAAGTTTTCTCCGTCACACCGCCACGCGCGGCGGCCTTGCTGCGTGAGGCACTCAATTTTGGCTCTATCCTGCATTCTCACGGAGTGCATTTTTTTGCGCTTGCGGGGCCAGACCTGCTACTCGGCCTCGATTCCGATCCGGCCGAGCGCAATATCGTGGGTTTACTCAAGCACGCGCCAGATGTAGCAAGAAGCGCGCTTCGTCTGCGATCCATCGGTCAACAGATCACCGAGGAGATCGGCGGACGAGGTACCCACCCTGTGGCATCAGTAGCGGGTGGCCTTGCTGCACCCTTGAATGCCTCGCGTTTCGAGTCGTTGAAAAAACTGACGGACGAGGCGCTACCGCTGGCCCTTCAACTCGTCGAGATAGCGCGTGGAGCGTTGTTGGCCCAAGCCGATCTGATAACCTCGTTGCCCCTTGAGACTTCCTATCTGGGCACGGTCGCTGACGATTGTCTTGACCTTTATCAGGGTAATTTGAGGCTCCGGAGTCCAGATGGTTCTGCGATGGACTTTGATGAGAATCAGTGGGCCGAGTTTCTCCATGAAGAAGCAGTGCCCACTTCCTATGCAAAATTCGTGCTGTGCAAGACGATCAATGGTGAGTCTACACCCTTCAGGGTTGGCGCTTTGGCGCGGTTGAATTGTGCGGACCGGATCGAAACGCCGTTGGCGCAGGAGGAACTTGAGCGGTTTAGGGAGTTTGGCGGCCCGCCTTGTCATCAGACCGTGATGTACCATTATGCCCGTTTGGTGGAACTACTCTATTCGGCGGAAAAGCTGGTGCAGATCTTTGCCGACCCCGAGATTCGTTCTGACGACGTGCGCGCCATACCGCAAGCGTCTCCACGCAACGCGACAGCTCATATAGAGGCGCCACGGGGTGTGCTCATTCATGACTACGAGGTTGATGAACAAGGTATCGTCACTCAAGTGAACCTCCTCGTCGCGACCCAACAGAATTTGTCGGCGATCAACGATACGATCGCCCTGTCCGCCTCACAATACCTCGATCAACCGGATGAACTTTTGCTCAACGGAATCGAGTTCGGCATTCGCTGTTATGACCCCTGTTTGTCTTGTGCAACGCATCGGCTCGGGGAGATGAGACTTGAACTCGTAATTCGACAAGGTGGTGAGATAGTACGCACGGTGAGGAGGTAAACGATGGCTACAGTATCGATCTCGGATCGCGGCTGCCGAGGGTGCACCATGTGCGTTGATATCTGCCCGGTGGATGTTTTTGACCACGATCCTGCACAAAACATGGCGGTCGTCGCTCGCTCTGAAGATTGTATCGGTTGTCTTTCTTGTCGTTATGCCTGCCCATCGCAGTGTATAGACATTGAGGATGTAGAGATGCTGCGACCGTTTCATCGTATCGAGGGTCACGCGGCGCTGATCGAAAAGTTCCTCCAGCAAAAAACCGCCACCACCTCATTGAGCGATGAGGACCTCCAGGAAGCGCGCGCAGATATCGCGGCGAGGTTGTTGGCGCTTGCTGATACTGTTGTGGAGACGATGGGCAGGGGCCACAAGGCAGTAGGGCGGCGAGCCGGTTCGGTGGCAGCGGTTCACCTTCCCGAGGTCTACGATGAGCAGGGGATCGAAGGTGTATTACGAGGAATTCAGCGCCTCTTTGGCAGCGCATTCGAATTCGACTTCGAAGTGGCGGGAGAAAACATCGATTTGGTTTTTACTCCTTGCTCCCTCTGCCGAGTGGTGCGGGAATCAGGGGGTATCGTTGGCGAAGCGGTGCTCTGCGAGCTTTTTCACGAGTATTGGGCAGGCCTCGTGACCGCCTACCTCAAGAATACCTATAAAGTTGAGATGCCAAGTGTCGGTGATACCTGCGAAATGCGGCTATTTCCGGTGTTGCGGTAGATTCTGGAACTTACTGCAAGGCATACTTCATTCTCGATCCGCAGTCGAGATAGGTTTGCAGGCGGGGCCTCACCGGGGCGAAAAGGGTTTTTTATGCAATTTTTGAGACGTCGATTGGAATCACGACAGTGAAGGTGCTGCCGGCGTTCAGCACCGACGAGACAGTAACTTGACCACCCTGGAGTTTTGCGAAACGTTGTACCAGGGCGAGACCGAGCCCCGTCCCTGCAAACTTTCGTGAGGCGCTGCCGTCGAGTTGGCGGAATTCTTCAAAGATTTTCTCATGATCTTCTTTGCGGATTCCGATTCCTTCGTCTTGTACAGCGATAGAGACGGCGTCGATTCCGAGCGGGCTTGCCGCGGCGTTGAGATAACGCGCCGAAATCGTAACAACGCTGTTGTCAGGGGAGAACTTGATTGCATTGGATATGAGGTTATAGAGAATCTGTTTAAGCTTCGGCGAATCGACGGTCATTCGGGGCAGATGGTCGGTCAGATCCAAGAAAAGCGTGATGTTTCGTTTCGACGCCACACCGAGCATGATCCGGTTGACTCCATCTATGACCTGGATGAGATCGGCTCTTTCGAGGTCGAGCAGCATTCGCCCGGCCTCAATTTTGGACAGGTCGAGGATGTCATTGATCAACGCCAGAAGGTGCCTGCCGCTCGCTAGAATATTGCGTACAAACTTGGAGAGGCGAGGATCGATCTCGCCGCCGATCTTGTTGACGAGGATTTCAGAGAAACCGATGATCGAGTTGAGCGGAGTTCGCAGTTCGTGGCTCATTGTAGCCAAAAACGCGCTCTTGGCTGCGCTGGCGTGAGCTGCTTCGCGACTCTTATCCTCCAGTTCGCGCACGACCCGCGCTTTGTCCAGTGCAGAGATGGCGTGCTGGCGGTAGCGCTGCAAGGTTCGGGGGTCAAACGACAAGTGTGACCCGCCATCTGGTAATAAGTCGAAAACCAGAATCGCCAACAGTTCGCCACCGACTGAGAGGTCAACGGTGAGCGCGGTTTCGGACACGGGCAGGTGTTTCACTTTGTGCGATCCCAAATGGCTTGGAAGGAAATCGACGATGCGAACTCCGTCGGCGATGCTCCGTGCGTTTTCCGCATAGCGTTGTAACGCCTCTTTCACCGTAAACGCGATGCCCAGTACCTGATCTGGCGCCCAGCCCGAGGCCGCAGCAACACGATACTGTTTTCTCTCGTCGTCTCGTAACAGAAGTACGGCTCGATCCGCCTGAGGCACCAGAATCATTCCTTGTTCGAGCAGTGCATCCATGACTCGCTCAAAAATCACTTCACGATTGATGGTCTCGACGATCTGGTCGAGAGTTTCCAGCTCTGTTGCTCGCGATACAATTTCTGCAGTTCGCGCGGCTACCAGATCCTCCAGCTCACTGGTTCGCAGTCTGAGGCGTCGTGTACGCATGTGGATATAGCCTACGATCGCCAAGCTCACTACCATCAGATATGTACCGACGGCCCACCAGCGAAGCCACAAGGCAGGTTGAATCTGAAACTCATGACGCAGGGGGAACCGAGTCCAAATTCCATTGTCGTTCGCGGCCTGGACCTCGAATATGAAGGTCCTCGGGATCAGCAGTGCTGGTAAGTTGGTGAAACGGAACGTGACGTCGGTCTTGTCCTCTGACCACTGGTTTTGATAACCCAATAGGCGTGTGCGATATCGTACTTTTTGTTCGTTTGCGAAGCTTAAAGCGGCGTATTCGAGAACGACCTCGTTGTGGCCAGAATTGTCTTGGTACAATTCAACCCGGCGCATGCGCAGCAGAGGCGCTAGGGAATTGGGGCGCTGGAGGTTGGGGCGAAACAGCGATAGCCCTTTTGGGGTTCCGAAGAGGATTGTTCCATCCTCTGCAATCGCCAGAGCTGCCGTTTGCCATACTTCGTTGTCGATCAGACCGTCTTGCTTGCCAACAACTCGCTGCACCGTTGCACTGATAGGGTCGATCTCGGCCATGCCTTCGTTCTGGCTCACCCAGAGCGTGTTGGTGACCGGACTTCGAGCCATGGCCATTACGCGGTCGCCGCCGAGTCCGTTGTTGCGGTTGAGCAGTAGACCGGTCTGTGGGGGAGTGCCTTCTACGGTCGTCAACCCAGAAGCCGTGCCAACCCACATGCGATCATCAATCCACACCATGTTATGCACACTGTCCGAGTGTGCACCGGTGCTCCGGTTCCATGCTCGATCGAAGAGAGATTCTGTGATTTCGCGACGCGAGCTGCGGTCGCTGCTCTGCAGTAGGCTTTCAAGTAGATGCACAGTCACGGGTTCACGACTGGTGAGGATGCCGCTGTCACGGGTGGCGACCCATACGCGCCCAGTTTGGTCCGTCTCGACCATGAATGTGCCAGCGGCTGGCAAACCTGATTCGGCCGCAAAGAGGAACCATTCCTCTGCAACGAAGCAGGCCAAGCCGCCAGTACCTGCGATCCACATCGCCGGGATCGATTCTACGCCTGTGCTGCTGATTGACATCGACAGCGCGCGGCAAGCGTAGACAGTGCCGATACTGTAGCTGTCCAGACTAGTTTCCGTGCCGTGCACGTTCAGCTGCCCCTTGCGGTGATTGCCGATCGCTAGAGGCCGCGGCGCCTCAAACGACAGCACATCGAGACCTGCACTCGTTCCGATCCAGAGCCGCCCACGGTCGCCCCTGGCTAGGGCGTAGACAGCGCCGCTGGTGAGGCCGTCGCTTACATCGATAGAAAAAGAAGTTCCATCCGAGTGAATAGCTGCGAGCCCGCCACCGGTACCAACCCAGAGGGGCGTTGACGGTTCGTGAGAGGGGCGGGGGAGCACGGCAAACACCGCGGGCTCGGGCAAAGCGGGGGGCTCGCCGCTACGGGAGGCCGCGGTGAAATGGCTGAACGCCCGGTAGTCGGAGCGTAGCCGCGATACACCGGCGTTGTGGGCGACCCAGAGGTTGCCTTCGCGGTCTTCAGTGAGGTCCCAAATCGTCTCGGAGGGTAAACCATGGCGCCGCGTCAGGATTTTCTCATTCTTTGTTCCGCCGCTCTCGATCCGCAGCACGCCTGAACCGACCGAACCTGCCCATAACTCGTCGTCGGAGGTCAACAGCAGGGCTAATACGGATTCTGAAAGCCCTCGACTCACCAGGATCAACCGTGCTTTACCACCACTTTCGTCGAGGCGTAGTAACTCGCCATCGCGGCAGCCGCACCACAAATCGCCCGACTCTGATTCAAAGAAAGTAAACACCTCTGAAACAAGTGCGGGGCCGAGGTCGATTTCAGCAAGTTCGTGAGCCCCTGGGGCCAAGGTCAAGATGGCAGGTCGTTCGAGCGCGAGCCAGACTGAACCGTCCTGGCGAACCGCCAAAGCCGAAGGAGCAACCCGCAGGTCTTGCAATTCCGAGCTGAAACCGAAGTGCGTGACGGTGAGGGACCCATCGTCGCCAAATCGGTAACATATGACCTCCCGTCCGGCTGTAGCCACAAACACCGAACCGTCCGGTGATGCAGCAAGGCAGTTGGTGCGGATACGGGTTTGTGCGAGTTCAATGCCAGCAATACTGGAACGAAACCGAATTCGTTCCTGGAAAATATATTGATCGAGGGGTTTGTCCGAGACCACGACTCCTGTCTCGGTACCGACCCACAAAAAGCCCTTGCCATCCTCGATGATTTCTCTCACGGTGGAATTGGCGAGACCATCAGGAATGTCATAGGTTTCAAGCGTGTGGCCATCGTAGCGTGCGAGTCCCGATGAGTAGAACCCGAACCAGATATAGCCGAGCCGATCCTGGTGCACCACCTGCACCGATGCCGATGGCAGCGGCATTGTCGGGTGTTCCGGGCTGAAGTGAGTCCACGGGAGTTCCTGGGCATTGGCTGCAGAAATCGTCACAATGCAGATCCACAATGCCACTATGAAAATTTTTCTCAGTGGGTTTAAAACCTCGAGAAGGATGCGAGGCGGAAAGACCGTCATTCTTATGATTGTAGCAATGTGCCAATGATTTTGGATGGGGGAAGGCCAGGAATTACCGTCAATATCAATCCCCTGGGGGGCATCTATGCACTATTCGGCGGCCTTTTCAGTCTGGGTCAGCTCTTCAGTGCTATCCAAGTAGACCGCAGTGGCACTACCGTTATTGATTTCAAGAGCTGAAGGTTGCCCCTTGCCTTTTGGTGTGCTGTACATGCGAGTATCGATGACGAAAACGCGCCCATCAAAGCGCGTCTCGATGCGGCCGAGATCAACCGGTGTGTGCCCAACGACCATGGATCGAATACCAATAGCGTCGAGTGCTGCCAGCACCTCAGCTCCGTCTTCTTCTTCCGGTGAGGTTGAAGCGCCACGAAACCACATCGGTCCTTGCTTCGATAGGATCGACCACTCATTACAGTCTACGAGCGGCTGCAACGATTCAAGCCGCAGCTCCATCTGGCGCAGATCGCGCTCCGGGAGTCGATTGGATTCAATCACTTTGCGTTCGACTTCGATGACTGCCAGAATATCCCCCAAGGAAGCGCTTGGCAGAATCATGTGGTCATCAACCATTTGTGCTTTCAACTGGTCAAAGGTCTTGATCTCGTTGCTGACTGAAACATTGAATACATCTTCGTGAGTACCTACCATTTGTGGGCTGAGTCCTCCGTGCACGAACAGTACGTCACCAATGCGGACTGCGGTTGGTAGGTTGCGAATCCACGCTCCATAGCTGCCTTTTGGGGTTAAAGACTCGTGATACTCGAGCAGGCCGGGTGGATGTTGTTCGAACCATCGGTGTTTTAAATCTTTGTTCAGGGCAGGAGCCATTCGTCCAAGCGCTGCAGAACGGCGTCGCACGTGGCGTTTAAAATCCTTCCATCCCTGTTTGCGTCTCTTTTCGGAACGATCATCGATGAATTCGGTATAAGTATCGGTGATGATGTATTTGCGTTCGCCGATCAGATTGACGATTTCATGATTTCCCAGCAGCACCACCACTTTGCCACCGGCCAAGGGCGCTTCGTGCTGCAAGCGCATCATCAGGTCTAGAACTCGTCGTACTTCGGGGCCTCGATCGAGCAGATCACCAACCTGAACCAGTACCGTATCGCCTCCGGCCCAGTGGTTCTCCGTATCGATGACCCCGGTTTTGCGGAGGATCTCCTCGAGGCCAGGGGCATAACCATGAATATCCCCTAATGCGACAATCCGAGGCTGCTGAGAAGCGGCGAAGGTCGCTGACAATATGAAGACTGCAGCGAGAACGAAGGATCGCCGCCTCGTGGCCGGTGGGAACATCATAAGAGACAACTGCTTGACCCGACTCAGCCGGGCTGTGATGGTTGTAATACAAATGGTGATAGAAATGGTCGCACTCTCCTATTTTCACAAACAAGGCGCAATCTCGTTTTCTTCCCCGGTTTGACTTCATCCTAGAAGACCGGCCGGCTGTCTAGATCGACGAAGCGTTCTTGATAACTCGTTCCGCTGACGCCCGGTTTGCCCGAATCTTGTCGAGCAGGTTCAATTGGCCTCGAGCGCGCATGAGGTTGTGCTCGCCCCGGCTTTGGTAACGCTCATCCCAGCCGAAGTAGCATTCTTGTAGAGCGTCGGCGGCGAATCGTGCCGTGAGATTGAGGGTGATCCGCTCGAGCCCGGGGACGATTGAGGCCCACTCGGTTCTCGTAGCAAATTCCTCGCCTCCACCATCACCGAATCCTTGTATTGCTGCGCTGAAGATATTGAGGTCGAAGATCGCCTCAGTGCTGTTTTCGCCCACAGTATTACACCATGAACGCAAAGCGTCGCCGAGTTCGACGTCGAGGGTCGAATTGGCGAAGGTGTCGAGATCGATCACCGCGAGGGCTTCGTCGCCTTCAAAACGGATATTGGAGAGTTTGAGGTCGCCGTGAATGATGCGTACTGGCAGGTTTCCGGGGCCTTGCCACAATTCCCAGATGCGCTCGATCCTTTCGGCGATCGACGAGATGTGGTCGTAGAATTGATGGTGCGGGTATGCCATGAGGGCCGCGCGCAGATTTTTAAGGTGTTTTTCGGTATCTTGAGCGCCTTTTCTCGGTGAATGAAGTTTGTTGCCGAAATCTTTCAAAGCCACGTGGAAGCGTGCGACGAGATGAGCTGCGGAGCGCGCTTGTTGGTCGCATGCGAAAGTATGGATTGTGCGTTCACCAACGTGAGTGAGGCACCGCCAGGTTTCGCCTTCGGAGTTGATCGCCCACAACGCACCTGTTTTTGTTCGAATCAACCTCGGTGTCGTGATTCCCCGGTTCGCGATCCATGCGGTGATGTTTTCGATGTCCTCGTTGACTGCGGGTGGCACGATCGATGTGTTGAGATGTTGCAAGACAGCGGCGGTGCGACCGCTGGTATGGACAACGAAGCTCTGGTTAATGAGGCCCGAGTCGACCACCTTGAGTTCGACCTTGTCATCCCATTTCCACGCATTCGCGATATTCAGGGCGCGGCTGAGGACGGGTTCTTGAGTGGCCATGTTCTCAGAGTAGCTTAACCCGCATATCTCACCAACAATCTGCTGCGGACCGCGATGCACCATCCCCAGCCGTGCTTTTCTCAATTTGCCCTGCGCGAAGTAGGGCAGACTACGACTTGTCGTTCAAATCGAGAAAAACACAGCTGGGAACGGCACCTCACGTCCCTCGCGACGAAGGTTGGTGAGAAATGCGGGTTGACCCGCATATCTCACCAACAATCTGCTGCGGACCGCGATGCACCATCCCCAGCCGTGCTTTTCTCAATTTGCCCTCCGCGAAGTAGGGCAGACTACGACTTGTCGTTCAAATCGAGAAAAACACGGTTGTGAACTACGTATCTCTTTCCACAGCAGGATATTGATGGGAAGCGCGGGTTAGAAAATCCCTTTTTGCGTCGACGATTCGAGTCTGGGGAGGTACCCTTAGGCCTGCGCTTCTCACTGATGTTCATCGCGAGGCTTGATGTGTCGCAGTGAAAAATGAGTGGGAAATGCGGGTCAGACATTACTGGTTTGACATTAATGAGGAGGATGGATGCGGCTGCTTGTGCTTGGATCTGGATCATGTGAACTTAAGGTAGAACGTTCATCAACGGCATATTTCGTCGAGGCGGGTCAGACGTCGCTTGTGCTTGATCTTGGTCAAGGCGCATGGCGCAGACTGCTCGACAGTGGGCGCAGCGTGGCTGCTGTTAACGCTGTTTTGCTTTCCCATCATCATCTTGATCATCTTGCCGATTTGCTGCCGATGCTTTTTGCTCTCAATTTTGATCCTCTTCTCTCAGCCGAAGCCAAGATTACTCTTGTCGCCGACGAGGCAGTGCAGAAGGTGCTCAAGGGCCTCGAACAGGTCTTTGGCAGTTGGGTGCGACCTGTGAGTCACGTATTTTCGACAGTGTGGACAAGGCCTGGTGAGGAGTTTTCGATCGGGGATCTGGAGATTCGCACTCTGCGGGCAGCGCATATCGATTCGTCCCTCGCGTATCGCATCGAATATGGCGCGAATTCTCTTGTGTATCTCGGTGATAGCGCTGCCGACGAATCCCTCGTTGAATTCGCTCGTGGAGCTGATCTTCTCATTGCCCACGCTGCAGGTGTTGGTGATGAACCGAGCCAGATGCACATGAGCGCGCGTGAGGCCGGCGAATTGGCCGCTCGCGCCGAAGTCAAAGCGCTTTTGCTGAGCCATTTTTACCGGCACACCGATCCTGCAGAAGCGGTGCAGTCGGCTGGCGAATGTTTCGATGGGAAGATAGTTGCGGCCGAGGATCTCATGGAATTCGACATCGAAACCTTGGCTTCTCATTGATACTACGTTTCGTTGTGATGTTTGTCGTCGTATGCTCGACGGCCCTCGCGGGTGATTTGGACCAGATTCTTGTGACGGGACTTGATCGCTTTGACTCATTCAAAACGCAAGTTGAGAAGATTTCCAGTGGAGGTTTTTCCGCCCAGCTAAAATTGACAGGACTTCAGGAAATCGGTGGACCGATACAGATTGTTTTAATCGGCGAGACGATGGCGGTTGCTCAGGAAACGCC
>PJEL010001503.1_pt1 | contig 23313 bp, 21 predicted proteins | sample 1853271 | NCBI WGS metagenome assembly PJEL01 (sample SAMN08108733, study PRJNA415343) | Invertebrate metagenome, whole genome shotgun sequencing project. | host: Globobulimina | place: Sweden: Gullmar Fjord | collected 2015-08
GCAAGTGCAGGAGCAGGAGGCTTGCAGGCTCAGGCACCAACATGGAAAACAATGGCGCCCAACCCGATATCGTCATCTGGCCGCCTGCGAACGACGACCTCTCAGCGACGAATGATGTGCAACTCGCCAAGGCAGTCGAAGTCTTCCTTGAAGGCATTGAGAAGGATCCGCGTTACGGAGAATGGTAGGAGAATGATGAATGCGGAATGATGAATGGGGAGAAGAGGGCGATGCCGTGTTGAAATGCGATAGCGAATCGATTTACGGTTTACCGAAGAGGAAAGCCAAAGTCAGCGGACTTCCGGAACAATTTTCGGGTGTCAGTAGTGCCGCATTGATCGTTGAAAAATGCGAGCGCCCCGGCCTATTCGGCGCGCCGTCGATCGGCTCTGCATTCATAATTCCGAAATCATTCATTTTTCCGAAATCATTCCGTAAATGTTGATCTACCTTCCGATTGTTGCCAGTTTTTTGAGTCTCATGATGCTGGCTCTTGTATACGCGGCCGATCATTACGAGCGTGAACCGATTGAACGGTTGCAAAGCTGGTTTCTACTCGGCGTTCTGGTGCAATTGATCTTGATTCTGACATGTGACGCGATCGTAGGTATCGATCTATGGTCGGGTCGATGGATACTGCTTAGCGTCGGTGTAGCCGCGCTTGTTCTCCCGTTATTGCTCAAAAACGAGAATGAACTTGACGAACGATTTGACGGAATAATCTATACCGTTGCTTGCCTGGGCGGCGCAACGTCCGTCATTCATGTGCACAATCTCCCGAAGATTACGGCAACATCTCCGATCGGTTCGGTGCTCGATTCTGATGCTGCTCCCGGCCTTCGCGATCTTGTGCTTCTTGTTGGATCACCGAGTTTCGCGGCCGACCTCGGTCAGGGTCTCACAATTCTTCTTGTCGCTATGTTGATAGGCGCGACCTTCGGAATACTGCACTTTGGTGGTCGTTCGCCGATAACCATCGCCGCTTCCTGTTTCGCTGTCGGTTTTGGCGCGACGAGCGTCGAATTATTGTCTGGTGGAACGTGGATGGTTCGCCTGGGCCTCGCGATTGTTGCCTGTACTCTGGCGTTCTTTGTCAAACGACGTTCGGTATTCCGGAATCGACCCCAAGTCACTGAAAATGAAGTTCTGATACAGGGCGTCAAGACGGTATTGATGGTGCTCGGCGCGACCCTAGTCGCCGCCGCATTGTTCACGGCTGTATCGCCCGTTCCCGACTTGCCGATACCACCGGTAACTACAAATTCTGGGCCTTCGTGATATGAAAAGATCGATAAGCCTCACTCTTGGGTCGCTTTTGATTGCATTGACCTTGTCCGGGGCGGAAACTGATCGCCAGTGGGAAAATCCGCACTTCGATACGGAGGCGGCAGCCGTAGAAGCAGCGGTCGCTGAACTGCCGGCGCTCAATGCGTCTAGCTCCCACGCACTGAAGATGTTTATCGCGTGCACGCTCGGTGATTATGATCGCGAGAGTGATATAACCAAGCCGAAACCTATCCGGGAGACCATCAACAACTTCTTATTGACTCGCCCAGTCACAAGTGATCACGATGACACTCAGCGGCGAACAATTACCAGGTTTCGCGATGCTATGAGACCTCAGCAGCGCATTATCACAGGCAGACTGGCTCGTTTCGGTTTTCCCGATCTTGACGGTTTGGTGTGGTGCAAAATGGTCGAAAACGTCGATGCATTTGCCGGCCTGATGCCCGCGTCAAGCGACAAAATGTCGCGCGTCGGAGGCGTAACCTACTATTGCCGATACATCATGCTGCCGCTCTCATACATCTCAACCGAGAATATTCGTGAGCTTCGCCGGAGTGCTGGTCTCAATCCTTCGATTGATATCAACGACACCCTACACCGCTGGCAGCGCGAGTCCTTTGCGAATCTGGTCAGCACCTTCCGCCACGAGTTGGTACACGTGCATACCAACTCAGGGTTAGGAGTGCCTTTTTACTCAGACCGTTCTGCTTTGCCAACCTGGTTTCACGAAGGTACCGCTACGTATCTGTCTGGTGATCCTCATGCCGGACTCAGTACCCGCTACCAGGAGTATCAGAAGCTCTTTTTCTATCTCGTCCAGCGCCACGGTGTCGCCAAGCTGGTGTCGTTCTATCGCAGTATCTTCGAGGGTCAAGATACAGGCGTTGTACTCGAAAACATCTACAACATCGAAGGTTCGCAGCAACTCTTTGCGTCGGCCGCACGCTGGCATCGATTGACAGGAGCTCTCAGGACCGGTTTCTGGATTGTTGGGCTCGTCATCGTCGTCACCGCATTTCGCAGCAAAAATCTGCCAGTTCTTGGGGCCCTGCAAATATTGATCGCCCTCGCGCTCGCCACATCCTTGGGCTTCGGCCTTGCCGAGCACTTGCAAGGTCTTAATGGTTCAACGGCAGTTCTTTTGGCCAAGGTTGTGACAACTCTTGTTGTCATATTGTTGGGGGGTGCAGGTCTGGTCCGGATTTCCAGGCACTTTCGAGTCAAATCGTGATAAGCACTGCTGATGGCTGTTATCCCCGGTCCGCAGTAGGAATTTGGTGAAAGATGCGAACTCACTGTTGCATCGTGACCGTCATTCTTTGCCTCTTTGTACTCATGACTGTGTCACTTGCGGCAAAGGAGCCAGGTTCTGACCTTGAAGGAGTGACCAAAAAACACCTGCATTCCCCTCGATTTGCCAGCGCATTGCAACGGGAAATGGTGGCCCAATTCGAAAAACAGGATCTTGTCGGATTGGCCGTAGCCTTGGTTGATCGCGACGGCATTGCCTGGTCTGGTGGTTTCGGCCATACCAGCCGGGACGGCACAACCCGCGTGACTACCGAGACGCTATTCAGCATAGGCTCTATTTCCAAGACTTTCACCGCGTTCGCTGTGATGCGTGCAGTTCAGAATGGAAAGCTGGATCTTGACGCTGCAATTACAAGATATGTCCCCGGTTTCACTGTCAATAGCATGTTCGAGAAGAATCCAGCGACCCGTATCACACTTCGCCACCTCCTCAGCCATCGAGCCGGTTTCACCCACGAAGCGCCCCTGGGCAACAATTTCGATGGAATCGCCTGCACCTTTGCTTCGCACATTGCTTCCATTTCCGATACCTGGCTCAAGTTCCCTGTGGGTCAACGTTATAGTTACTCCAATTTGGGCATAGATCTGGCCGGCTACATTCTGCGAACCGTATCGTCCACGCCCTTTGACCGGTGCATGAAGAATCAAGTTCTTCTCCCTTTAGGCATGCCAAACAGTACCTTCAACATGATCGCTATTGGTCAAGACGCGCAGCGTGCAATTGGCCACGAGAAGGCATTCCAAGATGTGCCCCAAAGCTTCCCCATGATTCCGGCTGGTGGGCTCTACTCAAACGTGAACGAGATGAGTCGATTCGTTCAGATGATGTTGAATCAGGGCGCCGTAGACGGCGTCCAAGTTCTGAACACGGGATTCTTGGCTGAGATGACAGCTATTCAATTCCCGGAAGACGGCCAACTCGGCGGATATTGTCTGGGCGTCGGCCGAGGCAAGGCTGTCAATCATAAACTGTTGAAACACGATTATCTCATTCATCTTGGAGGCGGTTTTGGGTTCCGCAGCGTAATGCGTTGGTTCCCAGAATATGGCTTCGGATACGTTATTCTGTCGAATAATCGCCATTTTCAATCCTGGCCCATCAGAAACCTGATATTGAAGGAAGTTATTGAAAAAACTGCTGACCCGTATCTGAAGCCTGCGTTTCGGAAAGAGAACCGGGTGGCCCCGGATCAAGCGACTAGAAAGAAGCTCGCGGGAAGATATGGGGATTTGGAAATGGTGCTGAGAAATATGGAAATTTCACTCTCATGGCGGGGAAAATCCTACCCCCTCCATTTCATCTCCCCAGATACAGCCTTTGTAAAAAGGAAACTCTGGGGAAGAAACCAGCCGGATCAAGAACTGTTCAAATTTGCATCTCACAAGGATGGTTCTGCCGCCTGGATCCACGAGCTGATCCTGGGAGATTACTACGTGTATCAGGATCATTCGAAAGATACTCCCGGCCCCAATAAAGAAGAATGGCGAAGATATGTCGGGACTTATCAATGGCGCCAATGGGGTCGTAACATCGGCAAAAAGCGAGTCGAGATCCGTGAAGGTCACCTCAGTTGGGAGGGAACCCGGTTGCAGGAACACCTGCCTGGCCTGTTTTTTACCCCCGATGGCGAAGCCCTGGACCTTCGCGGAGAAACCCCCACCTTCCGCAACATCAAGATCTACCCAATATCTAACGAGTGAGCCCGCATATCTCACTAGGTTTCGTCGCGAGGGCGGCGAGGTGCCTTGTCCAGTGGGATTTCCGACCTGAGGGACGCGGAGTCGTACTTGACGGTAGGGACCTCGCGCTCCGCCCGGACAGGCGTGTAGCCCCGAAGGGGCTGGCGTGGGCTCGTCGAGCATCCCGAAGCTAGAAAACACCGCAGGACATGGTGCATCGTCGGCCGCAGCAGAAAGTTGGTGAGATATGCGGGCTAAGCTTTCGAAAATGACACTGCTGTAATATAGTCACGGCGAAATCCACGGAGCTTTTTTCTGTGGACAATGATCCCACCGGAGGCCAAAACAATGAGCGAAGTGCCCCATCACGAGGAAATCGACGCTGCGTCTTTGTGGACCGACACAGTGCCGCGCGTTATTGCCCTCATGGCCGTGCTCTACACATTTCTGGTCAGTATTGGCATGCTTGGCAAAGCATTCAAACTCTTCGGCGGAGGCATGATCGACGGTTTGATCGCCGACGCCTCAAATCCGTTGATCGGCCTTTTCGTCGGCATTCTTGTTACGAGCCTGGTGCAGTCATCTTCGACGACAACATCGCTCGTTGTTGCAATGGTCGGTGGGGGAACGATGCCGATCGCCACAGCGATTCCGATGGTTATGGGCGCCAATATTGGGACCTCAGTGACCAATACTCTTGTTAGTGTCGGCCACATCTCGCGCGGCCGGGAATTCGAACGAGCTTTCTCGGCAGCCACGGTTCACGATTTTTTCAACCTCTTCGCCGTATTGATAATCTTTCCCTTGCAATATGCGACCAATTTTCTTGGGATCGCCTCGATATGGATGGCGGATACCTTCCAGAATATTGGTGGTTTGACCTTCGCCAGCCCACTTAAGATTCTGACCCAACCGGTGGTCCACTTGGGCACCGTTCTGCTTGGCAAACAGCCCTGGATTCTGATGATCGTATCGTTGGCGTTGATGTTCTTGTCGCTGAGGTACTTGGTTATCCTACTCAAGGGACTCGTATTGAGCAAAATTGAAGCCCTGTTTGACCAGGTAATTTTCAAAAACGCGCTGCGGGCGATGGTCTTCGGCGCCGTCGTTACCGCACTCGTGCAATCAAGCAGCATTACTACCTCCCTCGCGGTCCCATTAGCAGGCGCTGGTATTCTGACGTTGCAGCAGATTTTTCCGTATACTCTTGGCGCGAATGTCGGGACTACGATTACCGCAATCCTCGCTGCTCTCGCAGTTGGCGAGGTCAGCGCCGTTTCGGTCGCTTTCGCCCACCTGCTGTTCAACCTCACCGGCATTTGTTTAGTTTGGCCGATCCCTGCGGTGCGTCAACTGCCGATGATTTTTGCCAAGAAATTAACGGCAGTAGCTCTTGTCAACAAAGCGATTCCGATCGTATGGGTCATTTTCTTTTTCTACATCATGCCGTTTTTGGTCATTTGGGGATTGAGGTGAAGTTATGCTGAAGGAAGTTTTTGATCTATTACGAAAAGAAAGCCAGCTGAAGCAGGCATTCGACCGCTCCCACGAGATGTTGCTCGAAGACCAGGAAATGTTCCTCGCAGCGACCAGCTCGCTCAGAGAACACGATGATGCTCGCATCGATATCGATATCTTCGCCAAAGACCAGCTGATTAACGCCTACGAGCGCGAAGTTCGACGTAAAGTCTTCACTCATCTCACCCTCAACCGCGAGAGCAGCCTCAACGCCGGCCTTGTTCTTGTCAGCGTCGTTATCGACATCGAACGCATCGGCGATATCACGAAAAATATTGTTGATCTTGCACTCGGGCACCCGGGGAAACTCGGCTGTGGCTCTTATGAACCCGATGTGCGTAAGATCGAGACAACGGTCAAAACGATGTTTTCGCTGCTCATTGAAGCACTGCCAACGAGCGAACCGACCAAGGCCAAAGAGGTTATGAGTGAACACTGGTGGATCGCACGCCGCATCGATGAAATCCTCAACGCCCTGATCTCCACGGGCGATTCAAGCCTCAAATGCTGCGATGCCGTAACCACTGCGCTCTACGTACGTTTCCTCAAACGCATTTCGGCCCATCTGATGAACATCGCCTCTTCGATCGTCAATCCATTCGACCGCATCGGCTTCCGCCAAGACGACCCAGGAACCGGCGCATAGGAACACGGCCCTCGCCTTGTTGAGCGCGGGAGCCTGCTGTATTTCAGCACGGCGCTCGCCTTGTTGAGCGCGCTCCCCGTGGGTGCCCCGTATCACATTCAGCGGCCCCAACGCGTCGGCAAGAATCCATCGCGCTTCATCCGCAGAATGATGAAACACGGCACGCCCGCCCTACGTGGGCCAAGGCAGTAGCGCGCTGCGGGTCTCGGAGTCTGAGCGCTCTCCGGGTACGAAAGCGAGATTCGAGTCCGCGAGCAATCGAGCCGAGTTCCGAACCAATCGCGAGATTCGAGTCCGCGAGCAATCGAGCTAATCCCCTCCCTGCATGAACGCGAGAGTCGAGCTTGCGAGACGCGAGCCGGACTCCGAGTCTCAGCAGCAAGGTTGACCCCGAGTTGCAGGCGGATTCGTCGAAAGGGCCGCGAGGTGGTACCTCATGTGGCCCGGCTCGGGCCGCAGGGGGTGCCGCATCGTGGGTCTTACGATGAATCCCGGCCTGCAACTCCGGGGCAGCGGCTCGGGCCGCTGCGTGGAGACCGCCACCGGCACCTTCCGCGCGTAGCGATCGTCACGAGATTGGGTCTCCCGCTGTGATTTCTTCGAAAATTGCAAAGGAGCTGGCCTCCTGGCCGCTCTGCATGCAATTTTCGGAGAAAGCGCGGCGGGAGATCCGGAATCGTGACGATATGGCGTAAAGGGGTGGCAGTACCAACCCTCCGCGACGAGGCCTCGGTTCGTCCTGGCCCTGCAGGACGAAGCGATCAAGCGACAGGTAGGAGAAGAGCTTGCTCTTCGAGTGCCTGTCGTGAAGATCGCCAGGCCGTGAGCCGCGAACGGCGTGCCGGGGCCGGTTCACGTCAACGCTGAAACCGCGTAATCTCCTGCCGTTCGGCCGCTTCCGCGATCCAGGCCTCGATTTCGTCGTTGAGTTTTCGCTCAACGAGCAATCGGTGGAGTTCGGTGCGCACCGAAGAGAAGTCGGGAATAGGGTCTTCGGATAGTGTCAGTGGCGCGACGACTTCGGATTGGTAAGCCTGCTCGAGTTCGCCCATGTTGACCGTAATCCGCGGTCGCAAACGCATCTCAACCCACATCTGCGTTGCTTGAAGACGGAGGGCGAGATCCTCAACATCAGCCCACGTCAATCCGTGCGGCGCCAGAAGCCGTTCCAGCGATTCCCTCCCCCCAGACGGAGCGCTCAACCGAATGAGGCTCTCATTGAGATCAAATTCCATACGATGGAGAGCGCCGGTCGCCTCGAGATCCCTGAATTGTAGTTCGAGTTGGATACGCAATCCCAATAACCGCGAACGGAAAGCGGCTTGCGTTTCTCCATCTTCGATCTCAACGAGCTGTACGGCCTCGGCGAGCACAAGGTCGCTGTAGAGGACTGGCGTTACGCCAACCGTCGCGAGCACATCTTCGACAATCTCCATTGGAAACAACGAAGTCACACTCAAGTTACTGCACACGAGGAAGATGAAGACCAACGCCCAATGCCTCATCCTGCTATGATACCAGGTGACATCGGCAGGTCTGGGGGAGTCGAGAATGAGTGAGGAAAGCGGTACCTTGTGGATTGTTGCGACGCCGATCGGAACGCTCTCGGACCTCGCACCCCGAGCCGCGGATCTCCTCAGCAGCGTTGATCTTATCCTTGCAGAAGATACCAGGCGAACTCGTAGGTTGCTTTCCCATTTCGGAATTTCGGTCCGCAACAGGCTCAGGAGTCTGCACGAACACAACGAACACGAAAATGTCGAGGGGGTTCTTGGCCAACTGAAAAACGGCCGCCAGATAGCCCTCGTCAGCGATGCTGGCACACCGGCGCTATCCGATCCCGGCTTCCTGCTGATCAAAGAAGCGCGTGAACAGGGCATCTGTGTTCTCAGCGTTCCCGGGCCTTCAGCCTTTACGACCGCTCTTGCCGCATCGGGTCAACCACCACTTCCGGCGCTGCTCGTCGGTTTTCTTCCTCCAAAAAGCGGCCCTCGGCAGCGAAAAATCGCCTCTTTCGCAGGCAATTCATGGACTCTGGTCATATTTCTTTCACCCCACCGTCTCCGAAAGGAACTTGAAGATCTCCGCTCGGGACTCGGCGCAGATCGCTCGGCAACTCTGCTCAAAGAACTCAGTAAAGCACATGAAAAGGCCGTATACGGGCCACTTGAGGTCCTCGTTGATTGCACCGAATGCGACCATCCCAGGGGCGAATACGTCATCGTCATTGGGCCCCCTGTGGAACATCAGGAAATCCAGGAAGATCTCGACGACGAAACGATCCGCCTTCGTTTTGCGGCAATGCTCGCTGCTGGAGCCAAGCGCAACGATGCACTAAAAACGATTGTTAAAGAAACCGGCCGCCATCGACGGGAGGTCTATCATCTCCTTTTTACTTCGAAATCTTGATCAATTTTCGACCCGGCGCCTGTCCATATCAGGGGCTAACGACAACCATTGCCGAAAAGTGAAGATTGTCTTGGTTTTTTTGGGACGACGTACGTCAATGTTGGTAAATTGAGAAAAGCACAGGTGGGTGCGGCATATCGCGGTTTGTGGCGGCACATCGGCGAAAAATGCTGGCGAGATCGAAGATACGATCCCGCCCGCTGTGATACTCTGAAGTAGCCCTTGCGGAGGTATTTCCATGTTGCGACGAGCAGCCCTTGTCCTTGTTATTTTCTGCTTCATTGCTGGATGCGGCGGTGCGCCCGTAGTCGGAGTATTCTTGCCTACGACGGGTGAAACCAGCACCTACGGCGAGGCAGTTGAAAGTGGCATGCGCCTTGCCCTCAACGAAGCGAGAGAGCTGGGCTCCCTCCCGCCGAAGTTTGAAGTCATCTGGAAAGACACCGAAAGCGACCCGAAGAAAGCGATCGACCTCTACAAACAACTGGTCAACGATCGTGGCGCCCGGATCGTGGTCGGAGGCGCCACAAGTGCCGAAGCAATCGAGTTGATTCCTTTTCTCGACGAAATGAACATCATTTGCATCTCCCCTTCGGCTTCGGCTCCGGGGCTAGCGGAGAAGTCACGGCTTTTTTATAGAGTGTACCCGTCCGATGAACTGGAAGGTCATACCGCCGGCCAGTTTCTCTTTGAACGACTCAGGGTGTCAAAAGTTGTGCTCTACACCGGGAACTCCGAATACACTCGGGGTATTGAACCTGAATTCCGTCGCCGTTACGAAGAGAATCTCGGCGGGGAAATCGTGACCCGTATCAATCTGCACGAGGACAATTGGCAGACAGCGGCAGCAAAAACCCTCAAGGAGACTGGGATTGAGGCGGTCTGCATCATTGGATATGCCGAAGAAATTCTTGAGGTTCTTCGTCATCTGAGAGAACAAAAATATACAGGTCGAATACTCACAACCTCGGCGTTCTTCAGCTCCAAGATTATCAAAGAGGCCGGCGACCTTGCTGATGGAGTGCTATTTCCGCTGCCGCCATTCGACCGTACCTCCGAAAAAGAACCGACCGTCAGTTTTGTCCATAACTACATGGACATGTATCAACGTGCCCCCGATGTTTTCGCGGCCCACGGTTACGATACGATGAAACTCATCATAAAAGTCCTCAGCGACGCTAATCCTCCGGAGACTCCAGAACTGTCGAAGGCGCTACACTTCGGGCTGGGCGAATTTATGGGTGTGACCGGTCCAATTCTCTTTGACGATTATGGCGACGTCAAACATTATCCCAAGATGTTCATCGTCAAAGACGGTCAGGTTCTGAGCTATCAGCGTTATTTGAAGACCGAACGAGCCCGCATTCATGGCGATCTTCAGAATCTGCTCGTAAGCGGTAATTGATCGTCACTTAGGCAGCAGCGATGTCGGTTATTCGGCTGCTCTGGAAGCAGCGCGCCTTGGTTGCAGTTCTTGTACGCCGCGACCTCGATGCCCGTTATCGTGCATCGATGCTCGGTTTCATGTGGTCTCTGCTCAATCCACTGATCCTGCTCGCGATTTATGGCATTGTATTCACCACCATCTTTCAGCCACGTTTCCCCGGCGGTGATCCATATCCCCTCTTTCTCTTTTGTGGATTGTTACCCTGGTTGTTCTTCTCCGGCGCGATACTCGACGCATCAGTAACCCTCATCGACAACGGCCCTCTGCTCGCTAAAGTTATGTGTCCTCCCGAAATATTTCCTGCCGTGACTACCTGCGCTCATCTGATTCACCACCTTTTCGCTCTGCCGGTACTTTTCGCTGCCCTTGGTGTCAGTGCGTTCTTTGGCTGGCACCCTTTCCCGTGGACCATCATCTTGATCCCGTTTGCCATCACGCCATGGATCATCGCCACCGGCGGCATAGCCTACGCGGTATCAGCCCTCTCAGTACATTTTCGCGACGTCAGAGATCTTGCCGGACACATCTTGAATATGCTCTTTTTCGCCTCCCCGATCATTTACGGACTTGAAGGCCTCGATGTACCGCAGCCGATGCAAATAGCCTTACGGCTCAACCCACTGGCCTGCCTCGTCGAGGTTTTCAGGGACGCCGTGTTTTACGGCCGGGTCTCGCCTTGGTGGCAATGGGCCGTGTCGTTCGGTTTCGGTATGCTCGCATGGTGGATTGGAACCGCAATCTTTGGTCGTTTCCGTGAGACCTTCGTGGAAGCCGTATGATTGGTGAATTGCGCTTTGACGGAGTTCGCAAGAGCTTCAAGTGGTCGAATCGCAAAGGTCGCTGGGATACCATCAAGGGCGCACTCTTTCATCACCGCCTCACAAAGAAGGCGCCGGTACCTCGTTCGGAGCATGTCGCACTCGACAACATCAGCTTGCACATCGAACCAGGTGAGGTGTTTGCCGTCATCGGACCCAACGGCTCAGGAAAATCGACCCTCTTGAAACTCGCCAGCAGTATTCTCAAACCGACCGAGGGCCAGGTCTCGGCCGAAGGGCGATTGACGGCGCTGATCGAATTGGGCGCTGGTTTTCACCCTGAAATAACCGGCCGCGAAAACGTCATCATCAATGGCATGCTTCTCGGCCTTAAGCGCTCGGAAATCCTCGATCGCCTACCGGAAATCGAAGAATTCGCCGCCATCGGGGAGTTCATTGATCAGCCAGTTAAGATCTACTCTTCCGGCATGTACGTACGACTAGGATTTGCCGTCGCTGTGACCGTCGATCCCGACATCCTGCTGATTGATGAAGTACTCGCTGTTGGTGACGAAGTATTTAGCCGCCGCTGCCTTGATCGCCTCGCCCGAATGCGGCGTTCCGGAGTCACCCAGATACTGGTATCCCACGATCTCGACCTCGTCGCCGAATACGCCGATAGAGCCGTATACCTCAAACAAGGAAACATCATCGATCTCGGACCAGCCGATTCTGTCGTCGCCCGATATCGAAACGATGCTGCCGGTGACCAACTTCCCCAAGTGCCAAATGAAGCGCTCCCTCCCGTTCGTATCATCGAGGAAGGGCGACGCTGGGGAAACGGTGCAATCGAGATTCTCTCAGTTTCGGTCGAGACCAATCAACGAAAGACTCGTCTTGTACCCTCGGGAGAAGGCTGCACCCTGGTAATCGAATACCGTGTCAACGAACCCGTCGCTGACTTTGTCTTCGGTCTTGCCTGGCACAATGCCGAAGGTGTGCTCGTCGGCGGTCACAATACCGACCTCGACGGTTTGTGCGGTGCACGCCTTGATCGAGGAGGAACCGTGCGCTGCACCTACGACGCACTCGATCTGGCCCCAAACGACTATTTCATCGATGTAGCGGTACACTCCGTCAACGGCCTCGCGTACGACTACTGGTGCCGCGCCGCACGGCTGAAGGTCACCGCAGCAGCCGACTGGCCCGGAGTGTGGGCGCCCCGCCACACGTGGCAAGCCAAAGGCCCAGAGTGGAAGTCTCGTTAGCCCGCATATCTCACCAACTTTCGTCGCGAGGGCGGCGAGGCGCCTTGTCCAGTGGGGTTTTCGAACTGAGGGACGCGGAGTCGTACTCGACCGTCCGTCGAGCATCCCGAAGCGAAAAAACACCGCTGGACATGGTGCATCGTCGGCCGCAGCAGGAAGTCGGCGAGATATGCAGGCTAACCCGCATATGCCGGCAGGTCTCGTCGTGAGGCGCGCAGGGGTGCCAGTAAAACTGAAGTTGGTGGAATACTGAGCCGAAATGCCGCGATTGGTTACCCACTCTCAAGTGAGTGACGCTCTACGTCACTACAAGAAATGGGTCCAACAGCCGTTCTGGCACGTTCCTTGCTAAACACAAAGCCAGGAGGAAAATGATATGCGAAGACAACGTGGTTTTACACTTATCGAACTTCTAATCGTGGTCGCGATTATCGGCATCATCGCCGCTATTGCGATCCCCAACCTTCTCAACGCCATCCACCGTGGCCGCCAGAAGAGATCGATGGCCGACCTGCGGACTATCGCCACTGGCATCGGCTCCTACGCTGTCGATAACATGGTATTCCCACAAGCCACAAATCTCCTACAACCGATGTACATCAAAATCGTTCCACCGCAAGATGGATGGGCTACCGCGTTTGGCTACGCGGCCGACGCTCAGGGCCAGTTCTACACCCTGCAATGCTACGGAAAAGACAAAACTTACGCGGCTGCTGTAGTCGGCCGGGAAACCCACGAATTTAACTGCGACATCGCCCATATGGACGGTGTGTTCGCGCAGTGGCCTGAAGGTACTCAAGGCGGCTGAGTTCAATTTTTCTTTTGGAAAAGGGAACGCCTCGGCGTTCCCTTTTTTTATGTCCTGTTTGATCTTTAGGCCATTTCTGATGTCATGTTAAGCTCGGGATGTGTGTGGATTCTATCCCCTTCGTGTCAGCGGCTTCGCTATTGAAGAGTTCCAAGGCCTGCAATCGCCTATTTCAAGCATCCTGCTTTCTGAGGTCAATCTTGTTTTCAAACGTATGATCAATCACCAAGAATCAACGGTGTTTAACGCCCACGAGCAGCGGCTCGTGAAAGGATCAGTTTCGAGATTTTCAACAATGAAACGGATCCTGAACCCCGAGATCCGGGAAAAGACGCCCAAAGACCGCTACCAATGAGACAATGGCAATAGATTCCCGACCGCTCCGCATCACCGTTGTTTTGAGGAAGCTGGCCCTCGGCGGCGCAGAGCGTCAAGCCGTCATGCTGGCGAATGGTTTTCTCGATCGCCTTCGAGCCGAGGTCAACATCATTTCATTTTCCCCGGGGTGCGCGGTTCCGAATCTGCTCCATCCGTCGATCGGCATCCGAGTGATTGAACCGGGTAGCGATGGGAACTGGTTGAAGCGCCTGATCAAGCTCGGCGTTTTCGCCAAGGCGCTTCGCTCGACCCGACCCGATATCCTGTTACCCTTCACCGATTATCCAAACAAAGTACTCGGCGCGGTTTGGCGGACGACCGGCGCCTCCGCGTGCATCTGGAATCAGAGGGACGAGGGCCGGGAGGTCACACACCGCCCCTTGGAACGCCTCTCGCTACGGTTGGTTTCGGGGTTCGTCGCAAACTCGGAAATCGGATGCCGGCATCTTGAGGACGCGTATGGTATTGACCGTAAGCGCATTACCCTGATCCGCAACGGAGTCCGCCTCCTTCCTCCTCTTCGACGATCCTCCGAATGGCGAGAAGAACTTGGCATCGCTCCAAAAACTCTGGTCGCGATCATGGTGGCCCATCTCCACCATTTCAAGGACCACAAAACCCTGCTTCGGGCATGGCGGCGAGTCGTCGATCATCTTCACAGTCCCGCTGTACTGCTATTAGCTGGAAATCGGGGAGAAACCTTCGCTCTCATTGAGTCCCTTCGAAAGGAACTTGATCTCGTCGATTCAGTGAAGATCCTCGGCACGATCACTGATATCAGTGGTCTACTGTCGGCGTGTGACCTCTCAATTTTTTCCTCGCGTCTCGAAGGCTGCCCCAACGCCGTACTTGAATCAATGGCTGCAAGCCTTCCTGTCGTGGCAACCGATATCGTTGGGACGCGCGAAGCCCTTGGAGAAAGCTACCCTTATCTTGTTCCTGAAAGTGACCATATATCCCTGGCCGACGCGATTCTCCATCTCTCGAAATCACCGGCTGAGGGCAGATCACTGGGCGAAGCTAATCGCAGCAGAGTTGAGAACTCTTTCAGCCCTGAAAAATCAATTGATGCCTACGATTCTTTATTCAAACGGCTGTGCGAAAGCAAAGTTCGATAGATCTCTGTGAATTCCTGCTCGATGACATCAGGAGAAAACGTCTGTTCGGCATATTTGCGAATCGCTTGGGAATCAAAGCGGTTCAGGTCATGGCACACGCTCGCCAATGCCTGCGCGAACGACTTCTCGTCTCCTTTTTCAACAAGAATGCCACGTTCTGAGGTCACCTGTTCGGGAATACCGGCTATACGTGTTGCAACCACCGGCAAACCACATGCCATCGCCTCTCCGATAACACATGGTGAGTTTTCGAAATCGCTAAAGAGCAACAAACAATCACAACTCCGGAGGTGCTGAGCCACCTCCGCCTGATTTTGTTCTCCGTGAAAATACACCCTGCGATTCAACCAACCCAACTCCTCAGCCACCTTCTCTGCTGCAGCACGATCTTGGCCATCACCTAATATGTGGAGTTCCAAATCCGTGCCGGCGTCAAGCAAGCGACTCACGACCTCAATTATTGACGGAATTCTTTTCACTGGACGTAAAGCAGCAACAACCACAAAACGGACGGGCCCTGGCTTTCGTTCTTTATTCGGCGTGAACACCTCTGTATCCACAACATTTGGAACCACGAAGTAATGTCCCTGAAAACCGTGACCGAGCATCACATCTCGAAGGTTCTCCGAAACGGTTGTGACAGCGTGGGCATATCTGATCAGACGTGAGGTATACAACCGGCGCAAAAGTCCCAAGCCCGAGCGGGTCTCTGGATGGTAGCCGGTCCAATGCTCGGTGACGACAACAGGAATACCAGGAAAAACCAGCATGATCGCTGCGACCAATCCAACTGACGGCACCACATGAATGTGGATGATATCCGGTTGACGGCCCTTACGGCGTATAGCTTTGCAACCGATCAGTCCAGCACGAAAAAACCCAATTTGAGACCTGAAACGGCCTCCCAGCTGAGACGGGCGCCCCCGGAAACGAACATTGAGTTCGCATACCTCGCCGTTTTTGTTCCACGATATTTCCGGTTTGCTCGACGCGGACGGCTCAGAAAATGGATGTAATACAGTTACCTGGTGTTTTCGAGCTACCGCCTCCGCGTGCCGGCGGATGAAGATCCCCTGAACTGGGTTTTTCGCATCCGGGTACCAACATCCCGCCACGAATAGGACATGAATTGCCTTTTTCACTGGCGAAAGATTCCGGCTAATACGAAGCTCTTCCATTCGGCCATTTCCACCTCCCCCTATCGTTCGCCTCTCATGCTACACGAAACGAGTGACGTCTCATGATCTTCACGACGAAAATAGGTAAGAATGGCAGGCTATTGTAGAGTTGACATAAGGAAAGAATTTTCCAACGACGCTCATCGAAACAGAGGCCCTCATGACGCCGAAAGCAACGACAAAAGCTATAAAAATCGGTGTCGTCGTTGTCTCGTTCAACTCCGCTAATGATCTTCCGCCATGTCTTGCAGCCCTTGGGCACGCTAGCAACATCGAAGAAGTCATTGTCATCGACAATGCTTCGACTGATGCCTCCCCTGAAGTTGTGAGATCCTCAGGCATCGCTACTCTCATCGAGACCGGGGAAAACCTCGGTTTCGCTGAAGGATGCAATTGCGGTCTAAAGGCCTTGTCGCCCGAAATTGAAGTCGTCGCCTTCATGAATCCCGACGTCAGTGTCGAAAACGATTGTTTGACGCGCTGTGCTGAGGCTCTCTCCAATAATCCCAAACTCGGTGGAGTCGCGCCGTTACTCATCCGTCCCGACGGGATTAGGGCTGATAGCTGCGGTCAAGTTTTCAAACGTTTCACCCTCGAAGTTGAAGATATTGGCTACGGTCTTCCCCTCGAAAACCAGCGATTTGAAGCCAGTCCGGTCATGGCCGCGTGCGGCGCACTCTGCGTTTTCAGACGCTCAGCTCTCGATGAGATCTCAGGCCCGAACGGTCCCTGGGAAACGTCCTTTTTCTGTTTCTGGGAGGATTTCGAACTTGGCTGGCGACTGACCAACGCGGGCTGGCCCATCTCTTCTTTGCCTGAAGCCCACGCAACTCATCGACGCGGCGCCGGAGCAAGCGCACGTAGAGGTCCGCTTCGGTGGAGGAGGCCAGCCAAACTTGAGGCCTGTATTCTGACAAATCGCTGGATCACTCACCTCCGGCACTTGCATACTCTTGATTTGTTGCTTCGTTTACCTATTCTCTTAACCTGGGATCTTCTCTTGTTGGTTGCTGGCATCTGCCGTCGTCCTCGACTCCTGGGTCTTGTGTTCGCCCGTCTCCCACTGGTTCGTGCGGCCCGCAGCCATCCTTCGGGACAAAATAGACAAAGACTCGCTACACTACCATCAGGTTTTCGACCATGATGATCAGGCTTATTCTCGGTTTTTTCCTCGCTTACATGCTCGCGCGTGTCGGAACGCCCAAGGCTCGCGAGGCCGCATTGAAATTCGGAGTGCTTGACACTCCTGATACGAAGCTCAAAACCCATCAGCAGCCGGTTCCATACCTCGGCGGCCTCGCCGTCTTCACCGCATTCTTGCTCTCCCTCGGCATGATATTTGAGTTCGACCAAGAATTACTCGCCCTGCTTCTCGCAAGCACGATTGTCTCGACCATCGGTTTGATAGACGATTTTGGCGTGCTCACTCCCGGCCCAAAAGTGCTTGGTCAGATGGTGGCCGTCTTCGTTCTCCTGAGGTCTGATGTCACTGTTCAGCTCGTCTACATTCCATGGTGGTTGCGTTTCATTATTACCGCGTTGTGGCTCATCGGTTTATCCAATGCATTCAACCTGCTTGACATCATGGACGGTTTAGCAAGTGGCACCGGCGTCATCTCGGCAACCTTCCTGCTTGTTGTCGCCCTTCTCAATGAACGTTGGATCGTCGCTGCCTTCACGGTGGCGCTGATCGGCGCTCTACTCGGATTCTTGCGCTTCAACTTCTACCCTGCATCAATATATCTTGGAGATTGCGGTAGCCTCTTCGTGGGCTTTACTCTCGGCGCCCTCGCTATGGTCATGGACTATACCGAAAACAACCCGCTCGGCTTCGTCGCACCAATTCTCATCCTCGCCCCACCTCTCATTGACACGGTCTACGTCTCGATTCTACGATTGCGCGCCGGCCGGCGCATCTATCACGGAAGCCCCGATCATTTCCCGTTACGATTGCGTCGGCGCTTGAACGGTTCAACGACAAAGACCGTCATTGCCATTTATGTCGTGACGACCATTTTTGGCTTTCTTGGTCTCGCCGTGCTCTTCGTCGACATCGTTGGTACCTTGATCATCTGCGCCATTGCTTTCTTCACCACCGTTATTCCCCTGATCTGGCTTAGCTACGTCAACATGGAGAATGGATGAAACCGAATATCATCATCGGCGCCGGCTTGACCGGTCTCGTTGCCGCCGAACAACTCAACCGAGCCGGGTGCTCGGCAACCGTTTTCGAAGCGGAGGCCCAATGTGGAGGAGCGTGCCGGAGTATCGAAAAGGACCTCTTTACTTTTGATTACACCGGGCATCTCCTCCATATCAATCATGAAGAAACCGAAAAATACCTTCAGAATCTCAACCTTTGGGACAAACTCGAGGTCCACGAGAGGCGGGCCGGAATCGACGTTGGCGGTTTAATCACTCCGTATCCAATTCAAATCAATACCCACGGCCTGTCGAACGAGGTCCGCCGCGACTGTGTTCTCGGTTTTGTCCAGGCTTGGGCAGCACGGGACGAACAAACACCCGCGAATTTTTATCAGTGGGTTCTATCTCGCTTCGGAGAAGGTTTCGCACGCCATTTCTTCTTCCCGTACAACTCGAAGCTCTACCGCGCGAAACCGGAAGAATTGAGTCTCGATTGGGTCGGACGTTATGTGCCGAAGCCAGCGCTTGAGGATGTCATCGACGGCGCGTTCGGTTTGTACACATCACCAATCGGCTACAACGCGACCTTTCGTTATCCCAAGCATGGTGGCATTCGAATGCTTGCCGACGGCATCGCCAATCATGTCGACGATCTGCGACTCGGACAAAGAATCGTTGCCCTCAACCTTGAGGAACGCTGGCTCAAGAACGCCTCAGGCGAACGATATGAGTACGAGAACGCTGTTTTCACCGGATCGTTGCCCCTGCTTTCCAAAATGGTTCTAGGCTCCAAGGGAGCAGCCCTTCGAGAAACAACGTCACAACTGCGCTGGGTACAAGTCGTCAACCTTGCTCTCGGAGTCGAAGGTGATGCGCCGCGTCCCGAACACTGGTTATATTTTCCCGACGAGGACATTCCTTTTTATCGCGTCGGTTTTCCTTCGAATCAGGGCTCTTTGGCTCCACCGGGGCACCATACGATTTCGATCGAAGTTAGCCTCGATCCAGGCTGTCATAACTTCGAGGAGATTCTGTCGCGCTCAGAAAACATTCTCGCGGCAAAAGGCCTGCTCGACTCGAAGCGAATCAGGGTGCGCCAAATCATCAAAATCGATCCGGCCTACGTCGTTTTCGACCATCAACGGCGACAGGCAGTAGCTTCCTTGCGGCGGGAATTCCGCAGACATGGCGTTTTGCTCGCCGGCAGATGGGCCGAGTGGAAGTATTCGGCAATGGAAGACGCAATCCTCGACGGCAAACGTATTGCCCGAACCCTTCGATCGCACCAGCCGGACTGAAATGCGAACCGGCGTACTCCATATCATCACCCGGCTCGAACCGGGGGGCGCCCAGCGCAACACCCTCTACACCGTCGAAAACCTCGATCGGAAACGATTTACTGCCGCCCTTGCCTGGGGCCCCGGCGACCCGCTCGACACTGTTGCGAGAAGACTCAAGAATGTACGTCTCTTCGAAATTACCAAACTCCAACGCCCAATCTCGCTACAAGCAGATTTCCAATCGCTTTCCCAACTCCGCGAGGCGATTCGGCAATTTCGGCCCTCGATCGTGCACACCCACTCGTCCAAGGCTGGTATTCTCGGCCGCCTTGCGGCCAAACTCGAAGGTACCCCGATTGTTGTACACTCGATTCACGGTTATGGCTTCACACCCTTGCAGAGCCCTCCAATGCGGGCTCTCTTTTTTCTTGTTGAAAAGATAGCTGCGCGTTGGACCGATCACTTCATCGCCGTATCTCGAAACAATATTTCCCTTGGTATCGAAACCGGGCTCTTCGACAGATCTAAGGTATCCCTGATCCGCTCCGGTATCGCCTTGAAAGACTTCAATAACGCCGGTCGTGACCCCCTCGCCCTACGCCGGGAATTCGGCATTTCCGACCATGCGCCATTGATCGTGCAGATCGGAAATTTCAAAGCCCAGAAGGCGCCGCTCGATTTCATTCGAAGCGCCCGCGGGATCGCATCAGAATATACCTCGGCCCGTTTCGTCATGGTTGGCGAGGGTCCATTAAGAAGCGAAGCCGAACAGCTGGCAGCCGACCTGGGACTCGCAGATACAATGACATTTTGTGGTTGGAGAGACGATATACCAAACCTACTCGCGGCCGCCACCGTATCGGTACTGACTTCGCGCCATGAAGGGTTGCCGCGTTCGGTCGTTGAGTCCTTCGCCTCCGGTGTACCCGTTGTCGCGACTCGAGTCGATGGCACATCAGAAGTCGTCCAGAACGGTGTCAACGGTTTTCTCGCCGAAGCCGGTGAAATTTGCGACATCGTCGAAAAAGTGTGTACCATATTGGCCAATCCGAAACTCCGCCAGCGAATGGCGGCTGCCGCTTTGTTGCGGCTCGAAGAATTTGACATCGACCTGATGGTACGTCAGCAGGAGGATCTCTACGCATGGCTCCTTGGCCCGATGAATTCATAATCGCCTACGTTGCTGCGATCGGCGCCGTGATTGGCAGCTTCCTCAACGTCGTCATCTACCGAGTTCCGTTGCGGCTTTCGGTCATCCGGCCGCGCTCGAATTGCCCAGGATGCAAGACCACCATTCGCTGGTTTGACAACGTTCCAGTTCTTTCATGGCTTGCGCTCAAGGGGCGATGCCGTACCTGCTCGATGCGAATCTCGGCACGTTATCCAATCGTCGAATTCGTGACCGCAATACTCACCGTCATGGCCGTAATTAAATATGGATTCAACCTCGTTGGCCTCGAAGTAGTGCTGTTTACCTGGGCAACCATCGCCCTCGGCCTCATCGATTTCGACCACCAACTGCTGCCAAATGTACTCACCTATCCGACGCTCTTCGCCGGACTGCTCATCTCCGCATTTGCAGGCCTTGTTCCTCTTCTCGACAGCGTGCTCGGCGCGATCGTCGGCGCCGCCTTACCGAGCCTTGTCATCGTTTTATACCGTTTCATCAGAGGAGAAGACGGCATGGGCTGGGGCGACGTTAAATACCTCGCTGCTATTGGCGCCGTTGTTGGCATTCATGCATGTCTTTGGATCCTCATCTGCTCATCAATACTCGGCGCGCTTTTTGGCATTCTTCTGATAACCCTCGGAAAAGGATCGAGTCGCACCGCTTTGCCCTTTGGCACCTTCCTCGCGATAGCTGCGCTGATCTACCTCTACGCGCCGCCACTCTGGATCTCCTGGAGCTTTATGTAGGCATCCTTCATTGAAGCCTCAAGCCGGCGATCCTGATCTGGAAAAACAGTACGAAGGTCAAAGAGCACCTTGTCGGATTCAATTCGGGCAACGATGGGAGGTTCTTGTTCGCGTAAAAGATCAGCCAGACGTTGACCACCATCGAGATATAGACCGTAGCTCACCATCGTTTCATCCGGTGTAGTGCCTCCACCGAGAGCAGATCTCATCTCCCTGCCACGAGCAGGAATACCTTTTTGTCTGAGCCGCCGCCCGAGGCGTAATGCGCGACCCTTGAGCATTTCGAGAGTTGTGCTGAGCATCGCATAGAGAGGAATTCGCTCCAGTTTTCCCCCATGGTGAGCGACCAGCGTTTCGTCCATCGCGATCAATGCGGTCTTATCGGGCCGCAGCGCCCGGTACAATGGATGGCGCCCAAGTGGCTCAATCCATTCGCGATCACCAACAATGATGCCGGCCTGCGGCCCACCGAGCAACTTATCACCTGAAAAACAAACAATATCAGCCCCTGATTTGAGAATCTCGCCAACAGTTTCTTCGTGAGGTAGACCCCATAACCTGAGATCGTGCAGGCAACCCGAACCCTGATCAACGATCAAAGGAAGATTGTGCCGATGGGCGAGATCCGCCACTTCAGTGAGTGATGGACTCGTCGTAAATCCGACTATTCGAAAATTCGACTGGTGGGCGACAAGAATCGCCGCGGTGTTCTCATTGATCGCAAGCTCATAATCCCTGAGATGCGTGCGATTGGTGCAACCAACTTCACAGAGGCGACTCCCCGAAGCCTCCATGACTGAAGGCAACCGGAAAGAACCACCAATCTCGATCAACTCGCCCCGCGAAACGATAACCTCACGATTCTTTGCGAGCGCACTGAGAATCAACAGGAGCGAGGCCGCATTGTTATTGACCATGACCGCCCACTCGGCGCCACACGTACCGGCAATCCGCTCACGCAGCGGTGTGAGGCGTTGGCCGCGTTGACCCGTTTCGAGGTCGTATTCAAGCGTAAGATAGGTCGAAACCGGCTTTGATGTCGTCGGCGCCCTTCCCAAATTCGTATGCAACATCACACCCGTGGCGTTGATGACAGAAACATACGCCGACTTCGCTCCACTTTCGACGAGACCCTTAACCGTATCAGGCAGACCCTGGCACGCGGCCTCAAGGTCATCGATCGTATTCATACGAGCCCTCAGACCATCGATCGCCTTCCTACAGGCCTCACGGACCGGATCTCGGCCATGGCTCTCGATCAGAGATCGCAACGCAACTGTTTCCATAAGACGATGGACGGCGGGCAAACGACGAAATTCTGAAGACATAAATGGAATTCTACCGCGGTTAGGCCGGAAATTTCACCAATATTCGCCGCGAGGGCGGCGAGGTGCCGTACCAGGGCCGGTTCGCGTAGAATACGGCCTGAGGGAGATACATCATGGGCAACTCAAAGTCGTTCCACATGACACCAGATGAATTTCGTCAGCGAGGGCACGAGGTGATCGACTGGATTGCAAACTACATGGAAACGGTCGAAGACTTTCCAGTGCTCTCCCAGGCCAAACCTGGCGATATCTTTGACGCGCTACCTGAAAAACCGCCGCTTGAGGGCGAGACCCTCGACGCAATGATGCGCGACGTCGATGACATCATCATGCCCGGCATCACCCACTGGCAATCGCCAAATTTCTTCGCGTACTTTCCGGCCAACGCCTCTGGCCCGGCAATTCTCGGCGACCTGATCTCATCGGGCCTCGGCGTGCAAGGCATGATTTGGGCGACAAGTCCGGCATGCACTGAGCTCGAAACGCGGGTCCTCGACTGGCTCGCGGGTATGTGCGGCCTTCCAGAGACCTTCGTTTCAACATCAACAGGCGGCGGCACGATTCAAGACTCGGCATCAAGTGCCGCGCTCTGCGCTTTGATCGCCGCCCGTGAACGTATCAGCAAGCTCAAGATCAACCGCGATGGAATTGACCGGAAACTTGTCGTCTATGTTTCGACTCAAACCCACTCTTCACTCGAAAAGGCCGTACGCATCGCAGGCATCGGCTCAGCCAATCTCCGCTCCATCCCCGTTGACTCAAACTTCGCAATGAAGGCAGATGAACTTGCCCTGGCGATCGAAAACGATCAAGCCGCCGGCCTCATTCCATGCATGG
>PJEL010001504.1_pt1 | contig 23307 bp, 30 predicted proteins | sample 1853271 | NCBI WGS metagenome assembly PJEL01 (sample SAMN08108733, study PRJNA415343) | Invertebrate metagenome, whole genome shotgun sequencing project. | host: Globobulimina | place: Sweden: Gullmar Fjord | collected 2015-08
CCGCCGTTGAGCATCTTGACGTTGCTCACGATGACCGCCCGGATGGCGGGCGCATCCTCCGGCGACGGAAGGGAGCCGATCATCTCCATCCCCACGAAGTCGTACTCCGTGCCTGCCTTGTTCCGGTCCTTCCCGAAGTGCCACTTCGTGATCACGCCCTGGGGTCGGTAGCCCGACTCCTTGATGACGCGCTGCCACGACTGGAATGCCCTGGACGAGCCCCGGTTGCCGATGGAGTAGTCCACCATGGCCGGGCCAACGATGTCGTTGGGGGTGATGGCGAGCGTTCCCGCCATCTCTGCCTGCGCTGCGGCCTGATCGCTCAGAGCCAGCAGGAGGAAGAAGTCCTTGGCCTTCGTCTTGCACTTCTTGCTGCGTCCCTGGCCGCTTCCCAGCGCATCGCTAGGGCAGCCCGCGCACTGCTCGGAGTACGGCTCCGCGACGAGTTCGTGCGGAGTGGTTCCGTTGATGCTCCAGCAGATGGGGGAGTCGCTTGACAACTCCTCCTTCTTCCAGCACGCACGCGTGGGACGACGGGAGATCAGGAAGATTCCGTAGGCGCAGGCCCGCTTCTCTTCGCCGATCTCGAACCAGTCTCCCTTGCCGGGGCGGAACACGGTGAGCGCGTCCAGCAATCCGACAGGGCTTCCGAGAGTGTCGTCCAGTACCTCGTCCATCTTGGCGAGCGCAGCGTTTGCGTCCACCTCGGCGAGTGCGCCTTCGACTGACTCTTCGGTCTGACGTTCGGTCTCTGACATGTCTCTTCTTTCGTTGTGATTCGTTGGTTGCTGGACTTACACCAGCCCTGCGCTACGCCTTGGAGTTCAGGAGTTTGCGCTTCTCCGTCACCTTGATGAAGTCCGGGTTGGGTTCGCCGGGATTCTCATCCTGCCAAATCTCCAACGCCTTCTTCACCTTGTCGGTGGCCGGAAGATTGATCGTAGGCGCGATGCGCTCCATCCACGCCTTGAAGCGTTCCCGCTTCTCGGGATCTTCGTGATGGATGCCGTAGTAAGTGGTCGTACTGAATGACAACTTCCTGTTACGGATGGTGCAACTCTGCATGCCCACCTTGTCCATCTCGATGATGATCTTGGCTTTTGCGGCGTCCTTCTTCTTCTTCGCCGCTGACTCCTCCTTCTGCGCCGCCATCAGTTCATCGACAAGTCCGCCGAGTACCTGATCGTCGGGGCCGAGTACGTTGTCCAGTTCTGCGGGGCTAAGCCCGTCCTGTTGCTCGCTCATGTTCTCTCCGAAGCACACGCACGGCATGACCGTGGTTCCTTATGAGGTACACCTTGTGCCCCAACTTACGAAGCACTGCCGCCCAGTGACGCTGCATGGGTTCCGCGTCGTTACTGCCGGTCTTGGTCTCGATGAACACGGACACACCCGAGGGTCCGTAGACTGTGAGATCAGGCCAACCCTTTGGGCATGAACCTACGCCGGGCCTGTTGTTTGTGTAGACCCAGCCCCACGACTTTACTGTCTCGATGATCCCCGATTTGAGGTCGGACTCCAACTCATGGTCGTCGCTACGAGAAATCACCTTCGCTCCTCGAATGTAGTAGTGCCGCGAAGTGTGATAACCCGAAGGTTGTGTAGGACACGAAACCGACACCACAAAGGTTGAGGCCAGATGTAGTGTGGAGCGTCAGCAAGGGGAACGTCCACAAGGTGAAAGCCCTTTCCGACGCGAACCTCCTTCGACCCGGCAAGTAGGACAATGTAGCCCGACTCGATGAAGGTGTCAAGTATCCTTTGATGCGTCCATCCCAAGAAGTACGAACGCGGGTTCTTCCTTCTAGCAGGGCGTCCCACTAGAACACCTTGTCGATGAGCCTCGCAAGGTACGTGTCGTCAATGGTCTTACCGTCTTCAACACGTTTGCGCAGCATGCTCATCACCTCATGGAAGTACGCGGCATCGACGCCCACCAACTGATCCTCCAACACGTTGGGGTCTTGGAGGTTCAGCGCTGACACTTGCCACGCAATCTTGAGGATCTGCCCCGCGTTGATCGACCATCCCCGCTCGATGAACTTGCGGATTCGGAACAGCGAGCAAACCGGGTAAAGGGACCCGGCATACCTCAGTTCCCGTGCGAGCAGTGCCTCTAGCGCAGGGGGTCGAAGGACGAGTCGCAACTCTCCCTCCTTGTCCTGCCAGTAGTTCATGCAATGCTCGAAGTCGTAGGTGCTGTGGATCTTGTCGGGCTCTCCGTAGAACCGAACGACGATCTGCAACCTACCTGCCAGTGAGATGGCGTTGCACGACATCCACACCGGCTCGAAGGAGTTCTCCTCCTTCTTGTCCTTCTCGGCAGCCGCCGCGCCTTGTGTAGCGGCAGCCACGTAGTCTTCGGCGCGTCCCTCGTCGGGGTCGCCCTCGAAGTAGGCGTACTCAGTGGCCGTGGCACCGACACCCACGATTCCTGCGCTCTTGATGTGGATGTAGATGCGGCCATCCTTATCCAGCACATTGATCGGGATGTCGTGCCCTTTCTGGACACCACGCGCCTTGAACAACTCGGCGTAGTAGTGAGCGAGCAACTTGGCTGTCTGCTTGTCCCGCAGATACAAGTCGAAGTCGTTCACCTCTTCACCGAGTAGTAACGAGGCGATGCAGCCACCCGTTACTATGACGTTGCCCTCTACAGCCTCCTGTAGATTCTCGGGTAACGTCTTCTTCCACAAGGCGATCTTTCTTCCGATCACCCGGGAAGCGTTCTTCCTGTTCACCTAGGTCCTCCTAATCCATGCACGATGGAAGAACACAAGCACTCCCAGAATGCACAGTACGATTGCGGCCTCTTTCAAGTTCTCAACTCCACAAAGTCGTCAAGGGTTAGTTCGCTGGATACATCCCTCTTGACACTGAGATCGCTGAACACCTTCATGTCCGATGAGTTCTCAGTGACGATCTCGAAGTGCGTGATCCTCTCATGCGCACCCGAGAGGAGCGGACGGTCAATCCGCCCCCGGCTCTGCTCCCAATCGAGCAGTTTGTGACTCCTGCTGTACCTGCCTGTGTAGCCAGCGATCTGTAGATTCAGACCTGCGCCAGCAGAAGCGGGTTGAGCAACTAAGTCAGTCAGGTCGCCTGCCTTGAAAGCCTTGATCTCTCGTTTCTTGTCGCGCGCCTTGATGTCACCCCATGCACGGGCAACTCGCGCTCCTCCCTTCTCAAGCAAGTCTGCGAGGTGCCGCAGTTCGTGCCTGAAGTGTGCCCACCAGCAAATACTGGACTCCCAGCCGATGCTTTCTTTGATGGACTCTACGATTTTGTCCTTGTGAGAGGAGTCGAGTCGTATGACCTTCTTCTCGATCTTGCCGTCCGCAGCGTCAAACTGTTCCCAATCGAGGTCGAGTCCTACGATCTCCTTCTCTTGCTCCTCAAGAATGAACCCGCTTGCTACCTGTTGCAGAGCCATGAGCCTGCCCAGGAGTTGCGGACGAGTTACTACTACGCCATCATGCTCTGCAAGTGCATGCTCCGACAGAGCGGTGTAGAACCTACGCACACGCGGAGGCATCTTCACCTTGAAGACCTGGGTAGTGGCCTCGGGGAAGTCGATGGGTAAGTCTTTCTTGAGGAGTCTGCGCGCACATGTGTACATGCGCCGACTCAACTCACCCTTCATGCTCTCCTTCAGCACCAGTTTCTTGAAGTTCTGTCCTGGGGTTACGTTGATGTAGAACTCCTGCTCGAACAGCCACAGCCTCTCACCCATCACCTGGGGGTTGAGGAAGTAGTAGAGAGCCCAGAGTTCAGGATTGTTGGGGTTGGAGATGGGAGATCCCGTCGCCATGTAGCGCAGGATGTCCCTGCTCATACCCAATCGAGCGTGTGCCACCTTGATGATGGACTTTGCTCGCTTCCCGTGTGGACTGCGGAACCCACGGAATCCCTTGATTCTGTGAGCCTCGTCCAAGATTATTCCTGCTATCTTTCCTGCTCTCGCAAGGTTGAACAGCCAGAGTTCAACCCGGGAGAAGAACTCGTAGTTGATTAGCAGGACATCGGGAGGATCGTGAATGGTCAGAATGCGGTGGTGCTTCTTTGTTCCACCTGTGAGCGTGGCAACCCTCACCTCCTGATCACCAGCGAGGAGCGCTATGTCCTCCTCCCACTGATCCATGAGGTGGATCTCTGCCACGACGATCCACATGTGTGGGTTGTGGAGCATCACCTCCAGCATCCTGAGAATGAGTGGGAACGTCTTTCCGCTCCCTACCTCATGGAAGAGGGCGTAGAACGGCGAAGCCTCAAGCGCTTCACCGTCCTCTACCTGATGCTGGAAGAGTGTTACGCTCACTTCGAGAAGATACTCCCGATCTTCTCCGCGAGGAAGCCAGCGATGGCGTCCCAGGTGATGGGCTCGGGTCCGACATCCTGCGACTCGGGCATCTCCTCGTCCTCACCCAGCGGCTCCTGAATGATCTCCCACACACGGCGCTTCTTGGAGACCTTGATCTCCCTGCACTTGCAGCACTCCTCGCCGAACTTCTCCTCGGCGAAGTCCTTGGCCTTCTTCGGCCCTTCGGCCTGCACGATAGCCTCCATGCCAGAGACCATCTCCACGTAGTACGACTTCACTTGGTTCTCCACCCGGTGTAGATCCTAGCCGTCATTGATGGCCGGGTCAACCCATCAGTGACGGAATGTGTGACACCATCTGTGACGCCGTAAGTCGTTGCTAGGTCAGCGTTTCTGATGGATTGTCATAGATAGATAGATAGATTACTACTACTACTACTACTACTACTAAGGGGGTTAGTATCCTACTAGCAACCCCGTTCGTATAGGGGGACAGACACCTTCGGCATCTATCCGTGCATCTGTGACAAATCGACGCAAGTCGCTGTGCCGCAGGCAGTTAGGGCGTCACAGATGCTCTGAAAGATGGAATCATGTGTGACGCTACGCGCCTATGATTGACGTTGACTCGACCACTACCCCCCGAAAGTCGGCTCCGGGGTTCGTGCCGACGACGGTGATGTCCACCAAGTAGGCGTATCCCCCTCCGAATGTGCGGGGAAGGATACCAACGGGGCTCAGCATCCAGCAGCGCTCGCCCCCCTGGGTTCTCGATACTGGAGTGAAGACTCTCGCATTCCCTGTCCCCTCCATACTGTATATCACAGAGTCAGGGCGCATCTGTAGCAGGGCGCTCGGGAAGGCCCTCATGTCCTGCTCTATTCCTCGCTCGATGAGCAGTCGTATGTACCCCGCCTGTGTCGCCTCCTGTCTCAACACGCATATTAGGGACAGCCTCTTCTGTAGCCCCACCCCCAGGCGTATGTGCTTCTCGAACGGGCGCTGCTTCCGCTTCCCTGACATGATATTCCCGCTTCCTGTGCTTCCTGTCGATACGCTGTCTCAGGAACCCGTGGTCTCCCTCTCTCTGTAGATATACGAACGCTTTTCGCACGCTACGTGGGTAGTCGCGCAGGTACATGTCCATCGAGGGGTGCTTGAGGATGTTGTAGATATTCTGCACTCTCCACGACTGTTCGTCATTGTGGAGACTGGAGTATCGCGCCACCAGATACGGACCTCTACTGTATTGTCCTCTGTGATTTTCAGAGCAGATGTAGACATCCACTCCGAGGAAGTTGCCTACGAGCCTGCAACCGTCGCATTCGTGGGTCCAGATCGGCATGGGTCCCGGCCCGAACACCTCACACGTCCACGCATGAATCGTCTTTGGTGGAATGTGCGCGCGGCGTTCAGGATACTGATCCCTGACGTGCTTTGCCGCTATGTCTGCGTACTCCTTGATCAGATGCTCCACCAACTCATGGCAGGGAATGTACTTTCCTATGGGACTGTAGAACGTGTTGCCGTCGTAGTCCAAGTAGTGGTCGCTGAACCTAAGCCTCGACACGGACACGCATCTTCTCCAAGTTGAAGTTCACTTGCTGGGGAACCTTGTTCCCTTCGAGGAAGTCCCACAAGATTCGAGCCCCGATCACCGACGCCATCGTGTTGGTGGTCACCAACTGCGGGTGCTTTGGTGCCTCCTCCTGACAGTACGCCTGCGGCGGTCTGTCCATCGGGTTCCTCAACTGCGGGAAGATGTTGAACGGATGCTCCGTAGCGAAGACTCCGCGTCTCTCCCTGGCGTACGTGATAACGTCACCATCGTGGAGTTCGTTCGCCATGTCGATCACCAGCACGTTCGCGGACACCTCCTTCACGGCATCGTACACGTACTTCCTCGACGCGTCGTTGTCCAGACAGAGGCACACCACCTGCCACTCATCTTCGTGATCGTTGGAACCTTCGGCGAGGAATCCCGCGAAGTGATCCTCGTTCTCGATGAACTTGCTCAAGTACCTCAGCAAGTGGTGCTTGTGGCCGAACGCCTCCAGTAGCGCCATGAGGTTGACTGCCTTGTTCTCGTTCACTCCGCCGCGAAAGACCATCTGCCTCTCCCGGTTTCGCTCCTCGTAGTCGTCGCCGTCGTAGAGCCACAGCATCGGGTCTGCACTCGGATGCCAACACAGGATCTTGCTCGCCTGTATTGCGAATGGTCCGCCGATGCCGCCGCACCCAACGATGTGTGTGCGCCACACTTTCATGCGAATATCTCCTCGATGTCTGCGCGGTACTCCTCCGCATCCTTCACGTATGGAGTCCATCGCAGTTTGCTGCTCAGTGATTCATCAGACTCCCCAACGTAGGGAAGCCCAGCGACTACCGCAAGTCGCATGTTCGGGTCGGATGACGGGTACACCGGGAATAGCAAACCTTCGCGGTAATGTTCCCAAGTCTCACGCGGCATCGTATTGCAGATGCCACACTCGCTGAACTGGTTCACCCACCCGACGCCTGCCAGACCTTCGTACATCTGACGTTCCGACCCCATGACGTATTCGGTGTAGTCCTCCACGTCACCGACCATCGTCCACTCGTTCTCTTCCCACCAGCGATTACGAAGTTCTCTCTTTCGCACTTCCTCGAACTGTTGACGTGCTGTGGTCTCTATCTCTGTTCGCTGGGTCCTAAGCACGCGATGCCTCTCGTAGCGCATCGTCTGTTGTTGCCATACTCGGTCACAATCTGGCAGATTGTAAACGCCGAGATGGTCTAGGTTCTCGGCTGCTGAACGCTCCTTTGACTCCTGCCAAGAGTAACCGATGAGTATCTTGTTCCGGTAGAGTCCACGATAGTACGCACGGAGATCGCTTTCGAGTTCGATGGCCTCTGCCCTCTCGATCTCCGCGTCCTCTATCTTGGTGTGAAAGGCGTTCGACAGATCACAAAGCAACCCGTTGCGCCTGAACAGATCCGACGCATCCTTATTGTCTGCGGCCTGACGTTCGGCTGCGTACCTGAGACCGTATGGCTGGCCGCCATGTTGTCGGACAGTGGAGTGCTGCCCCATCAGTAGTTCGATTTCGTGGAGCCTACGTCTCAGATATTGAATCCGTCTGTCGCAACGCTCCTGCACCGCAACTGCACCGGGTCGGCGCATATCTGCGTACCTGTAGTCATACCTGCCGGGACGTGCTTCGAGCGCCAGCCATCTAGCATAGTCTCGATGTCGGGGCCAGAGTTCTCCCCACTCTCTACCTGTGATCCGGGCGTAACTGTACTGCGTAAGGTGGTCGTTGAAGTTCGACTCCCAGAACGCAATGACGCATGACCGCACATCCCATGGTGGGTCTTCGTATCCCCAGCAGATGATTTCGTTCTCATGCACATTTGCAAGCCCGAACTTGCGGAGCATGATCCTTCCCTCGACAGACTCTACGAGTCTGATTTTGGCTTCTCTGCCACCATGACGAGGGTCCCACTCCCAACACGTAACCGGAACCTGAAAGTGCTTGTACACCTTGGCTCCGTTTGCTCCGTTGTACCGAAGCACAGTCTCATGCTCTGCGATGAACACGAACACGCGCGGGGAGGGTTGCTGCCTGAGAACAACCATGGTGGTGTTCCCAGGCAGGTTGCTGATCGACGGCATAGCCTCCTACGGGTTCTTGCGCCGCTTGATCTTCTTCCACATCTCCAACTTGTTGAATGATGCAGCGATGATGTCCGCGACTATCCTCCTGTCATCGACCAACATCTCCATGTGGTCAACGCAGTCTAGTATTGACTCCATCTCTTGCTCAAGCATACGCTTGAGTCTTGCGTGTTCTCCCGTGTCGTTCCGGGGATCGTCCTCCTCGTCGTCGTACAGGTCGAACATCTTGATTTGCCCGGGGAAGTCCTTGGGGTCTTCCACGGTGTTGAAGTACGCCATGAACTCGTCGTAGTTCACCTCGAACGAGAACGGACGCTTCGTTCTGTCCACCACCGGCATCTCTTGCCTGTCGTACGGGATGAGAGCCCCTTCCGACATGCGATGCGGATAGCGTAGCGCAGCGAATCCTGCGTGGTCCCAATCCTTCGGGTACTCCACGCTGACATACTCCATTGTGTCTGGGTGCATCACGATGTCGGGACGGGGACTGTCGTCCACCATATCCTCGGGGACCATCGGTACGATCACGCCATCCACAACCTTGTGCTGGTAGCGGTGACCGTTGATGCAGACGGAGGGTGTGATCTCGTACACCCACACTCCGTCTTTGTCCTTGTGGTAACAAGAACAGAGGATGTGCCACCCACCGATGTGAAGTTCATTCGCATCGTCCGTACCCGAGAACGAGGGCATACGGATTGTGTTGTGGGAATGGCAAGTACCCCATTCGATGTATCCCGGCGGCGGAATCATCGTGTACCGCTCTCCGGTGAGAATGTTGATCCCACCGCGTGTTCTGTCCTCGGCTACGCCACCCTTGCTCACCACTTGGCGAGCCACGATGACGATCCAGTGTGAGCGATCCTCTGCCAGACAGAAGATCACCGACACTTCGAGTTCAGGCATGCCACGCACCCTGAACTTCACCTTGAACGACTTGTCACCCTTTGCCCTCGGATCGTTCTCGATCACATGGACGTAGAGATTCTGGATTGCAGCCCAGTTCTCTGCGTCTATCGGGGGCATGCCGGGTGTCATCAGTACGGCATCAAGAATGCCGTCAGGCAAGTCCTTACCGTTGGGGTTCACAGCAGGACGCAGGACGACTCCCGGTCCCCATTGCTGAACCTCGTAGTAACACTTCTTGCCCTGGACTCCGTTGACTACCTTCATGGTGTTGCAGCGTGCGGGCCGAAACCCGCACGCCACATCAGCCGTTCAGGCTAGGAGCCCTTGTTCGCACGGGCGACGGACGCCACGTACACCTCGCCCCAGACGCACTGCGTCGAACCGTCCACGACGCTCTTGCCGCGACGGTACGTGCAGGTCTTGTTGGGGTCGAGACCGAGATCCTTGTGGTACTCGGTGAACGCCTCGGCCACGGTGGGCAGATCCTCGCCGATCTCGTCGTCGAAGATTTCCCTCTCCTCGCCACCCGTGTAGCGCAACTTGAAGGAGTTCTTCGCGCCTTCCGGGCGAATCCCCTTCTCCTCGGTCTTCGGGGCGGTGAGCCCACCGAAGATGTCCTTGAGACCGCCGACCAACTTGTCCAAGCCGGTCTCGACGGGCGCGTCTGCGCCCTGCTGTTCGTCTACCATGATTCTCCAGTGCTTCAAAGCACGACATACACCACGCCACGAAAGTGTGACGTGGGAAGATGGAGCGGCGCTCCCTCTAGAAAGGAGTGACTGCATACCTGCCCGAAGGCTGGGCGCTCATTCATCTTTTCACCGCACGGAATGGGTGCCACGGTGGCCCATCCAGGCTAGGGATGGTTGGAACGGGAGTATGGCAGACCTTCTGCCAGCGCACCGTGGACTTTCATTCTAGCAGATTGCGAGTAAGTGGATACGTCCTTCTTCTTGCTCGCAGTTTACTGGACCGGACTCCGGGTATCGCTCTTCGTTCTCTCGAACGACACGCGTCCAGCCGTTGGTTGTGCCAGCAGGATTGACCCGATTGCACACCTCAAGTATCTCTTCGTCTGTGGCATCGGGTACCGCACAAACTTGCATCGCGGTAATGCCGCACCACATTCGTGTGACCTCCACACGATCCATGGGCCTAGCGACCATTTAGAACCCGAAGAACCTGATCTGGCACTCCTGACAGTAGCCACTGATCTGGTACTCCTTGAAGTCCTGCTGCGTGTTGAACGAGTACGCCAAGCCGTTGCCAGCGCAGCAGTCGTCCCTGTTCACGCAGTGATGACGCGCGATTGCCTCGCGCCTTCCCGGTGCGATCTTGTCCACCGGACGTTCGGGGATCTCCTCCACCTTGCGAGGAGCGGTGTTCAGTACCGTCATGCGGCCTGCGTTTCGAGCGTCTTGCGGGCCTCGTCGCCCAACTCCTTGCGCTCCTCTGAAGTGAGCGCAGCCCACTCCTCCTTGGTGATGGCACCCATCACCTTGCGGATCGCCTGGTAGTTGCCCAGGCTCTTGGTCTCGGACATTCAGTCCTCCTTCTTACCAGTAGAAATGCCACACAAATCCATCGGTCGCAACGTACGAACCGATGTGTACGACATCCAATCGCTCTTTCTCCCCCGTGTGTTTGTTTATCACGCATGGGAGTTCCTGTCCAGTGCCGACGACGAACACGAACCGGCCACGCTTGGGCTTGTCGGTGTCCACCTCTAGCCAAAGTGTTGGGCGTCCCGCCTGTTCTGCTACGAGAACGACTTCGCCTCCAGCGTGATACCTGATGTGGTGTCCATGTACGCTAAGCCTGTGCTTGTGTATCGTTCTCACGGTTTACCCCTAGTCACCCGGATGCAGGTGACGGCCATCGTCATGTCCTGCCTTCGGGAGTACGTTGGTGGCTTGCAGCGCACCGTGCTGGCAGTACACATCGACAGACATGCCGTGCATCGAGATGTACAGCGGAGCCCAATGGAACAGCAGTTCCGGCGGCGGCCTGCGAAACACCAGCACACCGGAGCGCATACACACTACCATCATCCACATGTCTGTGGGATCGTGCGGCGGGTGTGTCACTTCAACTCCACGCCAGTGGCACTGAAGATGCGGAACGTGGTCTTAGCAGCGCTGTACTCCTCGAAGTACAAGTGCGTAGCCACCCACATATTGAGATTCGCAACGTCCTTATCCCTGCACACCAATGTGAGGACAACCATGTCGTGATCCTCGTGGCGGAAGATGCAGACATGGAATACACTCTCTTCCACGCTGCGTGCGTAATCACTGTCAAGCCTAATCATGTTCACTCTCCCTAGTAGAGCGCCTTGTTCTCGTTATTGCGTGCGGCAGACCTCCAATCTTGCACAACTTTCAGTACCTCGTCAACATGCTTTGCATGCCCGTATCCCATGAACAGTTCCAGCAATATGGCCCAGACCTGGGATAGATATGTGCGCTTGCATCCGAACTCGTACATCAGATCGTTCCACGTAGCCTTGCGAGTCTCGTCCCCCCATGCTGCCAGCGCTAGCAGTGTATCAGGATCAATCCTCACATACTCACTAATGTGGTCATCAGTGCCGAACACATCGTCAGCGTCAGGGTTTGCGGCTGACTGTGCCTGTACGTGCTTCAACTCACGCTCAAGCCTAGCCATCACGCTGCGTGCGCGATGTCCTCGCAACGCCGGATCTTCGGTGGACCCACTCGGGGGTATCACCTCTCCCGGTCTAGCCATCCAGCGATACCAGGAAACGCGTGAACCCGAACACGGGCTGGTGGGTCTGGTACTTGAAACCGAGCCAGTCCAGTGCCCTGGCAATGCTCAGTTCTTCTCCCATGCTACGTGCTGTCAGGATCATCACTCCTCCAGTGTGCTGTCGTACTTTGGGCAGTCCTCTGCCGCAGTGGCTATCTGCTTCGCCTCCTCATTGAAACCAAAGGGCCTCTCGCTGGGGACGAATACTCTTTTGTCACATACCAACCATGCGCCACCATAGCCGTCCTGTTCAATACCCAGGTAGTTGCAGGTTGCGCAGTTCTTCTGCGTCATTGCGTCCTCCTTTCTACTCGTCCTCCTCTTCTGCGAACTCCTCATCGAACGTCGAGTCGATGAAGTCCTTGATCGTGAGCGTATCGTGAATGCCCACGGTGATGTCGCCATTTGCCCAGCGGATGATGAGGGTCTCACCGTCTGTGCAATACTCTACGATCTCTCGCATTCTCTGTCTCCCTAGCCGTTGCGGAACCTCTAGCATCGCATCCCCGTTGGGGACTGCGCTGCCTGAGTATGTGGACAGTGCCCGGTGAGGGGCACTGCCACGGTTGGTCACTCGCCGAAGATCGAGTCGTAGTCCACACCGCTGTCGGCGAGGTGCTGCGCCTCGGCCTGGGCACGACGCTCGATGAGTCGAGCCTCGTACGCCTGCATCGCACCCTTGCGCGTCTCCGCGTCGTCCACCTCGTACCCGAGGGCGACGAGAGTGGTCGTGTACGCGTCCAGGCCCTTCTCGGCCATGAGACGGTGAGCCTTGGTGGTCTGCTCTTCGGTCCAGTCCTTCCGCGCCTTGCGAGCCTTCAGCCCCTTCTCGACGGTGGAGACGACTGCCCTGGAGGCAGCGCCCGCGTCGGTGTGGATCTTCTTCGACTCTGCCGTGAGCGCGTTCTTCTCGTCCACCGGCAGCCCTGCGAGTTCCCGGACGGTGCGATACGCTGCACTGCGAGCGTTCGTCGCGTCCTTGTCCCTCTGGTCTGCCGAGTACGTGAACTTCTTAGCCATGGTCTGGTTCTCCGTTGACTGTATGCATACACCGTACGCTCCGCAACACACCGCGTGTTGCGTGCGTCCCGGTTGGTCCGAGCGCCGGTTACCCGGCACCCGGTGAGGATTCCGCTGCATCACTGTGGATGCGTCCTCTTGCATGTACTCCACTGTACCTGCAATCCTGCTTGCGGAGGCGTCCACCCCCGTAGATACGTGGCTATCACACCCGTACCGCCGTGCCTATGCCCTCGCCGTGCTGCTCGCACGCGTGCATCATCGAAGTGGAGACGCACCTCGGGCCAGCGCAGGCACCCGTGTACCTGCGCATACTGGCTATGACGAGATCACCCGTGCGGCTTGCTAGGCCGACAGTCGATTCCACCGGGGTTCCCGCAACGCTCGCCGCATTCTTATCGGAGGACGACTCGGCTCCTACGCCATGTCAACGCTGTCCTCTTCCTGCTCCGCTCGCCAATGTGCATTCGCACTCCGTCGCCTCATGGGCTCTGGTCTTTGGCTCCTATCCCCTTCGGTGATGCAACCCGTGGGTTGGGGGGAGTCGGTCCCGTACATGCCGGGTGATGGCGGGGGGTATCGCTGGCTGACCGTCTCGGTGGACTGTCAGGGTACGCGTTCGCAACCTTTATCGTGCGCCCGCTCCTTCGTCACTGTGGACGATGTACTACATGCTTCGCATTGTTCGACCCGGCTGCGCCATCGCGCCCGGCAGTCCCGGAGGGTGGATGAAAGAGAGCATGCATGCGGTCCGATCCGGCATCCCATCGCGGGGGACCGTGGACCGCTTGGCTTCCACCCTACGTCCCAAGCGGCCGATGATCGGGCGCGCGCGTGCCGTTCGGCGTCCGGGCCGGGCGCAGCGCAGGGCAGAGGGACCGCGTGCCCGCACGCGCGCGTGGGCTGGAGGGGACGGGGCCCCCCGGCCATACGACCCGAGTCGCCACCAGCCAGGGGGGCAGGGAGGGCCCCCAGCGTAAACGGTTCCCAAAAATCTACCCCTCCGAAAATCTGGCATTCTCGGGTCATGCCCTTCACTTTCCTTCCTCCCGGTGTTAGTATCGCCCTCGGAGGACCGCCATGCCGAGCCCGTTCGAGTCGTTCTTCAACCGATTCGCAGGCGGCGCGGCCTCCAGAGCCCCATTTGGCGCGGCTAAGCCGCAACCTGCACCTCAGCAGATCAGCGGTCCGCAAGGTTCGACGGCCAACCCCGCCTTCCAGAATCCCCTTGCGGTCGGCGGCCCTGCTCCCTACAGCCCAGAGCAGGAAGCCAAGGAGCAGATGGGGAATCCCTTCCTCAATCCTGACGTGCGTACACAGCCGCAGGGACCCACACAGCAGGGACAGCGGGTACCACAGGGCATTCAGATGGGGACACGTAGAGGAGGAGTGCCGTCGTATGGTCAACCTGCGGTGCCGCCGAGACCCCCCAGCCAAGGACAGCCGGGGAACGTGCAGATCCCAGGGAACCTCACGGGTGGTGGACCGCTCCAAACCGTGGGTCTTGGCGCTACGGGAGGCCCTGGAGTGGCGCAAAACCCGAGCGAAATACAGGGCCCGGGACTGATTGGCAGAGTTCCAAGCACGGCGGCATCTGAGACTCAGGGGCGCGTCCCTGGGCTACAGGGACAGAATCTCTTCGGGCGTAGGCAGCGTGGAGGGGGGAATCCGTTCGCGCGGATGTTCTCGGGTGGGCGATTCAAGAGCCCGTTCGCGCGTGTGGGGGCAGGGAACGCTGGTGGGAACTTCAGGGGTAATCGTCGCGCGGCCCGTGGTGGCGTGGGTGAGGTACAGCCACAGACAGCAGACTCGTTCCTCTCACGTCAAATACTGGGGTAGACATGCCGTTCCAGATCAACGACGAAGAACGTGACAAGGGTAGCCGCCCGAAGAACAAGGAGGAGAGGCGTAGGCGGAAGCAGAAGATCGAGGGGAACCAGCGTAGGGCCAAGCGCAACAGGATCGAGCAGCGCAGGGGGAAGAAACTGCTGCGAAAGGCCACGAAGCGCAAGCGCAAGGACGCGTTCCTCACAGCACTGAGGGCTCGCCCGTAGTGACAGACATCCCGGTCAATGGTGATGGAAGACAGGATCCCACCCCCGGTATGTTCACGAAGGAACTTCGTGAGACTCAGAAGTCTGCACGTGCTCTCCTCTCCCTTGTGGATCACGAAATCGTGGCCGACATGGGAGGTGAGGATGTCGTAGAGGCACTGGAGCAGTTCACCAGCGTCAAGATTCCCTCCGCTAGAGCCCTGGCTCGGGCGGCGCTCGTAGGTGCGATTGAAGGACAGCAGGTGTATATCCTGTGGAGTCGGGCGAGAAAAGCGTTCATGGCTGCTGCGCCTGCGGTCATGGACATGTTTCTGGAGAAAATGGAACTCGGGCTCGGCTGTCCATACAGCGAGCGTCTGCTCGTAGAGGCAATGAAGGGCACGGGGATGCTCACAGCCTCCGAACCTGTCAGCGACGAGGGTCGTACTGCGATGATCACCAACGACGAGGTGGCGCAGTTGACAGACGAACAACTCCGTGAGCGTTTGAAACGACACGAAACGGAGGCAGACTGATGGCGAGCAAGAAAGTTCTATGCAAGGACTGTAGGTTCTGGGAGCCCTGTGACCCAGAGACGAACTCACCGCACTCACCTCACATAGATGGATTTGGTAAGTGCTTGAGGAACAGCCCGTCACCGTGCCAAGAGGATGGACATCCTAGTGACGCGGTGCCGGGGTTCCACAAAGCCGTGTGGCCGCACACGTATGGTGCGCACGGCGGGTGCTTCGACGGGGAGAAGATATGAAGGGTATGACACTCAAACCGGGAGCGGGGTATTTCGGTCCCGCAGCCCCCAAGGGATTCTCGCAGGTGCATTTCAACGACATCTGTCGTCACAACGTACCCGAGTACCCCGAGGGGAAGACTTTCTACGAGACTATGCTGGAGGTACAAGAGACCATTCTCCAGCAGGACGCGGACGAGACGATCCAGAAGATGTGGGGGTACACGGTGCGGGCAGGCACAGCGATCATGCGACCGGGGCTCCACAAGCACACGGGTGCTTGGGCGATCTGCCACGGTCTCATCAACCCCGTGATCATCGTGGATCCGCAGACACCTATCGAGGGTGGGCACAATGCGCTGATTGCACATGAGGCGTACCACGCACAGCGCAGGCACAGACTCAAGCAGATTGCTACGCTCTGTGTCCCTGTGTTGGGGTGGTTGGCCTACCCTCTCCTGTGCGCCAGACATGAGGTGCTGGCCGATGCAGCAGCCCTCAGCACGTTCGGCAATCAGGAGTTCATGGCGTTCCTGCATCTGCACAAGGAGCCGACCACATGGTGGGGTCGGTTCAAGTACGGTTACTCGCGTGCGATTCGGATGAATCGCGCCGAGGAATGCTTGGGCAGGGAGCCCTCGCAACAGGTCGGTTGAAGGGAGAGAGGCAGTGTCAGAGCAGGGACTACAGGAAGTGCCCGAGCAGGTGGAGTCCACCCAGCACGGGATCTTCATCGCCTCGGACGAGGCCGAGGGCGGTTGCGTGATGTTCGCGCAGCACAGGAACGGCAAGCAGAGCGCGGTCGTCGCGGGGGACATGGACTCCGCAACCTTCCAGCGGAAGGTGCAGCGGATCGCGGTGCGCTGGATCAAGGATTTCTTCGTCGCGCCGCCCCGCGCGCCCAACAAGGAGAAGGAGGAAGGCGGGACCGATACACCGCCGCAGGAATGATCCAGTACGGAGACAGGATCGGGTTCATCACCCACGAACATGCGAAGAGGGGGAAGGTCGATCTGTATCTTCTCCCGAACTCCATGCACCCCGAGGCGAGACTCGTCACGCTGGTGGATCCCAGCAAGGTAACGCTTGCGAAGATCCCCAACGCGATGAACGAGATCACGGGGCTCGACCGCAAGAGCATCGGCAGCATCGGCGTGGATGACATGCTCAGCCGTGCGAAGGTTGTGCGGATGCGCGAGGGCGAGACACGCGAGGAGGCGCTCGCACGCGGACGCGCGGAGATCGCCGAGGAAATCGACGCCTCGTACGATCATCCCGACGACGACGAACCCGAGACGGACGAGGTGGGCCGCACACCTGAGGAAGTAAAGGAGTGAGCGCGGCAGAGTTTACATGTTTGTGTGGGTGGAAGGTCAGGATTGAGGCCGGATCCGACGCATTCAGGAACGCCGCAATAGTTGCTCAGGAGTGCTTCCACGTCCATGCAACCGGGTGCCGCGAGTTCACAGCAAGGAATAAGCGCATTCGGATCGAAACAAAGGGGGCTAGTGGAGACTGAATCCACTCTCCTCACCGTAGACGAGGAGTCTACGAGACCGCACCTCACCCGGGAGGAAGTACCTCTCCCCCCGGGTGGGGATTTCTCGTTGGACATATTGTGCGACGAGTTCAAGGAAGCGCAGCGCGCATTGCACATGGAGCGCGTGCGCAGACAGATGGAGGATCGTCTCCTCCTCCATGATCGTTGCGAGAACGATCTCGATTTCCGCAAACTCGTTTACGAGCAGTGCAAGAGAGACACAGCCTACTTCATCAACAACTTTCTTTGGACGTACGACGACAGAATCGGCGAGGACGAGCCGCTGGTTCTGTACCCGTTCCAAGATACGAAGATGGTGAAGCCGTACGACGAGTTCGTGAAGGTGAAGGCACCGCGCCGTGTCACACTCGGATATGCGAAGTCACGCGGGCAGGGATTCACATGGGTGGAACTCGCGTGCCGTCTCAAGATGTTCCTGTTCGCCAACAACTGGTCAATCCTCATCGGCACAGAGAACAGGGACGACGTAGACGACGGGGGACAGAACGCTACACACGAATCGCTCTACGGGAAGTTGCGGTACATGATCCGCCATCTCCCGGTGTGGTTCGTGAAGGACTTGCTTGGCCCTCTCTTCAAGCGTGAGGAGTTCAACAAGCGCCACCACCTACAGAATCCTCTCAAGCCCAAGAACGTCATCCACGGCAAGCAACTCGGTGGAATGTTCGGGCGCTCGCGCAGATACTCAGAAGCATTCGCCGACGAGGTAGCGTGGGCTGATGAGATGAAGGACGCCAACACAGCGCTCAAGCAGACGACGAACCGATTCACATTTGGTTCGACTCCGCGTGGTGAGGACAACTTCTTCGCCGCTGCGATGCGCGGGATCTTCCCTGGTGTCGTGAAGTTCTGGATGTGGTGGGGTGAGCATCCCATGTGCGACCTTGCGTGGTACAACGCGCAGCGTCAGGACATGGATGACGATGACGTAGCACAGGAACTAGACATCTCGTTCACTATGTCGGTGGGCGGTCGCGTGTTGGACCGAGTGAAGATTGCAACACATTTCATCTCGATTGCGGACACGCCGTTCCTGTACTCTAACAATCTCGAACTAGAAGTGATCATTGACCCTGGCTTTGCCGATGCGCTCGCAATGGTGTGGGGTCAATGGGACGTGCTGGATGGGAAGGGGCGTGTCAATGACTTCGTTCAGGGTGAACGGAATGCCGTTGCGTGGTGCGTTCCATTCATCCTTGGGAAGATTCCCGAACTCACGTACCGCCTTGAGCCCTGGCCCTTCCACTACAACGAGATGGAGAGGGCGATCATCGCTCGACATGGGGAGTGGTCGGCTCCTGTCTTCGTCTACGGAGACAAGGCTGGAGGAGCAAAGACATGGACTACTGGTACGTCTGCCTGGGACGAACTGTCACGCTACGAGATTTACGTCGATGAGATTGCAATCGTTGACGACGCGGAAGCGTTGAAGAGGACAGAACTCTTCATGGATCACGTACGCGTGAGCGATCATCTGCTCGATCAGCGTAACGGTCCAAGACGCGTTATCCCTACATTCGGCGAGGTTCTGACACAGTGGCGCTACCCAAAGCGTAAGCGTGACGCAACCACGACGAACAAGAAGCCTGTCCACAACGTCTACTGCCATGGCGGTGACTGCATGAAGATGTGGGCGCAGACCCGAGACCTACCCGACGCTGCTGTACAACCCGCTGCGAGCGGACGAGTTCAACGTGGACGTGGGAACGACATCCAGTATGATGAGACGTACAACCCACCGTTCAGCAGGGAGTAGGGCATGGCGCTAGGAACAGGCACAGGCACCTTCTCTGCTGATGAGCATTCCGGCAGGATACTCAAGAAGGCGAGACGCACATCAAGGAAGTCCAAGGCGAAGATAAAGCCGAAGGACTACGTGCGTACGCTCGCGGAACTCCCGGAAGTGAATGCAGTGCGCATGACGCTCATGTCTCGCGCACGTTCGGCTGCGGAGTATCGGCAGGAGTTCGAGGAGGAGTGGCGTCAGGGTTGGTACGCGTGGATGCAGGTTCTCCACGCAGACAAGAACGAGGACAAGTGGCGTAGCAAGCGCTTCATGCCTCTCATCTTCCAGCACATCGAAGCGGCGCATCCCACCATCGTCAGCGCTGCGCTCGGTGGAAACGAAATCTGGAAGATGCACGGCTTGGCACCGGATGGGCGCGACAGCGCAGACGCGCTGAGCGAACTCATCCATTGGCAGGCTCGCGGTCCGTCCCGTGTTCGCAAGGCTTACACGGGTGCGTTGTGGTGGTCGCTCGTTTGCGGCAACGGGATTCTCGATCACGCATGGCAACTAGAGATCGAGGACAAACTCGTTCCCGTGATCGTGGACGATCAGGACGACGACGGTATCAAGTACGATGAGGCCAACAACCCCATCGACCCGACCGACACGACAACGAAGCCCGCGCAGGTGAAGGAGATCCACAAGAAGCGTGTCACCACCGAGGATCAGCCCGTCGTCAAGAGTCTGAATCCTTTCGACGTGTGGTTCCCCGCGCACAGGGACGACGAAGAGACCTCACCGAAGTGGGTCTTCTTCAAGCATCCGACTACGGTCGGCGAAGTGGTGGAAGCGGCGAACAAGGATGGTGCGCACCTCGATCCCAAGGCCGTGAAGTCCTGGGTGGACGACATGGTGCGGTACTCCTACGACCCGCAGTCGGACTACGACTTCCTTGGTGGCGAGTTCGACATGCACATGTACGACGATCTCCTCTCGGAGACTGGCGTCGGTTCGCGTGACGAGACGGGCGATGATGACGAAGAGGGCGTACTCGCCGACAAGCGCATTGTGCTGCTCGTCTACCGCAGCGCAGCGGAATCTTTCACACTCGCACCGGGTGGGCGGATCATCGGCTGGAGCGAGAACCCGTACAGCCATGGGACGACAGGCGTCGTTGTTCATCACCATCACCCCATCCCCGGTTCGTGGTATGCACGCGGACTCGCAACGGTGCTGCTCCCGCAGCAGGAACTCGTCAACGTCAACATCAACCGCGCGATGGACGTTGCCGAGGTGGGGCTCATGGCCCCCATCGGTGTGGATCGTTCGCGCATATCAACTTTGGATGACAACTTCCGTTGGCAGCCGAACTCCCTCATTCGCACACGCGGCGATCCGCGTACCGCAGTCATGCGTCTCGACATGGGAGCGCCTACGAACCATGCGCTCTTGTGGGATGATCACATCAAGAAGGACGCGGACGACACGACAGGGTTCAGTGAGCAGGCTCGCGGCGTAGTCCCGCAGGGCGTGAACACTGCGACGGAGTTCTCTGGCCTACAGGCGAACCTCAAGACGCGCACGTTCATGCACGTCGAACGCCTCAAGGAAACCTTGGAACTCTCGGGCGATCTTCTGGTTTCGCTCAATCAGCAGTACATGACGCAGGAACAGATCATCAGCGTCATCGGCGAAGATGGTCTCTTCTACCGCACAATCACACCGGAGGAGATCGTAGGACAGGTGACTGTCCATGCGACCGTCACTGCGGCCAAGATGGCTCCCGCCATGAAGGTGCAGCAGTTGATTGCGCTGACGCAGGTGATTGTCCCGCTCATGGAGCAGGCACCGCAGAATCCGTTCGTCGCGCGCTGGATTCGCATGATGCTGGTCGAGATCGAGGTAGAGGATGTGGATCGCATCATCCCCAAGAACCCCGGTCAGGGTCGTTCTCCGCAGATGGAAAACATTGCGCTTCGCAAGGGCGTGAAGATCCAGCCGTCGATGTACGAGCGTCACGATCTCCACATGGAGTCTCACTCCGAGGAAATCGAGATCGTCAAGCAACTCATCGAAGAGGGACGCGCTTCCGAGGACGAGGCAACTCGCCTCATGGAACACATGGAAGCGACGATGCAGATGGCGCAGCAGGCCGGGGCGGCGATGGCTGCGCAGCAAGGGGGCCAGGGCGGTGGGCCCGGTGGCGCTCAGGGTGGTTCGCCCGAGCGTCAGGAAGCGCAGGCGTTGGGTGCTGTGCAAGGTAGTCAGGGCATTCCGGGTGCTGCTGCTCCCGGTCCTGCCGCTGCTCCGGGGAGAGCGCTGTGACAGATACGAAGTCAGGAGTAGGTATCGGACTCGGTGAAGGGTTCGTGAACCTCACTTGGGAAGAGGGGAGGGATCTAGCCCTACTCAACATGCACCCTGGATGGCGTGTTCTGCGCATGCTACTCAAGGGGATGATGGACGGTACGACCGTCTCTCTACGCGATAGGGACAAGACTTTGGAGGATCTGCGGTTCTGTCAAGGACAGGCAGATTTTGCTGGTCGCATCGCAGACATAGTGGAGGAAGAGATTCCTCTGTGGTACAAACAAGGGGCCGTAGAGTCCGACGAGGACTCCGAAGGGAGCGGCGAGAACGATGCGTAGATTCACCAACACCATCCTGTTGTTCTGGCTCATGTTCCTCAGCGTAGGAGCAGGAGAGGGTAAGGAAGTCGCCGAGGCAGGCGACGATGGAGAGGACATGTTCGGCGGCGATGACGACGCCGACGACGCCGACGACGCTGGTGGTGGTAAGTCTGACGACGACGATTCCGATTCCGACAACGACGACGACTCCGATGATGGAGACGACGACGAAGAGGATGAGGATGACGACGACGATGACGACGACGACGACGAAGATGCCGAGTCCACGGATGATGACACTGATTCCGAGGGCGCAGGAGGCGAGGAGCGTGTTGACCCTGCAATCTCTCTCACGTTGCAGCGGAACTGGGAAGGACGCATGGAGGTCGCCTCCAAGCAGACTCGCCCGGATCCCCTGGCCGTAATCAGGAACTCGAATCTCGAAATCCCGGAAGCAACTCGCGCGAAGGTGACGAAGTTGTTCGAGGAAGAGAAGGACATCGACGCGATTGCTACGGTGCTACAGGAGTTGGCACCTGCGCTGTTCTCAGCGTACGACGAGGCTCGCGTTGCCCCGGTGATGGATGCTGCGGAAATCACTTCGCGCGCACAGCGCTTGGAGCGCGGTGTCACCGATTTCGACAAGTCGTATCCCGGTGCAAGGACCGATGACATCAATCAGGCGATGGCAGACAAGTACGACGAGTTCAAGCAGAAGTACGGCTACAAGGCAGCGGACGCCGTTCCCGTGGACGACTACTTCGTGATGGCCGGTGGGGTTCTCCCCAAGAAGAAGGCCGAATCGAAGAAGAAGCCCAAGCGGAAGGGCAAGAGCAGGAAGGCGAGAGCGGAGGAGGAGAAGAGGCGTTCTCTCTCCACTACGCGTGAGCCCAGCAGGGTGGCCCGTCCCAAGAATCCCAAGGGTGGAAAAGGTAGAAGGCGTAAGTCCACGGAGGACGTTGACGAGACGTTCGATGCCGTGCAGGCCACGCGCTTCGATCCGTTCCACATGTAGGAGGCATCCAGCCATGAAGTGGCTCATCAACATCCTGCTCCTGCTCTTCGTGGTGGGTCCGACTCACCTCCAGGGCATCCAGGGAGTGGAATCCGGCAACCAAGACCGTCGCCCCAAGACGTGGCGCGACACGATCCAGTATCTCGATCCACAACGGACGATGTTCACGCAGATGCTCATGCGTCTCAAGACGAAGAGCGTCAGCGACCCGGAGTTCAAACTCTTCGAGCGTGAACATCGCAGCCAGTGGACTCGCGCCGCAGAGGCCATCGACTCCAGTGAGCCCGTTATCACCGTGGACGACGGCACCATGTGGAAGGGTGGCGACATCGCGCTGGTGGACAGCGAGTACATGAAGGTGACCAGCGTCAGCGGGAACGACGTGACATTCGTTCGTGGTGCGCTCGGTAGCACTGCCGCTGCGCACGACGACAACACATGGATCCTGCGTCTGTTCGAGCGTCAGAAGGAGAACGACACCTCCGGTACGCCGATCACCCAGGACTTCTCGACCGTCACGAACTACACCCAGATCCTCGAAATCGTGTACGGGATCTCCAACACGAACGCTGCGACGAAGAAGCGCGGCAAGAGCGATCTGAGCATCCTGCGCGCCGAAGCGCTCGCCGACTACAAGCGCCAGATGGAACACATGATCATCTGGGGAAAGCGTCGGCTGGAGATGTCGAGCGGTGACGTGTACCGCTACTCCGGTGGGCTGGACGAGTTCATCACCACGAACCGCCTCGATGCGGAAGGTGGGCTCGGATTCGGCGACATCGGCTGGATCGTGAACCAGACGACGCGCTACGGCGGAACCAAGAAGTTCTGGTTCTGCGGTCGTGACGCCCGTCAGGAACTCGACTCCCTCGGTCTGGAATACATGCGCATCAAGTACAGCGAGAACATCCTGGC
>PJEL010001505.1_pt1 | contig 23306 bp, 14 predicted proteins | sample 1853271 | NCBI WGS metagenome assembly PJEL01 (sample SAMN08108733, study PRJNA415343) | Invertebrate metagenome, whole genome shotgun sequencing project. | host: Globobulimina | place: Sweden: Gullmar Fjord | collected 2015-08
AGTGGGCTGCCCCACGCAGTGGGCTGCCCCACGCAGTGGGCTGCCCCACGCAGTGGGCTGCCCCACGCAGTGGGCTGCCCCACGCAGTGGGCTGCCCCACGCAGTGGGCTTGGGGATGAAAGGCCAGCATCTTTTGCCCATCTGTGCTCAAACCGGCTTCTCCTTGGAGAAACCCATTGAGCTGGCTGAAGCCCAAGATGTTTACGCTTGGGTTTCTCACACTCCTGCCATCCACGCTACATGCAATCCGGGAAAGTGTTTGAAGATGTCTTTGAGTTTCTGCTTCATCTCGCTAATAAAAATGGTTTTAACCGTCATAGGACATCTTTATACTTGTCTGTTGTACAACAGAATTGTACCCGGGCGCGTCCAGAATTTTAGGAATTCGGACAAGCTAGGGGGGATTCGAGGGGAATTACCCCCCAGTCCTCCTAAAATTTCGGGCAGACCCATTGTACCCTTTTGGAAAAAACGTGTCAAACAATCGAGGTTGATGACAGTAGGCGACGTGAAAGTAACGCCTTATGGATTTCTCCCTGCGCCATTACTCTGAAAACCATGTCATTTCGACCGCCAGGGAGAAATCCCTGAGTAGGTCGGCCCAAACTCAAGGTTGATTGGTACACCCGATCCTCCTTTGCCACCAGACACCTTGCTTCATAGAGACGGTTTCAGGGATTTCTCGTCGCCAGCTCCTCGAAATGACATTGATTTTGGGCAATGTACTAAATGTAAACAAACTCAGTGTAACGCTCGAAATGACCATGCCTGAGTAGTTACAATTGCCATTCCATAAGTTACACCCCCCGTGCCACCGGCGACTCCTTAGCTTCGAATATGGGAGGTTATCCGCTGTAATTCCTCAGCATTCATTTTTTTGAAAATACGGGCCAAAAACCAGGTAGTGGTCATTACCGGGATTATCTGGGTGCCGGGGAGAAGCTGCTGCACTACCGTCACCCCTCGCAGGGGTTGCAAACCCAAGCGACTCAAAATTATCCAGGCCACCGGAGCCGAGAGAAAGTCGAAGAGGAAATCGAGCAGGTCAAGCAATACCACCACCACCAAAGGGGTAACCCGTAAAGCGGTCCAAAAATCGGTCCCGGGTACCAGGTTGATGCGCTTGACCCGCCATAGAACCCATCCTAATAAGATAATGGTCAGGCTCAGTGAAGATCCCATAAATAGGAGTAAGGCATATAAAAGTTTTGTGTTATCAATTGCGCTTGGTTCCATTGTTAACCTTTCTAATGAATTGGTAGACACTTAAAGTAGTAAGTAGGTACATATTACCAGCCCACGGCGGCTCCATCGGCCCGTTTTTCACTGCCGGCGACTAAAACACCATTATCTAAACGCCATATAATTTGTCCCCGACCAAAGCCACCGTGTTGGGGTGGAATTTGGACTTTATGCCCTCGTGCAGCCAGGCCGTGGATAATATGCTCCGGGGTGCCTATTTCTAGCTCAACCCCTAAACCCCCCGTTACCTGCCAGCGGGGCGCATCAAGCACCGCCTGGGGATTTAGGTCATAATCTACTGTGCCTGTAATGACCTGGGTGTGTCCCTGGGGTTGCATAAAACCCCCCATAACCCCAAAGGGACCAACTGCCTGTTTGTTGCGGGTCAAAAATCCAGGGATGATGGTGTGGTAGGGGCGTTTGCCTGGAGCAGCTTCATTGGGGTGCCCAACTTCAAGGCTAAAGTTAGCTCCACGATTATGAAGGGCTATGCCGCTATCTGGCACAACAATCCCACTGCCAAAACCCATATAATTGGATTGAATGTAGCTGACCATCATCCCGTCCCGGTCGGCAGTACAAAGATAAACCGTGCCCCCGCTGGGTGGGTTGCCATAATCCGGGTCTTGAGCTTGGGTAGTAATTAGATTACGTCGTTGGGCAATATAGGCGGGGTCTAATAATCCGGTTAAAGGCACCTGACTGTGTTCGGGGTCGGCAATGTAACGGTGAGCATCAGCAAAGGCCAGCTTCATAGCTTCAATTTGCAGATGAAGGGCTTCTTCGCTGCCGTGCGGAGCGTTGGGCAGGTCTGTGCCCGCTAATATCGACAGGGCGATTAAGGCCGCCAATCCCTGACCATTGGGGGGGATTTCCCAGACTTCGTAACCTCGATAAACCACCCCAATGGGTTCAACCCAGCTGCTTTGATGGGCGGCCAGGTCATCCGGGACTAAAAGGCCACCTGTAGCCTGGGCAAAAGCGATGATTTTTTCGGCCAATTGTCCTTCATAAAAATCACGGACTCCCCGTTGGGCCATGGTTTCTAAAGTTTTAGCATGACCAGGACTAGCCCAACGCTGTCCGGCGTGGGGCGCTTGACCTCCGGGGGCAAAGGTTGTGGCCCAAGCCGCAAATTCAGGCCCATTTAAGGCTAAAAAACGCCTGCTGGCATAATCCCAATATCGAGCCACAATTGGCGAGACGGGATAACCTGCCGTAGCGTAGCTGATAGCCGGAGCCATAAGCTGCTCTAAGGGCAAGCGACCAAAACGTTGCTGTAAATCGCCCCAGGTTGCAGGCGCGCCAGGAACATTGACCGGAATCCAGCCATCGGAAGGTATATGGCTGTAGCCCTGTTGGCGTAAAGTATCTGCTTGCAAGGCTTGGGGGGCACGTCCCGAACCATTTAAGCCATGCAATTTGTTGCCATCCCAAATTAGGGCAAAGGCATCGCCACCAATGCCATTTGAGGTGGGTTCAAGTACGGTTAGGGCTACAGCCGTAGCAATGGCCGCATCAACGGCGTTACCGCCTTGTTGCAGCATTTTTAGTCCGGCTTGGGCTGCCAACGGTTGACTGGTAGCCACAATACCATTGTCGGCCATAAGTGGCATACGTTGAGAAGGAAAAGGGTAAACTTGAAAATTCATACTTATATCCTTTGGTTAGATAGGTTAATTATTGCAAAATCCAGTTTGCGCCGCCATCCTGGCTTTTATAAAGCCCCCATCCGGTGGCAGCAAAAACTATGTTAGGGTTGGTGGGGTGGACGGCAATTGATTTTACGTAATGGGGTTGTCCCGTGGTGGGATTTATTCTTAAGCCATTGTTGATTTGGTTCCAACTCTTGCCCCCATCTGTACTTTTGAATATTCCTTTGGCAGCACCATCATTTTCATAACCACTGCCAACATAAACAATATTGGGGTTGCCAGGGGCGTAGGTAATGGCGCTATAGGCTGAGTCGGCCCCCCCAAATACCAAGCCGTTGCTGGATGACTGAAAATCAGCAGCGTTGGTGGTTTTCATAATGGCGGCCTCATAAGAGTTAATCCCAACCAAAAACTCCCCTTCCTTTTCAGGGTGGGCGGCCATACCATAAGCTCCCCGACCTGTATTAAAAAAGAGTTGGTCAAAATCACGGCCAGAATTGACCGATTTGTATAATGAACCAAATTCGCCACCCACAAATACCATGTTAGGGTCAAAGGGGTTAACCACAATGCTGGTTAACTTGCCTTGTCCTAAACCATTACCAAATCCATCAGAAGACCAACTGGCCCCCCCATCCGTAGAAACGACAAAGGTGGTCCCGATACCGCCGTATATAACATTGGGATTTAGGGGGTCTATTGTGATCAAATCGACCACCCGATTGGCGCTGCTCAAGCCGTCGCCAAAGGCTTTCCAACTATTGCCCCCATCATCCGAGACAATAACCGCATTCCAGGCCGGGGCATAAAGCCGAGTTGGGTTGCCTGGATCAATCATAAAATTGGTCAAACCCGAAGCATCTATCTCTAATTTTCCCCAGGGGCCTCCTCCGCCCGTGCTGCTTTTTAATAAGGCGTTGAGCTCCCCTTTAGCCAGAGCATACACCTCTTGGGGGTTTTGGGGGTTGATTTGAATGGCAATAACCGGTACATTCTCGCCAATTTGAGAGATGCTTTCAACGGTTTTGACAGCAATTAGGGTGGGACCCGATACAATGGGACGAGGTGTGGCCGTTGCTGTTTGGGGCAAAGGTGTGGCAGTTGGCGTTTGCGATGAAGTTGTTGCCGTTGGCGTGGCAGTGGCAACTTTGGCGAGGGTGGCGGGTGCTTCTGTCGGGGTTGGCGTGGCTGTATCTGCTGCTGCGGCTAAGGGGGTTATGTTGCTTTCAGTTGTGGGGGTAGCTTCACTATTGTTTGTGCTGGTGGGTATAATATCGTTGGCTGAGGTTATGTCTGTTTCCTCAGCCACAGCGGTTGCGGTTTTGTTGTTTTGAAGGGTTATGACTTCAGCCTCAGCGGTTGCGCTTTGGTTTAGCGCTGCAGCCCGGGTCGTAGCCGTTGTTGAGGTGCTTGTATCTGTGACTGAGCCGATGATAAAATATCCGGCCATGGCCAGGCCTAGCAACAAAATTATACCGCTAATAATGATGGGGATAAGGGGGCTGCGCTTTTTTTTAGCATGCGCGGCTACATAACTGCTTGATCCAGCCAATGTACCAACATTACTTTGAACTGGTGTCGATTGAGCTGGTGTTGATTGAGTTGGTGTTGATTGGACTGGTGGGAAAGGGGGAGGGGGCCCAACCAGCGTCCCGGTTGTTCCTCGTTTATCATCTGTAATCAGAATAGAATTTTTGGGGTTTATGGTGGCAACTTTAGGGGGCCGTGATATGGTTAAGCTAAATTGTGCGGAACCAACATTGAGGGTATCGCCGGGGTTCATGGGCTGCCAGCCGGGGGCTAAACGCTGTTGGTTAATAAAGGTGCCGTTGGCGCTGGCATTATCATTGACCAAACATTGCCCCCTATCCAGCTGTACAAAGGCATGTTGCCGTGAAACGCTTAAAACGGTTAAAGGTATATCGGCCTGCGAATGGCGGCCAATTACAATGGGTTTCAAGCCCAAGGGATAACCTACACCTTTTGAATCGACGAGCCAATGGGTTGTGGTTGGGGCGGTTTCAAACTGTGTCTTGGGGCCCGTTATAAGGGTGTCTGGGTCGCCTGAATTGGCTGAGGATAATGAGGTCAGAATGGTTTGTAATTCCTTTTTCCAGGCTGCCATTGATGCCGGACGGTCTTCAACCTGTGATTGCATGGCAGAAAGAATAGCCTCAGATATGTCGGTAGTTAGAGCGGTATTGAGTAGGTGTGGCGCTTTAAATTTAGCTTGCCCCACTATAACCGAGATACTATCAGGCGGTTTTTTACCCGTGAGAATGGCATATAGGGTTGCCCCCAGAGAATAAACATCAGAAACCGCCGTTGTTCCGGCCCCACTATATTGTTCTGGTGGTGAAAAGCCAGGGGTTACGGCTTGCGCGCCAGTTCGAGTCCGGCCGTCCTTATCATCCACAATTTTGGCAATACCAAAGTCAACCAGCACAGCCCGGTTGTCGGGGGTAATCTTGATATTTTGGGGTTTAATGTCGCGATGGATGATGGGTGGATTTCGGGTATGGAGATAATAGGCTGCATCGGCTACCTGAATAGTATAATCAATGGCCTGGGCTTCTTCTAAAGGGTGGCCCTGCTCTTTAACCAGGCTCCATAAATCTTCACCTTCAATATAATCCATAACCAGATATTGTTGGCCTTCAAAACTAAAGTGGTGAATGACTCTGGGCAAACTTGGATGGTGTAAGCGGGCTAATATTAGGGCTTCTTGTTTAAATTGGATAATACTTTGCGGAGTTTGAAAAAAGTTTTCTTTGATCGCAACTGGCATATTGAGATTGGTGTCGAACCCCTGGTAGATGGCCCCCATACCGCCATGGGATAACAAACGATCAATGCGATAACGATTTTCCAGAATAGTATCTACGGATAATGCCATAATGCTTTCTCCTGAAAATAACTGGCCTTTAGGTTAGTGCAGTATCACCATAGATTAAGCACTCCTATGATTTTACACATCTGGGCCGATATGGGAAATCTTTAGCTTTTGTGTGTCATCCTTTTTAACCAATCCAGGGGTAATAGGCAGTAGGCCAACCAGGGGGCTTTTGATTTGCTGAGTTTGGGATGATCCAGGGCCATTTCTTCTAACCGGGGTAATAAAGCAAAACGGAAGGCTTGCATAATCTCTGTGGGGCGGCCTTCTGTAAATTTCAAAGCTTTAGTTAGATATAAGCCTGTTGGATTGGGGTTAAGGTAAGATGTATTAACCAAATCTAACCCTGCAACCCACTCTTGGAATTTGGGTGAGACCTGTTTTTGTTGCTGAGTTAATAGGGTTTTATCCAGGGTTGTCGGGAAATATTTATTAAGCATAGCCAGGGCAGGGTAGGTAAAACGAGCGTCAATGCCATTTAATATCGACACTGGATGGCTCAGTTGGGGTGTTATGTGGGTCAGGTCAACCAGATGGATAAGCCGCCCTTTGCCTTGCCACAAATGGTAGGTGCAATGAATTAATAGATGCAAGTATAACGCCTCCAGTTTGGGTATGATGGCTGATTGACCTAACAAGCTTCCTTGGTAGGCATTTTTCCACATCAGTTCAGTTAAGTTGATCATAGGACCGCCGAAATTTTCTCGACACTGGAGGTGAATTTCCAGCTTACGCGGGTTATGGGGGTGTTCACAATTGGGGTTGATGACTTGGCGATTGTCTGCTTTGCTAAATTCGGTATGTTTCCAGTGGGTTATATCCGGCTCATACCCCAATTGGGTGAGCAAGTGGGCGCTAACCTCAAAGTCTGCTGCTCGGATGAGCAGGTCTAAATCGGCCATTGGGCGATAGGCCGGGTCCTGATAAAACTTTAGCCCCAAAATGGAGCCTTTGAGTGGCATCAGAGGAATTTGCTTGTTTGCGAACAGAGCCAGAATCTCGGCCAGTTCTTGCTGCATTTTGGTGATACGTTGGGCATTAAAGGCATATTGTTCGGCTAACCAGGGTTGAATATCAGCTTTGAGCCAGGTGGCCTGTTTGATGTTTTTGTATAATAAAGGCGCTATGCCATGCACCCGACATACCAACTTAAAGGACTCCCACTCTTGGGGGGACCAGTTTGGGTTTTGTGGCTCTAATTCGTTGAGCCATTGGGTGATAGTGGCGCAAATTTTATGAGTTGATTGGGGGGTCATTCAAATAAGGTTTCCAATAGATTTAAACTGGCCTCTATGTCATCGCCAGAGTAAAGTTGATATATATTTTGTTTGAATAAGCATTCAATATGAGAGGCATGATGTGGTAACTTCATCTCCAAGCCTGTTCGACCTGTTTTCCATAGGCTTCTGGCTGTGGCAAGGTCAACAGGCTCTAGCCGACTTTTTTTGCCGGGGACCCGTTTAATCAAAACAATGCTTCCGGGTTGGGCTGAACTTGTGGTGCTGTTGGGACGGATGGTTTCTAAATTGACCTCCAACTTCATTTCGCCATTGGTTTGTAAAATAGGTTGGTAGGGGCTTAATTCGGGAAAGAGATTTTTGGCATCGGGTAATAGATGAAACGACCAAGGCATACCCCACCATAAATTACACTCGCTGTCGAGCCAAACCACATCTTCAGCCAGGGCTTGAAAGCGGCTTCTGGCTCCGGCGTAAGCCAGAGTTGTTTTACCGCCTCCGCTGGCTGCTCGTAATAAGATGGCTCGACCATTTTTGACCAAAGCTGAGCCGTGAACGCCCATCAAACCTTTGGCTTCTAACATCACAAACAAGGCTAATTCTAAAAAGTGCCACCGAAAAAAGGCTTGATGAGCCAATGTTGTGGCCGAAAAATACCCTTTGGCTTGATAGTTGTCTAAATTGATTACCAGGGTTGAATCTGGGCCGGTGCTTTGGTAAACTCGCTGGCCTTCCATCCTAAAAGTAGGTTCTCCAAGTTGTTCTTCATCCAGGTCATGTTCCATGAGCTGAAATGTAAAATCGGGTCTGGCGATGGGTTGAGTGGCTTCAAATCTGCCAAAAGATACCTCGGCGGCTTTAATGATAGCCGGGCTGTTGCTGAGTATCCGGAGGGTAAAACCCATTGGCTGAAACCAGGCTGGGTATAAATTTTGAGTAGTGGGTAATGAGTCAGGCATTTAAGGTATCCTTATAGATTTTTAGAAATTTAGCAACTGTTATGGGTAGGCTAAAATTCTCGGCGATGATTTGTCTAGCTTGCTGTCGCAATTGTTGATAATTAGGCCCATCTCTCAAAATTTCAATGATTTGCTGGGCCAAAACCTCAGCCGAAAATGTGGCCGGGCGGCAGGCAATAGTTTTAACCACACCTACGGGCGTACCCACAACAGGCACAGCACAAGCCATTGCTTCCAGGACGGCCATACCCTGCGACTCATGCTCTGAGGTTTGCAGGTAAAGGTGTGATTGTTGATAAAGTTGTGGCATGTCCGGGTATGGAATTTGTCCGTGCCAGGTTATATTGTGACTCAACTTTAGCCGATTTGCCAAATTCAGCAGCTCAATTTGAAGCGGACCAGAGCCAAGCAGGTTAAGGTGAATGTTGGGTCTGCTTTTTTTGACCAAATGTAGGGTTTCTAACAAGAGGGTTTGGTTTTTGACCGGAATCAGGGAAGCGGCTTGGATGATGGAGACGACGCTTTGCTTATGGAGATTGGGAGATTGGTAATTGGGGAAGGTTTTTACACCCAGAGGAGCCAGGCGTAATTTTTGTTCAGGGAGATGATGCTGACGACATAAATCGAGTTGATAGGGGGAGCCGGCGGTAATGATTGTGGCTTTTTTTAGGGCAAAACGGGTGGTCAAACGTCGAGTCAAAAAGCGTTGGGCTCCATAATTGGGCAAGTGGGTTAACTCACCCCCGCCGATGCTGACGATAACGGGCCTTTGGAGATGAATTCCGGCCATAACCGCCGAAAATCCAGCTTCATCGGCCCAAAAGGCGTGCAGCAAATCAAAGGGTGTTTTTTGATGCTGTTGGATAATTGCTTGACGGCTTTGTAGCCAAATTTTGGCTGAAGCCAGGCCAAAGTTTTGCCCGCCTCCCAGGGCGATGTGAGTTAACCCCCTAAAGGTGTAAATGCCCTTAGCCGGATACCGTTGACTAAAAATATAAAGCTCATGCTGTTGGGCCAGGGTTTGAGTTAAGTTCAGCAAGGCAGGAATAGCCCAATCATTGGGGTGGGCACTAAAGCCGGGCAGAATAAATGCAATTCTCATGTGCTGCTTTTTTATCTTTCTAATTTAAATAGGCTATAAGGAGGAAAATCTCCTATTTTGGTTAAGCTTGTATGCGTTTGAAGCCACTGGTAATTGAGGGCTGGTGTTTTACCTTGCCATTGGGTTTGGATATTGTTTAAGTCGAGTAGTAAATAGAGGAGGTTTTGTTCTTGTGTCAGGGTGTCGAGTGAGGTTTCGTCAAAGTAAAAAAGCTCTAAGGTATTGAGTTGGCTGTAATGTTGAAGGGTTAAGGTCAGGCCAAAGGTAAGCAGAGTTGCTTCAGAGGGCAAGCTGGCTTCAACCTGTTGGGCGATGATTTTGCTGTGCTTTTGTTGGCTTAAAAAGTTGTCCACCATAAAGTAACTCCAGCCAAGCATAGTCAGCAAGGAGAGTATAATCAGTGCTTTTAAGGCAACTGTTACCCGAAAACGTAGCGGTGCAGGGAGGCGGCTGTGGCGAAATTTAATAAGTAATTCGCTGAGGCCAAAACTCGTTAAAATGACCAAAGGGATATACAATGTTAGGCCAAAACGGAAATTTTGATAGGGGATGCCCGCCAAAAAAAGATAAACAGGCATGATCCAGCCGATTAATAAAATGATAACCCCCCCTTGGCGATGCTGCCACAATTGCCACAAGCCCCATAAGCTACTGACCCCCAAAAGCGGAAAAATATAAGCTGGATGCCCGGCGGGTTGGGCATAAAAAATAGCAACAGGCAGTAGGTAGAAGAATTGACCATCGATGTTTTCAAAGTGGCGCGAGAAAAAGTTAATGGGCTGCCAGCCGGTTAACCAACTGTGGAGTAACCCCGTTGGCGTGTTAAGAGTAAGCCAGAGTTGGGGGGCTAAAATTATAGTGCCGCTGATGATAGCCGGAAATGGAGTCCACCAGAAACGTTTATGGTGGTATAAATTAAAAATTGTATAAGCGCCCAAAGCCGGAAGTATGAGCATGTAAATCCAACGGGTGATAATTGCCATGGCTAATGTGGCTCCGGCAGCAAGGAAGTAAAGTGCAGCACTGCGGAAGGGATGGGGAGCGGGGGGGATGTTGTCCTGCTTTGATTTTAGGGCCCGGACGACACACCATGCTGCCAGGGTGGCCCAAAATAAGGCTGGCATATCGGCCATGACCACCAGCGAGGAGAGAATAGACTGTCCGGATACGGCGATGATTAAGCCAGCTAATAGACCCGCCTGATGATGCTTTGGCGGCGCTAAAAGGTCTCTACAAAGCAGATAAAGCAGCGGTGATAATAACATCCCACAGCATAAAGCCGCTATTTGACCAGCCAGAGCCGTTTTCCCGGCCACGAGGCTAAAAAAGGCGATTAAGAGCGGATAGCCGTTGGGCCAGAAGAAATCATCAGGCGGTGGCTGGCCATGGGGCAGATTTTGAGCAATGGTTAGGCCCTGTTGAAGATAAGCATAAGGGTCTTGACCGTATAAACCATCAAATCGCCACCCCAAAATAACAATTAAGCGGATGATGAAAGTGATGAGTAATAAAATGAGGGGTGTTTTCATTGATAATGTGCCATACGCTGGCGATAAAGAAAGTATAATAAAGTTTCGGCCATAAGCAGGGCCAGGGCTGCCCCTGCCGGACCCCAATTGGGAATAAGCCAAAAACAGAGGCTTAGGTTGATGACAATGCCAACGCCCATTAAGAGGTTAACAAATTTCTCATCGCCCTGAGCATAAAGGTAAATAATAAGCAAGCTGTTTTGGGTGGCTGGGATCAGGGTAAAGGTTAAAATTTGCAAAATTAAGGTTGCGGGTTGATAGGTGGCTCCATAAGTTAAGGTTAGGACAAATTGGGCCAGCAAAAGGGCCCCCACAGAGGCTGCAAAAGCAAAGGCCAATAACCCCAACTTGGCTTGGTAAAGCATTTTTTGTAACTGCTGGTTTTTGTTGGCATCATTTGCCAGGGCTGCCAGAGCGGGTAACATGGCTGTATAGAATGCGCCCGGTATCTGTTTGCCCGTTTCAACAAATCGATTGGCGGCAGCATACCAGCCCAGGGCCTGATCGCCTTGCAAATAAGCTAAGATAAGAATGTTTGCTCTTATTTGTAGAATAGCTAAAAAACCAGCCAGAGCAAATGGCCAGGCCGTAATGATGAGCTTTTTGATGGAGCTGAGGTTTAGATTTTGGGGTGAGGTGTTAAGAAGTATCGGTGTTGCCTGGATTTGTTCCTCATCGTTGGGGGGGGGATGGGTTGTCGAGGTTGGGGGGTGTATCCGTTTTTTATAATAGATAAAGGCTAAGGCACATTGCAGGCTTTGAGTAAAACCAGCCCAGGCAATAATGGCAAATAAGGATTGTTGTCTGATCAATAAAATGAGGGTGCCGCTAAAAAGAATAATCTGCCCACTAAGAGTTAGCCACAAAATGGGAGTCATAATCTGATGGGCCTTAAAAATGGCGCTAAATGAGCTATAAAAAAGTCCGCTGTACATAAAAAGTATACCCCACCGTAAAGCCAAAATGACCTCTGGGTTTTGATTGGGGGTTATTTGCGGGGTGAAGATCAGGATGATTAGGGCTGCGGGTAGACTGAGCAGCATTTTACCCGCTAAAGAGTTAAGTAAATAAATGTGGGTATTTTCCGGGGTGGCCGCTAAGTCTCTGGTTAAGACCGTGCTTAAGCCAAATTCGGTAAAAAGAGTTAGGCTCAGTAGCCAGGTCATTACAAAGCTGTATTGTCCAAAACCCGTATCGCTTAAACCTCGTCCCAGGGCGGCGGCCATGAGAAACCCAATAATAGAGCCGATAATGTTGACCAGCAGGAGTATGCCAGTGTTTTGTCCAATTGTGCGCAATATTTGGTGCATATATAATTTGATTGTGGAAATAGTACCTTAGAAACTGAGTCCTTGCCTATCAATTTGATTTCACATAATATGCAACATTTTCCCTCTTTTGTCAGATTAAGGGAGTTCCAAAAAAATAAACCTCCCAAAACTATAAGGGTAACTTAAACTTTTGAGATAGATACCCCTCATAAGGAACTCCAGCAGTGGTGTTTTGTTTTACAAAAAACAGCAAAAGGCATTTTTTAGCTTTTTTGGGTTAGAGAAATCTTGGTGAATTGGCAGTTTTGGGAGCATTTAAAAATTGAAAAAGCCTAAGGTACTGGTGTCGTTGAATGGAATTTAACAAAAGAGGCAAAGTGTCATAAAATCTCTTGCTAATTGGAGGCAAACAATGCAACAAGATCAACCCAACCTAAACAATTTTCCTGACCTGCACTGGCGAGCTGAAAAAGCGGTGCGCGGTCAACTGGTCGATGTGTCCAAGTTATCAAGCGATGACATCCAGCATTTGTTTAACGAGTTGCAGGTCCATCAAATTGAATTGGAAATGCAAAATGAAAAGCTGCGCCAGGCCCAACAGCAGCTTGAAGAGTCACACGATAAGTATGTCGACCTCTACGACTTTGCCCCCATTGGTTATTTCACGGTGAGTGAAACGGGCCTGATTTTGGAAGCTAATCTAACCGTCGCCGGCCTGTTAGGCGTGGGCAGAGACGTTTTGCTTAAACAGCCCTTGCCTCGCTTTATTGCCAGGGCTGATGAGGATGTGTTTTATTTGCATCGCAAGCAGGTTATGGAAACCCAGGCTTGCCAGACGTGCGAACTGAAAATGGTACAAGAGGGTGGCACGCCCTTCGATGCGCGGCTGGAGAGCATCGCCACGCAGGGTGATGAGGGTGATTATAGCCGTTTTCGGGTGGCGGTCGTCGACATCACCCAGTACAAGCAAATGGAAGATGAATTAAGGAGACACCACGACCACCTTGGAGAGTTGGTGCAAGAACGCACCGCCGAATTTACCAACACCAACGAACGGCTCCAACAGGAAATCGTCGAGCGCAAGCAGGCTGAAAAAGCCTTGCACCAGAGCAAGCAGCGTTACAAGCGACTCCTCGAATCAGTGACAGACTATATCTATACGGTCAAAGTCGAAGATAGCCGCCCGGTCGCCACGGCCCTCGGACCGGGCTGCGAGGCGGTGACCGGCTATACCCTGGAAGAATACGAAGCAGACCCGCATCTTTGGCATCAAATGATTCATGAGACCGACCGACCCGCCGTCACGGAACAGGCCGTCAGACTGCTTGCCGGAGAAACTATCCCACCCCTTGAACATCGCATTATCCACAAAAGCGGCCACAGTCGGTGGGTGCGAAATACCCCTGTACCGCGCTACGATAATCAGGGACGTCTGGTTACTTATGATGGTCTAATATCCGACATCACCGAGCGCAAGCAAGCGGAAACAGATTTGAGGATTAAGGATTATGCTATAGCTTCGTCTATTAATGCTATTGGGATTACGGATCTGGAAGGGAAAATGATATATGTAAATGATTCTCTGGTTAAGATGTGGGGTTATGATAGTAAGGATGATATTCTTGGAAGACTTTTGCCGGAGTTCTGGGAGGGAGAGGGTGTTCTAAAGACCATTAAAGCATTGCGTGAGCAAGGTGGCAGGGTAGGAGAAGATGTTGGAAAAAGAAAAGATGGCTCTTTGTTTGATGTTGAATTTTCTGCAAATATGATCAAAGATGAAGCTGGAAATCCGTTATCTATGTTTGGTTCATTTTTGGACATTACCGAGCGCAAGCAAGCCGAAGAGTCTGTACGCCAGAGCCGAACCCGGCTACAGTTGTTAAACGGCATCTCAAGCAGGATCATTGCCCGGATGCCGGTTGAGCAAATTATTGAAGACACGATCAAGCAACTCAGTCTTGATGAACATTTTTCGGTTTTGCGGGTAGCTTATTCAACCATAGATGATCGGGGCAAGATAACCATTCTCCAGGCCATAGAACCGCCAGATATGCCAAAACTGATCGGATTGGAGGCCGACCTGAATGTTGCCCCTGACTACCTGAGCGCTTTGCAGCAAGGCGATGCGGTTATTGTTAAAGATATTAGTCAGGATACCCGGCTGGCGCCCCTGGCCGAGGCGATGTCGGTGGGGGAGACTCGGGCCATACTCGATGTACCAGTGATCCGCTCAGAGAAGGGGGTGGATTTGTTGTGTTTTGATGCGCCGCAGCCCCGGCAATGGAGCGAACATGAGATCGTGACCCTGACCAGCGTGGCCAAATACCTGTCCATTGCCATCAATAAGGCCCGGATACGAGCAGAGCGCCAACGAGCGGAGGATGAGGCGGAGCAACGAGTCACCCAGTTAGCCCTCCTGCACCAGCTTGACCAGGCCATCACTGCCAGCCTGGATATTAACGACGTGTATCACGCTTTCGCCCGGCACGCTGTTGGTCTATTGCCCTACGATCGCCTGTCTATTGCCCTGGTGCAGGAGAGCCAGACGGCCCGAATAGTCTACACCTATGGGGGAGAGGAAGGTCTGCCGCCGGTGGGCGACCTGCTGCCGCTTAAATCTTCAGTCACCGGTTGGGTAATCAAGCAAGGCCGGCCTTTACTGCTGCAAGATAATGCCGTCGCCAACGTCCCCTTTGGCTCGGAGGTGCAATTAACCGCCACAGAAATCCAATCGTCTATAATTATTCCTCTCCGGATCAAAAAACAGGTCATCGGTACCTGGAACATCGGCAGTCGGCAAATGGGGGCTTATCAGCCCGATGATTTGAAGATTGCCCAGCTTATGGCCGACCAACTAGCCATAACCATTGAGAATGCCCGGCTGTTTGAGCAGGTACGTATTGGGCATAAGCAACTGCGTAGCCTCTCTCACCGGCTGGTAGAGGTGCAGGAGAACGAACGCCGCCACATCGCCCGCGAACTCCACGATGAGATCGGCCAGGTCCTGACCGGACTTAAACTCTTGCTGGAAATGAGCGTCGACCTGCCGCCCGATTCGCTCGAGCCCGCCCTGAAGCAGGCGGTGGAACTAACTGATGATCTTATGACCCGGGTGCAAGAGTTATCCCTCAATTTACGTCCAACAGTGCTGGACGACCTGGGCTTGCTGCGTGCCCTGGCCTGGCACTTTAATCGTTACACCAATCAAACAGGAATCCATGTCGATTTTAAGTATCTTGGGTCGGAGAGACAACTGACCTCGGCAGTCGAAACGGCGGCCTACCGTATTATCCAAGAATCGCTGACCAATATCGCCCGCTATGCCGACGTAAACGAAGCGAGCGTTCATCTCTGGCTGGCTCAAGATATGCTTTGTTTGCTGATCCAAGACGAAGGCATCGGCTTTGATCCTGAGGCTGTACTGACCAGTGGTACCGCCAGCGGTTTGTTGGGGATGCAAGAACGTGCCATCCTGTTGGGCGGTCAACTGACCATTGAGTCGACTCCGGAGGCCGGAACCTGTTTGACCGCCGAACTGCCTTTGAGCGGTGAGTATGACAATCTAAAATCAAAAATGTTTCATTAGGAGACAAGATGAGGCTGACAACCATAGTCATAGCAGAAGATCACCAGATTGTCCGTCAGGGTCTGCGAACCTTACTGGAGGCGGAGCCGGATTTTAGCATCATTGGTGAAGCGGATGATGGGCTGGGGGCCACTCAACTGGCCGAACGTCTTCGGCCCGATGTGATGGTCGTTGATCTAATGATGCCCAGACTGAACGGCTTGGAGGTCATCCGGCAGGTCGTCCAAAAATTACCCCAAACCCGGATTGTTATCTTATCGGCCTTTGACAACGAGGCTTACGTGGCTGAAGCCCTGGGTAACGGAGCCGCTGGTTATGTACTCAAAAAAAGCAGCATTGCCGACCTGGTGCAAGCCATACGCCAGGTAATTAGCGGTCGTCGCTACCTGAGTCCGTCGCTTTCGGAGCGGGCCATCGAGACCTATATCCAATACGTGCAACAAGCCCAAGAGTCCCCCCTGGATTCATACGAGACGTTGACTCCCCGCGAGCGCGAGACGCTGCATTTGACCGCCGAAGGTTACACCAATGCCGAAATCGCTGCCCGGCTGGTCCTTAGCCCCCGCACCGTCGAGGGCCATCGGGCCAATATGATGCGCAAACTGGGTCTACACACTCAAACCGATTTGATTCGTTACGCTATGCAACGCGGTATCTTGCCAACGTAGCTCGCCGGCCACACTTCTCTCAAAAAGAAAGCAGCTTGGCAATGTTAATTTGGGCGCGGAGGGGGTTTTTTACAAACCCGCTTGCAGCTTAAACCCCATACCGATTGTAGAGTGAATAACTTTTTCCTCCTGGCCTGCCTTTTATCTTTGTAATTTCCACTTTCCCAAAAACCAGGTAGGAATACGTGTATCCGATCACGTAGATATGCGTATAGACGGAACAGCAAAAATGTGTCATTCTGTATAGTACACTTATTGGAGAAGTCGGAAAAACCCCCAAATCTACGCCACGCAATACCCGCTTTAATGACTAAAAAAGCATTAGTATAGGGGATGGACCTAACAAGTTTGGCTGGCCAATATCTTTTGCCTAGCAGTGTTCAAACAGTGTTCTGCGTTCCAGATGGAACGTGATTGGAACGCACTTCTCCCAAGAGAAAAGGCTTTTATTTCGCCAGAGACCCATTTGAGCTGATTTAATACTAAATCAGATGCCCGCGATACGTAGTTTCGTGCGATACACAGTTCGCTAACGTTATACGCTTGGGTTTCTCACATATTGACTCTACAGGAGAGGGTAAATGAATCCCGTTTCTATTCTTTTGGTAGACGATAACCCCACCTTCTTGAGTATTGCTACCCGTTTTTTGCAAACGCATGATAACCTGCTTGTGGTTGGGGCGGTCCAGGGTGGGCAGGAGGCGCTGGCTCAAGCTCAAGATTCGCGGCCGGATGTCATTCTGGTCGACCTGCTTATGCCTGATTTACCCGGTTGGAAGCTCATCCCGCGCTTGCGAAAAATGCTACCCCAGGCGGCCATCATCGCTTTGACCCTGCACCCCCCTGACGCTTACCGAGAGGTAGCCCTGGCGGCTGGCGCAGATGATTTTGTTCTCAAACGGACCATGAGTGCCGACCTGCTGCCGGCCATCTGGCGAAGCAGACAAACCGATCAAGCCCATGCCAAACCGGAGCAAACCACCTTGCCCGAACCCAAGCGGAATATGGGCAAGAACGGCCAGGAATTGACAAAAGTGCGGGTGCTGATCGTTGAAGACGATTTCATCATCGACATGGACATAGAAACACAGTTAAAGAATTTAGGTTACAGTGTAGTCGGGGTAGCTTCTTCCGGAGCGGAAGCCCTCCAAAAAGTGGCTGAAACGGAGCCGGACCTGGTCCTGATGGATATCAAGCTAAAGGGAGAGATAGATGGCATCGCAACGGCCACCCAAATCCAGGCGCGTTTCGATCTGCCGGTAATCTATCTGATGGCTTATGCTAATGAGGAGATCTTGCAGCGGGCCAAGATGACCGAACCCTTTGGTTATCTCATTAAACCGTTTGAGGCCAGAGAACTGGGCATGACTATCGATATGGCTTTGCATAAGTACGAAATAGAAAAAACCTTAAGAAAGAGCGAACAATGGCTGGACGCTACCCTCAACAGTATTGGCGAGGGCGTGATTGTGACCAATAAACAAGACCGGATCATTTTCCCGGTCGAGGAAATCAACCTGGCCTGGAGTGTAGCCGACCAGGTGGCCGGGGTAGTGGCCCGATCCCATCTAGCCCAGCCTCATCGATATCTGATTACGGCCATTGAGCAAGCCGCCGAGAGCATAAGCATCACCGATACCGAGGGCGATATCCTCTACGTCAACCCCGCCTTTGAGCAAATCACTGGCTACAGTTTTGTCGAAGTGGTCGGGCAGCAAATAAAGATCGCCGACAAAAATAGCGCCCAGGGCTACGCCTTAAACCAAGAAATGTGGACCACTATCCGCACCGGACAAGTGTGGCGCGGACGTTTAGCCAACAAAAGAAAAGACGGCACTCTCTACACCGTAGAGGTTACCATCAACCCGGTGCGTGACCAAAGCGGGGCGATTGTCAACTACTTGGGCATCCAGCGCGACGTAACCCACGAACTGAAACTGGAAGTGCAATATAACCAGGCCCAAAAGATGGAGGCCATTGGTCGGTTGACCGCTGGCATTGCCCACGACTTTAACAACCTGCTGACGGCTATCAACGGCTTTGCCGGGCTGATGCAAGCCGGACTGCCGGCAGACAGTCCCTTCCTGGAGATGGCGGGCATTATTTTGCACTCCGGTCAGCGGGCCACCAACCTGGTGCGACAACTGCTGGCCTTTAGCCGCAAGCAGGTCATCGAGCCACAGGTATTGGAGATTAACAAGATAGTGACCGAGATAGACAAAATGCTGCAGCGCATTATCGGCGAAGACATTCATGTCAAAACCGTTCTAACGTCCAACCTGTGGTGGGTCAAAATTGATCCGACCCAGGTTGAGCAGATTATCGTTAACCTGGCCGTCAACGCCCGCGATGCCATGCCGGATGGGGGTGAACTAACTATCGAAACAAGCAACGTGGTTTTGAACGAAGGTTATACCTCCGGCCATCTGGGGGGACAGCCGAACGAGTACGTGCTGTTGGCTATCAGCGATACGGGATTTGGGATGAGCCAGGAGGTGCAGGCACATCTCTTTGAGCCTTTCTTCACCACCAAAGAGCCAGGCAAAGGCACTGGGTTGGGGCTGGCCACCGTCTACGGCATTGTCAAACAGAACAAGGGTGATATATGGATCTACAGCGAAGAGGGCCAGGGATCTACCTTTAAGATTTACCTACCCCGGGCCAAAGAAGCTAAACAGCAGTTGCGCTGCCCGGAAGTGGAACAAAAAATGCCAACCGGCAGCGAAGTGATTATCCTGGTCGAAGACGATGCCGAGGTCCGCGAACTGGCCCGACAGGTGTTGGCGATGCAGGGCTACACGCTACTGGAAGCGAAAGATGGTCGGGAAGCGTTGCGGCTGGCTGCCCGGCACTCCGACCCTATTGACCTGCTGCTGACCGATGTAGTGATGCCGGGGCTCAACGGCAGAGTACTATCCGAGCAACTGGCCCAAACTCAACCCGACCTGAAAACCCTTTTTATGTCCGGTTACACCGATGAGACGATTGTTCATCACGGCGTTCTGATCCCTGACATGGCCTTTTTGCCCAAACCCTTCAGTTTTATGGCTCTGGCCCATAAGGTGCGGGCGGTTTTGGATGCACCTGCTCCAACAAGAACAACAGTGACTGAGCCAGAAAACAGCCCAACCTGGGGGGAAGTTTATGAATAAACGGCCCCCCAAATCTCTCCTGATCTTTGGGGGCCAATATACATCAGATCATTTTCCTTGTCACTTTCAACCCCTACAAATCTGGCCTTAAGTTGACCCTAATGAATACCAAACCTGGTCAGTATCGAAAGAAGATAAACATTCAATGCGAGTTACCGAAATCATTCAACCTCTGCTTGTCTCATTACCACAAATGCATACCTGGCCTGTGTTTCTAAAACGGGTCATATTGCTGCTGGCAATTATGGCTTGTCTTGGTGGTTATATATTGCTAATCGCAGGGCTATTAGGGGGGATGTTTCTTTTGTTGGAGTTAGTCATCGAGTGATAAGCTCAAAACTTAATTTTTGAAACGACAGGAGATCAGCTATGGATAATAATTGGGTTTCTCACGATCCTTTAACTGTTACTATTGGGGTGACAATGAGCCTGTGAGTGACCCTGGCAATCCACGCAATTGAATTTTGGAGCAAATTTATGGATTTAAGTACAGAAATAGGCCAACACCCCGACGATGATGGGGATCAATTGAAGACGGATACAACCACATCAATCATTAAGGTCATTGAACCCAAACGGACGGAAGAAGAATGGTTGGAAATTCAAAAGAGGGTTAACCAATCATTTCAGTTCCCTTCTAAAGGGGTTATTATTTACGAAAAGATCAAAATTTTGGAGGCAAACCAAACTCTAGCTACAATGTTTGGCTACACCCTGTCCGAAATTATTGACATGACCGTCTTGGAATTGACAACATTAGAGGTTCGTGGGATTATATTAAGAAATATCCTTTTAAAGAATAAAAGACCATATCAAGCGGTTGGCCTAAAAAAAGATGGGGCTATTTTTCCCATTGAAATCCATAGCAGTGCCTTTCGTTATCAAGGGCGCATAGTCAGGGCGATGACTGTCCGAGAAATTACCGATGATAAGCAAGCGCTAGCGTTAGAAACGTTGCAAAAGACCAAAACTGAATTGGAAAAAAAGGTGCAAGAGAGTACGACCGAATTAAGATTTACCAACGAGCGATTGCGACTCGAACTTAACTACCGCGAGCGGATAGAGATGGAACTCAAAGTCCGGGCCCGTCAGCAGGCAGCGGTGGTCGAACTGGGGCAGCGTGCCCTGGTGGGCACCAATCTCCCAACTCTAATGAATAAGACCGTGATCATAGTGGCTCAAACTCTTAATGTAGAGTATAGTCAGATTTTGGAACTCTTGCCGGACAATAACGCTTTGCTACTGCGGGCGGGTGTGGGTTGGTGGGAAGGTCTTGTGGGCCAGACAATGGCAGAAGCAAATACCGATTCACAAGCAGGTTATACCCTGCTTTCTGGGGAGCCGGTAATTGTTGAAGATTTCGACCAAGAAACACGATTCACCCAATCGCCGCTGTTTCAAGAGTATGGGGTAATCAGTGGCATAACCATCACCATCCAGGGCCAAAATCAGCCTTTTGGTGTCCTGGGTGTGCATACCGCCAAGCGACGGACATTCACCGGAGATGATATTTACTTCCTGCAAGCCGTGGCCAACATGTTGACTATGGCCATTAAGCGTAAGCAGACAGAATCTCAAATCCTTCACCAAAATCGCAAACTGCTAACCTTACAATCTGCTAGCACAGCCATTGCTTCCAGTCTGGACCTGCAACATATATTAAATACTACCACTATGGCCATAACAAGTATGCTAGAAGCGACGGCAAGCGCCATCTCTGAGTGGAATCAAGAGGCCAATACTATCTCTTTGTTGGCCAGGTACCGTTCTGATGGTCAATGGGGTGACGACTTACCAGTCATAGTCTCTTCCCTTACAGATTATCCGCTCAAAAAGCAAGTATTGATGAACCAATGTGCCGAACAGGTAACAATCAGCCAGCTTAATATTGATCTCGCCGAACTGATCTATATGCAAGTGACCAAAATCAAGACCTTGTTAATACTGCCGCTGGTATTTCAGCATCGCGTGGTGGGGTTGGTTGAAATTATGAGTCGGGACGAGCAACTCTTGACCTATCAAGAGATTTCGCTGGCCCAACTGCTGGTTAATCAGGCCGCCAGCGCCATCGAGAATGCCCGCTTGTACCAGCAAGCTCAGCAAGAAATTGCCGAGCGCAAATGGGCGGAGGAACAGAGCAAGGCTTCGCTCAAGGGAAAAGAGGTGCTGCTGAAAGAAATTCACCACCGGGTCAAAAACAACTTGCAGGTCATTTCCAGCCTGCTTGACCTTCAGACCAACTCTATCCAAGACCCACAGATTCTTGATATATTCAGGCAAAGCACGGACCGGATCAAAACAATGTCCCTCATCCACGAGCAGTTGTATCAGGCCGAAGACGTGACCCGGATTGACTTTGCTGAATACATCCGCAAGTTGGTCGCTAATTTGCGGCTTTCCTACAGGATCAATGTGCAAACCATCACTCTGATGATAAACACCGTCGATATTTCACTGGGGATAGATAAGGCCATTCCTTGTGGCTTGATTATCAACGAACTGGTTTCAAATTCCTTCAAACACGCCTTTCCAGTAAGAACAAAGCAACCCGCTGAAATCTACATCGACATCCAGGCAAACTGTGATAATCAATATACTCTGCGAGTCAGAGATAACGGCATCGGTTTTCCACCAGATGTGGATTTTCGCCGCACAAAATCATTAGGAATGAGATTGGTCACAACTCTGGTCAAGCAGCTAAAAGGAACCATTGTTCTTCATCTCAATAAAGGCACGGAATTTAAAATTAGCTTTACGAAGGAAAACAAACGATGAACAATTCGCCAGCACAATTGACAAAGATTTTGGTAGTTGAAGATGAAAGTATTATCGGTCTGGACATCCATGACAAGTTGGAGATTTTGGGCTATGCTGTGCCTGATGTGGTTTCCTCCGGAGCAGAAGCCATTCAAAGAACAGTAGAGACTCAGCCTGATTTAATCTTGATGGATATCATGTTGGAAGGAGATATTGACGGTGTGGAAGCCGTCACCCAAATCCAGACCCAGCTTGATATTCCGATAATCTATCTGACCGCTTATGCCGATGAGGAGACCTTGCAACGAGCCAGGATTACCCAACCCTTTGGCTATCTTCTCAAACCATTTAAGGCAAGAGAGTTGCGTACCACCATCGAGATGGCACTCTACAAACACCAGATAGAGAGAAAACTAAAAAAGAGCGACACCAGCTTACGGGAAACGCTGCATAACCTTGAAGTTCACCAGGAAGAACTACATATCCAAAACGAAGAGTTGAAAATTGTCCAACAGCAACTGGAAGTGTCACGTGATAAGTATGTCGATCTCTACGATTTTGCCCCGGTTGGCTATTTTACCATAGGTGAAAAGGATCTGATTTTGGAGGTCAATCTGGCCGGCGCAGAGCTGGTGGGGTTAAACAGAAGCGTTTTGCTTAAACAGCCTTTCTCTTGCTTTATTGCCACAGACGATGAGGATGTATTTTATTTACACCGCAAGCAGATTTTTGCAAGCAAGATTCGCCAGACGTGCGAACTCAAAATGGTCAAAAAGGACGGCACACCATTTGAGACGCAACTGGAAAGTGTCATCATGCCGGATAGTGCAGTCAACTATAGCCGCTTTCGAACGGCGGTCATCGACATCACCGAGCGTAAACAGGCGGAAGGAGAGAGAGAGAGACTAATAGCTGAACTTGAAGATGCGCTTGCCCGGGTCAAAACATTAAACGGGTTATTACCTATTTGCTCCTCCTGCAAAAAAATACGTGATGACCAGGGGTATTGGCAGCAAATCGAACGTTATATCAGTAAACATTCTGAAGTGGAATTCAGTCACGGGATTTGTCCAGAATGTATGAAAGAGTTGTATCCAGACTTTTATGAGGACAAGGACGTTCGTCGGTAAGAACGGGGATCTGATCCGTCTATTAAAATTATTGGAGAAGCCGGGAAAACTGCTTTACACTACAAAGCTTTAGGCTTCAGTGCCCCACGCAGTGGGCTGCCCCACGCAGTGGGCTGCCCCACGC
>PJEL010001506.1_pt1 | contig 23306 bp, 19 predicted proteins | sample 1853271 | NCBI WGS metagenome assembly PJEL01 (sample SAMN08108733, study PRJNA415343) | Invertebrate metagenome, whole genome shotgun sequencing project. | host: Globobulimina | place: Sweden: Gullmar Fjord | collected 2015-08
GTGGCAGCTTAGCTATTTAGGAGATGTTGCCGCTGTCAATAAACAGCCTGAGCTTGAGTTTCTTTTACAAATGCATCAGCAAGCGTTAGAGCTATGCAAGTTGGATGAACCTAAGCTTGGTGCTATTAAAGTTGATTTTGTTGAGGGTGCAGTTGCCCATCGTAGAAAATTCGGTGGTGGTCGTGGCCAAGATATTGCTAAAGCGGTTGGCTTAAAGCATGGATTTACCCCACATGTCTTAGATGCTACCGCTGGACTTGGTCGTGATGCTTTTGTACTGGCCAGTTTAGGTTGTCAATTAACCTTGATGGAACGTATGCCTGTTGTTGCTGCCTTGCTTGATGATGGTATTGAGCGTGCCAAATTAAATAGTGAGGTAGGAGATATTGCGCAAAACATGCAACTTATTCATGCCTCTTCAATAGAAAGTATGAATTTAGCCAGCGCACCTGATGTAGTTTATCTTGACCCTATGTATCCACATCGAGAAAAATCTGCAGCAATAAAGAAAGAAATGCGAATCTTTCAATCTCTTGTTGGTGAAGACCTTGATGCTGATGGTTTACTTGAACCCGCACTAGCATTGGCTAAGTATCGAGTGGTAGTGAAACGACCAAGTTATGCGCCACCACTAGCAGACAAAAAACCATCGATGAGCATTAAGATGAAAAAAAATCGTTTTGATGTTTATGTAAAACAAGCTATTCCAAAACCAACCAGCTAAGCTAGATTTATTGGTTACATAAATACGTCATATTTATGTAACCGTACTGTCATAGTAATAAGTGATTATTGCCTTTATTTTTATTGTAAAGGCACTGAGTCATGCGTGTATCAAGTTTCTCTCGTTTTTCTGTTACAGCCATCAGTATATTTGCTGCAATTTTTTTGGCAACAATGTATCACGTAGGAGAATCTTTAAGTAAAAGCCAAGCCCAATATAAGGGCTATCAGGCACTCATCGCTTTAACTACAATTCACTTTAACCGCACTATCGTTGAATATTTACAAACGGGTGATGCTGGTTTGTTGAATAAAGCACAAAAACAGCTCGGAAATATTGTAGAAAAGACTCATACCTTAAATATCGAAGCTCTCTCAGTAAAAGTTGACACTCAGGCGAAGAAGTTAGCCAATAATATTGAAACAAAGTTTCGTGCCATGGGGAAATTAAGCGGTGATCCCTTAGCCTTGTTGCGTAATGGTGAGCAGGAAATGGTAGCCATCAATAATGACTTAGCTAAATATGCACAAGCGACACAAATACTCTCAAAATCGGCGCAATTTACCTATTTAATTAAAACCCAAGCAATGGCTAAGTTACTTGCTGATCTAGTGAGTGCAAGAGAAATGCTTTTTTCCCAGAACGCGCCCAATCAAGATTCAATCCTAGCCATTATAAATGAGCTCTTAATTGCCAAAAATTTTTTCATTACTCAGCCAGCTTTAGCTATTTTTGCTCAAGCGGATGATGACAATGATGATTTACTGGGGGAAAGTGAAGCATTGGAAGATTTAAGTGTCGAGGCTATTAATGAATTTAATTCACTGTTAAATAGATACCAAGGTGAATTAGAAAATACTATGAATCAGCAACAGCAACAGCAACGGCAATTGGGTTTAGCTCTGCTCGCCCGACAAGTGGGTGATATTGAAAAAGCCATTATGCAAGGAGAGGCAGATATTTCACTAGAGCAAGAGCAGATTAATGCTCAGTTATATATCATCGTTATTGGCTTATTGATATTCCTAGTATTGTTTTTACTGAGTAATTATTGGTTGCAGCGTAGTGTTATTCTTAAGCCATTACGTAACTTGCGAGATAGTTTTTTGCAGTTAATGGAACAAGGAAGAGTTGATAATATCACTAATATAGACAAGAGAACTGAATTTGGAGAGATATCTACCAGCTTTAACTTTATGGTTAACCGTTTGGCTCAAGATGACAAAGATAAAGCCCTACAGCTTGATCTGGTTGCTAAGGCTCTTACTACGATGGAAAGCCAAGTGAATCAAATTTATCAGTCTTCAAATACCACCAGCGATCACGTGCAAAGTGCCCGTGAAGTAATGGAAGCTTTAGGTGCGGCAACAGATACCGTAAATACTCTGTCGGGGCAGGTTGTAGATAACGCTCAAGCAACTAAAAAAGCTATGGCAATCAGTCAGCATCATGTTTCACAAGTGCTTGAGGCAAGTGAATCAACTAACTTAGCAGCACAACAAAGTAAAAAAGCAATAACATCGCTATTTCACTCGGTGGAATCTGTGACTTCAATTGTTGACGTAATTAGTGCCATAGCAGATCAAACCAATTTATTGGCACTTAATGCGGCTATTGAAGCGGCTAGGGCGGGTGAGCATGGTCGAGGATTTTCAGTGGTTGCGGATGAAGTTCGTCAATTGGCAGGTAAAACTCAAGAGTCACTTAAGCAAATATCGCAACGGCTAAGTCAATTACAAGGAGCAAGCAACTCTATTGAAAGCATCATTAATGATATTGAAATGGCATCACATAATCAGCGTGTTGTTGCAGATGAATTGCAAGAAACTGCGTTAGCTGTATCAGGGCAAGCACAGGTTTCGGCCACAGTTGCCCAAGATACTCTTGAACAAATTACTCGTCAACGCAGTCACTTTATTGCGTTTGAGCAAGCCATGGCTAATGTTGATAAAGAGGTGAGTGGCTCTCAACAATTAACTAATGTTATTTCGATTGATGTAAGTAATCAGGTTAAAGACATTAGCCTGACATTAAACAAAGCTTGTTAAGGGATTCAGTTAAATAAATCCCTTAGCTACCTAGTGATACGATAAGTAAGCTAGATAAGCTAGTATCTTAACTCGCTTTTGATACGTATACTTTAGGTAATAATATACGATTAACAAAGGGAATATTTATGATTGAACTTAATAGTTTAATGCCAGTAGGTGAACTACAAGAATTAAAAAATGGGGAAATGATCACCCACAATACCGCAGAGCTTTTTTCTAATAAAAAAGTAGTGTTATTTGCTGTACCAGGTGCATTCACACCAACGTGTTCAGCTGCACACTTGCCGGGTTATGTTGTTTCTGCTGATGAACTTAAAGCTAAAGGTGTTGACGCCATTATTTGTTTGTCAGTAAATGACGCTTTTGTCATGAGCGCTTGGGGTGAGTCACAAAACGCTGAAAATATCATGATGCTAGCCGATGGTGACGGAAGTTATACCAAGGCATTAGGTTTAAGTATGGATACCGCTGGTTTTGGTGGTATACGCTCTCAGCGTTATGCGATGATTATTAATAAAGGTGAAGTTATGAGTTTGCAAGTCGAGCAACCAAAATCCTTTGAAGTCAGTAAAGCAGAAGTTATTCTTGAGCAACTTTAGCGGCTAAAAATAATTTTTGTAGTAATAATAACAAGAATGATTCACCTTATTAACCGATTGGTTAATAAGGTGTTTTTTTATAGAACAACTTTTATTGATACAATTTATTGCTTGAATCAATTTAATGAAACAGGCAAGATCCACCTAATTAAAATTTTCAAGGCGAAATCATGTTAAAAGCAGAAATGGTAGAAAAGTTAAATCAACAACTTAATTTAGAGTTTTATTCTTCAAACTTGTACTTACAAATGAGTGCTTGGTGTGAGGAGAAAGGTTTTGCTGGCGCTGCTGAATTTTTGCGTAAACACGCCAATGAAGAAATCGATCACATGAATCGTTTATTCACCTATGTCAGTGAAACAGGTGCTCTGCCAATTATTGGTGCTATTGATGCGCCACCACATCAATTTGAATCATTAGGTCAATTATTTGAATTAACTTATGAGCACGAATGTTTAATTACTTCACGTATTAATGCTTTAGCGCACGAAGCCTTTACGAATCAAGACTATTCAACGTTTAACTTCTTGCAATGGTATGTGGCAGAGCAACACGAAGAAGAGACATTATTCAAAGGTATTTTAGATAAAATTAATCTAGTTGGTAATGATGGTCATGCTTTATTCTTCGTCGATAAAGATTTAGCAGAACTGGCTAAAAATGGCAGTACTAGCATAATGACAGAAGCGACTGTATAGCGTTAAGAAAGTTACTCCCCTCAGCACATTGTACTGTTTTGAGGGGAGCTTGTTTAATAGATGATTTAATCCCTTACAAAGATATATCCCTGTCCCCTTACTGTTTTAATAACAGGCCGAGAAGAAATAACCAGAAACTTCTTTCTCAAATTAGCTATGTGACTGTTAATGCTTTTATCACAAGCGAAGAGCTTACGCTGAAAAAGACTTTCGGCAATACACTCCCTTGAAACCAGTGCTCCCGCGTTATTTATAAGCAGGGCGAGTAAGTTAAACTCTAATCCTGTGGTTATAACTGGTTTCCCGACAAAAAGAACTGAACGATTCAGAAAATTTAGTTCTACCTGTGCACTTAATAACTTATTCAAAGGTTGATGTGTGCATTTTGCTTTGTGTATTTTTTCATTGAATATGTTTATGTCTTCATTACTTTCGAGCATTAAAGTTACTCTTGCACAGCTGTTTGGGGAATCATCGATGTTTTGTAACCGGTTGGCGAATCTTTATGGACTTCAAGGACCATAAATTGCTCATTAGATTCTTCGTTAAGGATCAATTCAAAAGAGTTTAATATGATAGAACTACCATTATCTTGAGCGATAACAAAAACTTGATAGCTGTTATTTTTCAATAGAATAGCGCTAGTATCTTTGTAGCTTACTGCTCGATGAAAACTAGCTGACTCTATATCTTCATCTTGTCTGACAAAGAATACTTCAACTTGAGAAAAATCATCCGATTGAATTAAGTTTACTATTTCAATTTCATGTTCATAAATACCGATTAGTGGACTATTTTCAACGATTAGGGAGAATATATTTTCTTCGATTTCATCTATTATGCCATCACCATTTTCATCAATATTACCGTCATTATCACTGTCGATGTATTCTTGCTCAGCATAGAAAAATATAGTCTTATTGGCATTTTCAACCAGTGACAATAAATGATTACTTAATAACGGCGTACCCTGTTCAGTTGTGGTGAGATCTAAGCTGTAGTCACCGCTGGCAAAGCGTAGTGCATTACTTATTTCGCCATAAGGTAAAAACGCGACGGCAGGGGTGTCATCAATACCATTTATATGTAAAGCAAAGGCCTCATTATAATCAACAATATAGTCACTATTTGCCACTGCATTATAAGCACTGAATTGTGCTTCGGCATCTGCATCAACGTACTCTATAACCGTTGAGTCAGATAGCTTATCTAAAACATAAGGAGATGTACCAGCACCTGAATTATCTCTAACAACCATTATGTTTTGAGAGGCGTAGGGAAAAGCAATGCTGTTTGACCTAAATAGCACTTCATCACTGCCAGCAGTGGTGATATAAAAAACATAATCATCTTGGTCATGCTTTTGATTGTCTGATAGTTGTTGATATTCAGCTTGCCCCACTAAAACAGCTTCATTAAAACTTTCATTTTCTTTAGAGAGGTAAAAATCGACCGCCTGCTGGCCTGAGTGCATATTCAATACTCTAAGATTGAAAAGATCGTTTGTGCTGTCATCTTCTTCATCAATCACCGGGATACTGTGCACCATTACTTGTGGAGACAAGATACTTCCGCTTAACACTATCATCTGAATTGTATCTTCAGCTAAGGTTAGTGCGCTCTCATAAATGACTGACAAATCTTCAGTAGATGAACTGTCATCATCTTGCCAAGCTAGCTGATAGTAATAGTCCTGACTTGTTAAACTGATATTACTATGGACATCACCATAGGCAACACTTGAGTAGGTTTGCTCATAGTGCTCGTCATCTTCATCGCTTTCCACTGAAAGGTTTTCATCAACCGTTAAATAAATGCTTGGGGAGTCTTTTGATAAGTTGTAGAGCTTAACAAAGCCTTCTCCACTACTGTCATCACTAGAGTCACAGCCTAGTAATATAAATAATAATAAACTTGCCACAAGGCAGCTTTTTAAGGCTTGGAGGATATTAAGTGTTTTCATATGTTTCCCATAAAGTAATATTGCAACAATTTGTTGGCGAGTGTTATGCAGAAATAGATGTCTTCCTTAGGGAAGAGTTCCTAGCTTTACACAACCTTGCATTTCTTTATGTTGGCAGTAGCAATCACTTTTATTTAAGCTCATTGAAGTGTAATAAAGACTTTTCATTACGTTTTTTTGTATACGCACTCTTTGCATAGCGATTATAATAGTGGTGAAATTTTAGAGCTTATTATCATGCTTTATATAGGCTTCTCTTCTTAAGGTGTAACAGTGATCACAACAGACGTATTAATAATTGGTGCCGGCGCGGCAGGCTTAATGTGCGCAGCGCAAGCAGGCTATCGTGGTAAAAGTGTTGTTGTGGTTGATATGGGAAAAAAGCCTGCTAGGAAAGTGCTGATAAGTGGTGGTGGACGCTGTAATTTCACCAATGAAAATGCAGCACCTGAAAATTACCTTTGTCAAAACCCTCACTTTGTTAAATCAGCATTAAGTCGATATAGCGCACAAGATTTTATCGAATTAGTAGATCGCCATGGCTTGAACTACCACCATAAAACCTTGGGTCAGCTATTTTGTGATGACAGTGCACAAGATATTGTTGATATTTTGATGACCGAATGTGAGTGGGCAGGAGTTGAAGTTAACTTACGCACTGAAGTACTTTCGGTCAATAAAGTGAATAATGGCGATGAGCAAGGCTATATTGTAAAAACCAATGACAAAACCTATCAGTGCCAGTCACTAGTTGTCGCCTCAGGTGGTCTTACTATGCCGAAACTAGGTGCATCACCTATTGGCTATAAAATCGCAGAGCAATTTGATTTAAATGTGCTGGAAACTATTGCAGCGCTAGTGCCATTTACTTTGCATGATCACGATAAACAACGCTTTGAAGGTTTATCTGGCATTAGCTTAGCCACGGAAGTAACAAGTGAAAATGGTGTGACTTTCAAAGAGAACATCCTATTTACTCACCGTGGTTTATCAGGACCTGCAATATTGCAAATATCATCTTTTTGGCGAGCAGGTCAGGCGGTAACGATCAACTTACTGCCTGAACATGACCTTAGCGAAACATTAATTCAGTGGCAAAGTGAGCAAGGGCAAAAGTCAGTGAAAAATTTACTGTCGACGTTATTACCTAAGCGCTTTGTTGAGGTGCTGGTAAAAGAAGGTGTTATAGCCGATAAACCCATCAAGCAATTGAATCACCCCGAAATTTCTGCATTAAGTGAATACTTACACGCGTGGACAATAAAACCCAATGGCACCGAAGGCTACCGAACGGCTGAAGTGACCCTTGGCGGTGTAAATACTGACGAACTATCGAGCAAAACCTTCGAAAGTAAAAAGCAACAAGGCTTGTTCTTCATCGGCGAAGTGATTGATGTTACCGGTTGGTTAGGCGGTTATAACTTCCAGTTTTGTTGGGCATCTGGTTTTGCTTGTGGGCAAGCTGTTTAATGTTTTGGTGCAACTGAAATTGATTATCGTTTCACGGTTACTCAATTTTGAATGCCTCATCGTAATACTGATAAAAATCCTTTTGACTGTTTTTATCAACTTCTGAATAGAGAATATCGATAAAATATTGATTGTCATACAAAGAAGTCAGAGTTTCATTGATACTTTTAATAAACTGTTTGTTTGACGAGGTGTCCTTACACATAATGTGACCTAGATTATAGTTGTCAGCCCCTTTTATCCGATAGCTATAAAATTTGTCTTTATTAGGGAAGTTAGCTGCGTTTGAAATAGTTGAGGGATATTCAATAATGAAGTCGACCTTATTTGTGCTAAAGGCATTTAAGTAGTCGTCAACATCGCCTTGCAGGTAATTAACTTGTTTAGATAATATAGAGTTAAGCTGGTTATCAAGGCTATCAGTGTAACTTCTTTCTTTAATGATCGATAAGGTTTTTCTTGGGTGTTCTTTTAATAACCAAGCAATATCAATAGGTTGGGTTACTTCAATCTGCTCATCACTATGTAAGCGTAGACCCATGTAAATCGACATAGGTTTACTAAAAATATATTTTTTTAAACGTTCCTTTGTTTTAAGTTTATTACTGTAACAAATGTTACTTTCAACCTGATTGTCTGTAGTTGTTAGTGAACCCATCTGTAGTTCAATATTAAAATTTTGATTCTTATCTATTAGTAAGTCCAGAACCTTACTTTCAATTGGCTCCTTTCTTTCGCGTGATTTTTCTTTAGTTACACTGGTTTTAATAATAAATCTTTCTTTATTTTGGTCAAATTTTGCGAGTTTGGAGCTTTCATAATCTAGAGTGTAAATATTAGCTAATTCACCAGATGCTCTCAGTTTTGGCATCATGTTGTCATATTGCTCAGCGAGCTTTTCACCCAATTTACTGCGTTGAAATGCTACATAAATATGCCTAGAAGGCATAATGTCGAGAGTCGCGAGCTCTTTCTTGTATATTTCCGGCAGGTTATATGGGTAATCAATAAATACATCAACTCGTTTTTTTGCCACTAATTCAAAGCCTGTTGAAATCTTATTTACTAAATAAGGCGAGGTAACATAAGGAATAAAGTTATCAAATTTATAACCTCTAAGCCAAGACACAGTAAGCTTTTCAAGGTCTGATAGGTGAGTTAGCTGAGTATTTTTCTTATTGTAAAAGGCAGTGATGGGAGCTTCGGTGTCTAGATACCAATGAGGGAAAATACCTTGCTTAATATCTTCCCTAAAAACGCCAATAACCATGTCGAGTTCGTTGTTGTGGAACTTTGCTAATGTTCTGTTATAGCTATCTATCTTTATCTTCAGATTTTCATCAGAGTAGACTTTTCTTAATAAGTCAAAGTAAACACCAGAGCCATCAGCATTGGTATAACCCTTCCACTCAGGTACACCAATGGTTATGTCTTTAGAGTGCACTTTACAGCAAACTAAAATGAATAATAGAAGGATAAATTTGAACTTCATAGCAGAACCTGTGCATAGATACTCATTAAAAGAGTAGTCTAACTAGGCTTGTTTTAGTAGCTATTTTATCGACTTATCATAGCGAAGGTTTTACTTGTTAGTGGCTATCCGTACTCGAACTTGAAGGCTACTATAAGCTTTACTGCTCCTGTCTTGCTCACAACAAATGCTTAATAAATCTTCAATAAAATGATTCAGAGCTCTACGCTCAATTTGTTGTACTTTGTCTTGCTGAGAGGGGGTTAGCATTTGGTAGCTGGTTGCTGCGCCAAAATCGCCGAAGATAATATTGCCCTGATCATCAAATAAGGTGTTATGAGCGTATAAATCACCGTGGCAGACTTGGTTTTTATGCAGGTGAGCAAAAACATCTTCCATCTGACTAACAATATGGCTAATTTGCGCAATAGATAAGCTGAAATTTTGTGGGAAAGTATCTCGTGTACAGCTACTAAAACAAGGGGGCAGACCTAGGTTTTGATAATACTCTGGGATTAAGTTCATGATAAGTGCTAGATAGTTTTCTTCTGTAACTTGTGCTAATGATTGCACCAAATTAAGATGTTCTCCCACTTGTAAACATGCTTGCAATTCGTCTTGCGGATAACCATCACTGGTTACTTCGCCCTTAAATACTTTTACCGCGATATCGTCAGGAAACTGTGACTGTGGTGCATTCCAAGATGCTTTAGAAATCACGCCTGACGCGCCTTGACCAAGCACTTGCTCAAGGGTGTAACTTGTTGAAGCAACTGAAGGCACAGACTTAGCTTTATTGTTATCTGTAACATCTACTTTAGAAAAAGGATTGCCAGAAAATGCTAACCAAGCTAGCTTTGGTAGGTTTAATAGCTGCTCAGGACATTCAGCTAATTGATTTGCCGAAATACGTACTAATTCAAGGTTATGTGCGTTGGCTAGTGTGTCAGGTAAGCTTGTTAAGCGGTTACCTGCTAGGGCGAGTTTTTGTAATCGAGGTCGTTCACCTAAACTGTTAGGTAAAGTTTCAACTTGATTGTCCGTTAATATTAACCAGCGTAATTTAGCGGGCAATGAATGCTCAGCGACTTGTTTTATTTGGTTAGATTTAAAGCCAACCATTTCTAAATTAGGTAATTTCCCTAATACTTCTGGCAGGTGCTCAAACTTGTTTTGTGAAGCAAAAATAATTTTCAGTTTTCTTAGCTGAGTTAGCTCTTCAGGCAATGATGATAGGGCATTACTTGATAAATCAAGGATCTCTAAACTATCAGCTAAGGTTAAAATCTCTAGAGGAAATTCAGTTAAGTTTTCTGAAAGTTTTAACTGATTAATGCCGGCGAGTTCGCCTGATTGAAGCTGAGCAAGGGTATGCACTATGTTGAATCCATTTGAAGTGATTAAAATCGGCGCTAGTGTACAAGAAATGCATAGTGAAAGCTTGGAATATTAAGCTATTTAAATAGTTGAATCGATAAATGGAACAAAGTAAAAAAGGTTAAGCCAACTACAATGTTGGCCTATCCTTTATGTGTATATCAGGACTTCAATTTAGCATAATTGAATTATGTATATGACCCTATGTACTTGGCTGTGTCATTTTATCAGCTTGTAGAATTTGATTAAGCTGCTCGTCAGATAATAAATTTTGTGCTTTTATTAAGGTGATAATAGATTCACCACTGCTTAATGCTTCTTTGGCTATTTTAGTTGAAGTTTCATAGCCTAAATAAGGGTTAAGTGCAGTGACTAAACCTAAGCTATTATCAAGTAACTCTTTACAGCGGGTTTCATTGGCTTCAATACCGCCAATACATAAAAAGTTAAACATATTAATGGCATTGGTTAATAGGTTTTGTGAATCAAGCAAGTTCAAGGCAATTAATGGTTCCATAGCATTTAGTTGCAACTGACCTGCTTCAGCAGCCATAGTAATCGCCATATCATTGCCTACCACTTGGTAAGCACATTGGCTAACAGCTTCAGGGATCACTGGGTTAATTTTACCAGGCATAATAGAGCTACCAGGCTGGCGTGCAGGTAGGCTAATCTCACTTAATCCAGCTCTTGGTCCCATGCTTAATAACCTAAGATCGTTGGCAATTTTAGATAGTTTTAATGCTAAGCGTTTTAAAGTAGCGGAATAAATAACAAAAGCACCCATATCTGAACTAGCTTCAATGAGGTCTTCAGCTTCGGTAAACTCAATACCGGTTAGCTCAGCTAGCTTTTCAATGGCGATAGTGCCGTAACCTTTTTGGGTATTAATGCCGGTTCCGACAGCAGTGCCACCTAAGTTAATTTCGGTCAGTAACTTGCCGGTATTTTTTATTAATTTTATATCTTCACGCAAAGTTGAGGCAAAGCTTTTAAACTCTTGCCCTAGTGTCATAGGCACAGCATCTTGTAACTGGGTTCTTGCTAGCTTCAAAATACCGGAAAATTCTTTTGATTTATGAGTGAAGCTTGCCACCAATTGCTCAACCGCAGTAAGCAATGACTCTTGGTTAAGCAATACCGCTAAACGCACTGAGCTTGGATACACATCGTTGGTTGATTGCGACATATTTACATCAGTATTTGGATGTAAATGCTGATATTGTCCTTTTTCATGTCCCAGTAATTCTAAGCCGATATTGGCCAATACTTCATTAATGTTCATATTACTTGAAGTACCCGCGCCACCTTGGATCATATCAATTGAAAAGCTGTTATTGAATTGGCCTGTATGAACATATTCTGCCGCCTTAATAATGGCGCTGGCTTTGATACCATCTAGTGATTTTTGTTGTAAATTTGCTGTAGCACAAGCTGACTTTACATAAGCTAAAGCATTAATCAATTCGGGGTAGTCAGTTAATTTTTTGGCAGATAACTTGAAGTTATTTGCAGCACGTTGGGTTTGAATGCCGTGATAGCACTCTTGCGGTATTTCCATGGTGCCGAGAAGGTCTTTTTCTAAACGGAAACTGCTTTTTTCTTTGATTGATGTGATGCTCGTTGACATGTGCTTTACGGGTAGATGAATGATGGCGCTAAGGTAATGATTGTTAAGTATTATTACCAATACCTATTTAAAACCATAGCTATGCAAGTGTTGCATAGTGTCGATGTAGTCCTTTTGATATAGACCCTAAAGTTTTAAGTCGTTGAAGTGTTGCCATATTTTTTCTTGAAAAGAATGGCTGTTATGCATTTGTTTAGCGCGGTATAACCTTAATGACAATTCAGGTTGCCACTGATTGCCTCCGGCAATAACTAGTTGTTGGCTTGCTAATTCTGTCGCTAAACTAAACTCTGGGATCCAAGCCACACCTAAGCCTTTTAGTGCCATCATTTTTAAACTATCGGCCATAGGTGACATCAACATTTTATTAAAATTTACTTGCTGCTTTTTATCTTTGAGTAACTTGCTGACAATGCGATCGAGATAGATATTTTCTTGATAGGCTAAATAAGGCACGTTGCTATTCGGTTGTGCTAAAGAGTAAATAGGTTCTCCTTGCTCATTAGCTTGACAAACAGGCAATAAATTAACTTTGGCCAGTAATATAGAATCGTTATGAAAATCATCAAGTAAGGGATCGCTAAAGGCCAATAAATAGTCGCAATGTTTATGTTTAAGTAAATTTGCACAATCATCTGCATCGGCAATTTTAAGCTGAGTATCAACGGTAAATGGCAGCTTATTAATGTGCTCAACAACAGACGGAAAAACGCCTATAGATAAAGTATGCGTTGCCGAAAATATTAAGGGGGTACGTGATGTTTGTTGTTGTAACTCTTCGCTAAGTAAGTCCAGTTCGGTCAGCATTTTTTCAGCGCGATTTAAAAATATCTCGCCAGATAAAGTTAATTGTAAGGGCTGATGCAAACGATTCACTAATTTGCAGTTCAGTTTACTTTCTAGCGTTTTAATTCTACGACTAAAGGCGGGCTGACTGACATGTCTAATTTCCGCAGCTTTTGAAAAGTTACGGGTTTGTGCCAAGACAATAAAATCTTTAAGCCATTTAGTTTCAATGTTCATATTTAGACTAACTTATTTTTCTATTTGCTAATTAATATTGATGGCTGTAATTCAAAGAATGGGTGCGATCATTTATTTTCTTGGTATTTAGGATGTAATTTCAAATAATCACACCAAACACTAAAATTAGTATGGTTAAAGCGTTTGTCTGTTGCGGTGTACCACTTTGAAGTTTCTATTGCTTTTAAACGAAAGAATATTTTGTAACCATCAATAGCAACATAACAAATTAAGTTTTCCATGGTGGCATTGCTTACTTGTATCTCAGCAAAATCCTTAATATTACGTTGATGTTTAACGTTTATTTTAGGCATAGCTAATGCACTCGTTGAGAGTAATAGTGCAATAAAAAAAGCAAGAATCTTAATAGCCACAATCCTATATTTTATACAATTTTGAAAATAATATTAAGTTTAGCATTGAAAGCTAATTATGTGTCTCCATAACTTATAACAACGTAGTAATTAAGTTAGATAAATTACAATATTAAAGAATCTGCCCTAAGAGGCATTAACAAGAGATAGAATCATGGCTAATTTCGTACCTGTTAGAAAAGAACAACACCAAAACCTTAAGCTTGCTGGCAAGCGTGATCTTGCACACGTTGCGGGTCAACACATTGTGTCAGTAACAGCTGCTGAATATGCACAAGCTTCAGCAAGCTTCCCAATTGTATTGGTTAAAAACCCTGATTCACCTCGTTACCGTAGTGTTGCAATGTTAGGTCTAGAAGCAGGTGAGAACTTATATTACAACGAAGAGAAATGGAGTGGTTTATCACTGCCGCAAAGTGTTGGTATGGCACCATTCGCGTTAGGTTTAGATCCAGACAAAGAAAATACCTTAACAGCTTGTGTTGATACTGACAGCGCTTTAGTTGGTGAAGATAAAGAGTTACCGTTATTTGACGCTGAAGGTAAAGAAACTGAGTTGCTAAGCAATGTACAAAATTCATTAGGTCGTTTATATGAAAACGAAAAAATGACTGAAAACTTTATTAAAGAGTTAGAAGAAAATGAATTACTACAAGAACTTGAATTAAATATTGACTTCAGTAACGGCGAAAAGAAAAAGCTTACTGGTCTTTTCACTATTAACGAAGATAAAATAAAAACATTAGCTGATGATAAAGTTTTAGACTTCCACAAACGTGGTCTATTTGTTCCTATCTATGCAATGTTAGGCTCTTTAGGTCAGATGAACCGTTTAGCACAACTTCGTAATCTTACAGGTAATGCGAAAATTGCAGGTATTAAAATTGCACCTTTGGCAAAAGAAGAAGTACAAGCTGAAACCGCAGAGAGTTAATCTCACCAGTTAAGCTGGGAGTTTACAAGATATAATTTAAAAGGGCTTCGGCCCTTTTTTTGTTTATACCAATTTAAACAACTTGGTACTATTTGTTATTTTTTGTAGAAAAAAGTTACTTTCCATATTCCTGTGCTGGTTCACCTGTGGTAGTTTAGAAGCAGTAGTGATTTATAATAATGAGAATAATATGGTCGATAAGAATAAACTCTCTAAGGATGTAGAAGAGCAAATACAGAGCTTAGCAAGTGATGTTTATATTCAGGTGGAAGAAAAACTAACACATTTGATAACTACTGCAGTTAAAGCAGAGCTTAATAAAAGTACCGACCAACAAAGCCAAGCTTTATCAAACAAAGAACAATCATTGCAGAAAAATTTTTCTGAACAGCAGCAATTACAGGCAAAAGAAGTTGCACAACTTAAAGCCGAACTAGCTGAAAAGCAGGCTGATGCAGCAACGAGTAAACAAAATTTCCAAGTTGAACTTACTCAAAATACTATTAACTTTACCGAGACAATCGAGCGCCTAGAAAAACAACTCATCAATGCAAAACAGCAAAATACGCAACAGCAAGGTGATAAGCAAGAGAGTACCCATAAGCTAGAAGAAAAATTACTCGAAACAGAGCAAAAGCTTAACGATAAAGCTCAAGATGTTGATGGCTTAAATGGCCGTATTATGGTGTTAACAGAGCAAGAGCAAAGTTTAACCATGCAACTGAATGCAGCAAAAGATAGAATTCTAGCTGTTGAGGGACAACAAGCCGACTCTTTAAATCTCACTAAAGATAAAGCTAAAGCAGAAGCAAACCAACAGATTGATGCTATTGCTGAAAAGCTGCAACACGCTCAAAATGAAGTTGCTAGAGTTAAGACGGAAGCATTGCAAAATACAAATAATGTATCGCAAGAGCTACAAAAAGAAATTACTCGTTTAACTGAAGAGGTTAAGCAAGAGCACGATAGTAAAGCTGAATTACAACAGCAATTAACTGCTTTGCAAAAAACACTTGATACCGAGCAAGATAAAATTGACCAGTCATCACAACAAAGTGAAGCTCAAAAAGCGCAGTTAGAGCAGCAGAAGGTTGAGCATCAAGCACAAATTACTCAGTTAAATGAGCAAAGCGAACAACAAAATAAAAATCATCAGGCAGAACTAACTAAGCTGAATGAGCAAATTGAACAGCATCATAAAAATCATCAAACAGAAATAGCTAAGTTAAATGAACAAGCAACTAAAGATGAGCAGCAAAATAATCAAAGCCATCAAACAGATATTGCTAAGCTGAATGAGCAAATCGAACAACAGAATCAAAAGCATCAAGCAGAAATTACTCAGTTAAACGAGAAAGCTGCTGGTGATAAACAACAGCAGCTAGAAGAAATAAAAGCTATTAATACGGCGACTGAGCAAGCAAAACAACTACAAGAAACTGCTCAGCAAAAAATTATTGAACTAGAGAAAGCTAATGAGCAACTGAGTAAGCAGATTGAGACCGAACAAAACGATATCAAACTCTATCAGCAAGAAGTATCAGTACTTAATGATCAAGTTAAAGTAGCGCAAGAAGGACAAGAAAATATCTTAAATCGCTTTAATGCTAACCGTGATAAACAAGAGCAAGAAAATAACCAAGTGAGAGAAACGATTAAGTTTCTGCGTGATGAAAATCACGAACTCACTACTGCGAACGGAACTCAAAATGCTGAGTTCTCAGAAAAAATAAGCGAATTAGAGCTTAAACTAACAGAATATCGTTTGAAATTTGAGTATGCCCAAAAGCAATTAGCCAACTAGTTGTTTCGAAATCTATACATAATAGCCACAACAAAACCAAGCTTGTTCGCATTTTGAATGAGCTTGGGTATAATCCAGTTAATTATCTAAACTGAGTACATACCCAAGTGGCTATTCACCTTCCTTTCGCCAAGTTAAGTCATTGGCATCAAATCGCTTTTTCTGCAGCTTTACTTGAGCGCATGCTACCTAACTATCAAATGTTTAGTGAAGCAACTGACTTTGGTGATGCAAAAGTCTTACGCAATCAACTTGATATTATTTGGCAATGGCTTAATAACAGTCAAACGGTGAAAATTAATAGCGATGCTCAGCTACTCAAGCTAGAGGCTGAAACGCCAGATCCTGAAGCGTTTGACTCTTTTGGTGTATTTCCAGCACTGGATGCTTGTATGGCGTTGTCAGCTTTATGGCAGTTAATGCAAGTTAAACCAATGAAAAAAAATAAAGCGTCAGAAATTGATACTGATGATGTTCAAAGCATCAGTCGTCTATCTCATAATAGTGTTAGCTATTATGTTGAATTACTACTTCTTGATGAAGCTGATGAAGGCGCTACTACAGAAGAGTCCTCTATCTCTAACGATAATATTGACGAACATCCGCTTATGCAATGGGAACAAGATACCCAAAATGAGTTGTTCGATTTTCTAAAATTTGCTGCCGCCGATAAGCGTACCTGCCAGTTAGCGAAAAAGATGAGCTTGTCTGAAGGGTTATCTAATTTAGGTATCGAAATAACCTAGTCTTAGAAAAATCAAATAACAAAAATAATCACTATATAGGAAGTCTTTATGAAATTACTCAGTAGGGCATTGTTTTCAGTAACACTAGTTTTGTCTTTAGCTGTTACTGCGCAAGCAAGCAGCATTGCCGAAAAGAATAAAAAAATTGAACAAGCCATTGCTCAAACGATGAATACCTTCCAGGTACCAGGTGTTGCCGTTGCTATTGTTAAAGATAATAAGGTGGTCATGAGCAAAGGCTTTGGTGTTATTGAACACGGTAAGTCGGCTAAAGTTACTCCAAATACTTTATTTGGCATAGCATCAAATACAAAAGCAATGACCGCAGCACTATTGGCGGGATTAGTAGATGAAGGCAAGCTTACTTGGCAAACTAAAGTTATTGATGTTATTCCTGAATTTCAAATGCCTGATGCCTACGTAACTCGTGAGTTCACCATTATTGACTTGTTAGCACATAACTCAGGTCTAGGCTTAGGTGCTGGTGATTTAATGATTTGGCCACACACTACTCTAACTAATGCTGATGTTATTAAAGGACTAAAATATTTACCGGAAGTATCAAGCTTTCGCAGTGAATTTGCTTACGATAATTTAATGTACATCATTGCCGGTGAGGTGATTGCACGAGTTACTGGGCAAACATGGCAAGAAGTCATTCAAGCGCGTATTTTTACCCCACTAGGTATGAACAATACTCGCGCTACTTACTCATTGATTGAAAATAAGAATAAAAACGTTGCTAGAGCACATGTACCACTTAAAGGAGAGTTAAATGTTGTTGGTGGTAACTTCTTAGAGAAATTCTCTTCTGCAGGCTCAGTTGCCTCAAGTGTTAATGACATGAGCTATTGGTTGAAAGCACAGCTAAACCAAGGTGCTTATGGTGAAAAACTTGATGGCAATACTGTTGATGACAAGGCTCCTCGTTTATTTTCAGCGAAGCAAAGCCGCGCTATGTGGAAACCACGCACCTTATTAGGGGTTTCAGACAAAGCTACAGAGCAAGATAAAACGCACTTCTCAGCTTATGGTTTAGGTTGGTTTATGAAGGACTATCATGGTGTTAAATTAATCCATCATAGTGGTGGTATCTTAGGGATGGTCTCTAAAGTGGTATTAGTACCTGAAGAAAACTTAGCCATGGTGATTTTAACTAATCAACAATCAGGCTCTGCTTTTAATGCCATTTATCATCAAATTTTAAATGAGTACTTGGAGTTACCAGAAAAAGATTGGACTGCTTATTATCATAAAAAGCGACAAAAGAGTGTTGCCAAAGAAAAAGAGCGCTTAGCTAAAGCGGCAGATACAGTAAATAAGAATTCAGCTCATTCATTAGTATTACGTGATTATGCAAATACTTATGTTGATAACTGGTATGGCGAAATTCATATTAGTTATAAAAATAATAAGTTACATATGCAATTTGGCAATACGCCGGAGTTGAAGGGCACTTTAGAGCATTACCAACACAATACTTTTATTGTTCGCTGGCATGACCGTACTCTAGAAGCAGATGCATTTGTGAACTTTAACTTGAATGAAGAGGGCGGTATTAACTACGCAACCATGAAGGCTGTTTCACGCGCAACTGACTTTAGTTTTGACTTTCATGATTTAAAGCTAGTTCCGAAAAAGTAGCATGCTAACCTGTTAGGTTTAGTCATTAAAAAGCAGTGCTCATCGGCACTGCTTTTTTATTCTTGAAAGAAAGTTCAAACACAATTCGTTATTAACGAAGGAATTGTGTTTTAGCTTGTCGCTTGTGCATAACGTTATTGATATCTAATTGTGCATTTTTATTCGAGTTTTTAATCTTCGCGCCTTCGTGATTTAATAACCACAGTTTACGTTCAATACCGCCAGCATATCCCGTTAATGAACCATTGCCACCAATAACTCTATGGCAAGGTACAATCAAGGTGATTGGGTTTCTACCGTTTGCACCGCCTACGGCTTGTGATGCTTTTGGCTTATTTAGCATCTTGGCTATGTCGCCATAAGATCTCAGCTCACCAAAAGGGATTTTATTTAAGCAACGCCAAACCGATTGCTGAAAATCAGTACCTTTGGGATCTAACGGTACAGTGAAGGTTTTGCGTTCACCAGCAAAGTACTCTGTTAGTTGTTTCTTGCAAAGGTTAGTGATGTCATTACTGATACTTTCAGAGTTTTCATTGACTAAATCTTTATCGCCGCAAAAAATGGCTTGGCAAATGCCTTGCTCAGTAGCCATAAACTCAAATAAGCCTAGTGGTGTGTCAAGGTAGTCGATAAACATTATAGTTGTTTCCATAATTGAAAGGTTAAGTAGCTCTGCCAAGGAGAGGCTTGGTTGGCATCAAATGAACTGGCAGTATCAGCGAGTGCTTTTTTTACACCTAAATCACCAGCAAGGAATATATCAGGATGACTCAAACCGCGCATCTGTGCGTAGGCAATAGTCCAAGGACCAATGCCCTTTAGCGCAAGCCATTGCTTGGCGTCATTAGGCTCTTCACTATCCAAGTAGTGTTGAGCAAGGTTACGTAGCGTTTGTTTTCTCGCGTTGGGAATTTTTAAAAAACTAAGCTCATTGTCTGCTATGGTTTCGGGGCTTGGGAATAACAATTTACTGCTATCGATTTGCTGACCAAGGGTCGAAACTAAGGTGCTTACTAAAGTTCGTGCTGCAGCAATAGAAACTTGCTGCCCTAAAATAGCTCTAATACCTGCCTCGAACATACTCCAAATCCCTGGTAGGCGTAAGCCTGTGCTGATAGGAAAATTAAGCATTTTACAGTTATTTAAGTCTTGCTCAATAGCTTGCATATCAACATCGATATCTAATATTCGCTTGATATTATTAATTACTGATTGCAGTTGTTTAATGTCATCGATTTCTATATTGACGTTAAATAAGTGTTTATCGGCAATATGTTGAGCAGTAAATTGCCCTTGGCAACCATGCCAATTAAAAGTGCGACCATAACTATTCTTGTCACACCATTCCATTTGCTCAATGGCTCTTTGGTTTAAGGTGCTCTGCATTGAAGGCCAATCAAATGGTGGACGGTAAGACAATTTGATTTGTAAAACATTGCTGTTGATTGTTGGTGTACTTCGCATCGAAGAAGGAGTTAGCTTTAGTTGCGACTTAAAGCAATCATTAAAGCGGCGTACACTACCAAACCCGCTCGCTAGCGCAATCTGGCTTATTGGTAAATTTGTTTGATGTATTAGTTGCTTGGCAAATAAACATTGTTGATATAAGGCGTAGGCTTTTGGTGAAACCCCTAAGTGTTTAGTAAATAATTGTCGTAAATAGCGATCACTAATGCCTAACCGTTGCGCCACTATAACTAAAGATGAGTCCTGTAATGCACCTTCATTAATTAACTTAATGGCTCTACTAAGCGTGGTGTTGATGCCTTGCCATGCAGGAGAGCCCGGTGCGCTATCAGGGCGACAGCGTAAACAAGGACGAAAACCTGCTTTAGCGCATTCGATTGCTGTTTCGAAGTATTGAACATTTTCTTCTTTTGGTGGTGGCACTGGACATATTGAACGGCAGTAGATGCCCGTTGTTTTCACCGCAGTAAAAAACCGTCCATCAAATCTAGGGTCGCGAGATAGTCGTGCTTTTTGGCAAATGTTAGGGTTGGGCATTATTTACTTATATTTTTTAATTAATCAGAAAGTATCTGCTAACTATAACTAAATAAACTCGCCCCATTAGCCAGAATCGGCACTGAAAGTTAAATTAACTTGTTAACGTAACTCAGAGGCAGGTTATTTTTGATATTGATACAGTTGATAGATCACCTGACCAGTCACTTTTTCTTTTAGTAGTTGCCAATTCACAGGGATAACCTGACTGCTTTCAGCTTCCATTTCAACATAAATGAGCGCATCTTCTGCTAGCCCATAGCTATTTAATAGCTGTGCAGTTTGCTCTACCAGTTGTTTTCTAAAGGGAGGATCAATAAAAACTAAATCAAAAGCCTTCTGGTTGCTTTCTGATACATTTTCTTTAAGAAAAGAAAGCGCATCTGCGTTAATTACAGTGATATTATCTGCCTTAATTAGCTCTTTATTGGCTTGTAGTTGTTTAGCTGCATTTCTATTTAATTCTACTAAGGTTACTTGAGCGGCACCACGAGACATAGCTTCAAAGCCTAAGCTGCCAGAGCCAGCAAAACAGTCCAAGCAGTTTGCTTGGTGAATGTAGGGCATCAGCCAATTAAAGACAGTCTCTTTCACTCTATCGGTTGTTGGCCTTAGGCCTTCAGCCATTAATACCGGTAATTTCCGGCCTTTATGTTTGCCTGCAATTATACGGATTTGGCCGGCGCTTTTTCCTTGGCCCCTTCCTGAAAATGACTTTTTATTTGTTTGTGGCTTTGCTTGTTTCATATCACTGACAATTTTACGATTAAGTGCTAATATAGCGCCAATTTTATCCTTGTTTGGCCTTTATACCAAACGAATTTATACAGTAATATATTTAGGTAGCAAAAAGTGGCGAAGAAAAAAGGTATGTTGTCTTGGTTAGGTTTTGGCAAAAAAGAAGCGCAACCAAGCGTTGAAGACAAAAAAGAAGATAACCTGCCAGTCGTAGAGATTGAACAGGCAAGTGACGCTGCTCCCACAGAGCAGCCAGTAGAGCAAGCTACTGAGCAAGTAGCTACCAGCCCTATTGTAGATGAAGCTGAGCTTGTCGAAGATGAGAGCGTTGAAACGGTTGAGCAAATAGCAGAAGAAATAAAACCTGCTGTTGAAGCTGTAATTGAAGTCGAACTCGAACCATCACCAGAAGCAAAACTATTAGCTGAGATGGAAGCAACAGAAAAGGTTGAAACCGTTAACGTTGAAGTTGCTGATGTATCCGCAGCTGAAATAGAGCCTGAAGCTGCTACAGAGACAGTTGCTGAAGCTCAAGAAGAGATTCAAATCATTGCAGAGCCAGAGCCAGAGCCAGAGCCAGAGCCAGCCGAAATAAAAGCAGACAGTAAACCAGGCTTCTTTGCTCGTTTAAAACAAGGCTTGAGCAAAACCAGACAAAACCTAGGTGGCGGTTTAGCTGATCTGTTTCGTGGTAAACAAATTGATGAAGATCTCTTTGAAGAATTAGAAACTCATTTGTTGATGGCAGATGTTGGTGTTGAAACCACCATGAAAATTATTGACTCATTGACACAAAGTGCCAGTCGAAAACAATTAAAAGATGCTGATGCCTTGTATGACTTACTTAAAGTTGAGTTGAAAAAAATCATTGAAGAAGTAAGTCAACCGTTAGTTATCCCAGAAGGGGAAGGCCCTTTTGTTATGCTAATGGTCGGCGTTAATGGTGTTGGTAAAACCACTACTATTGGTAAGCTTGCTAAGCAATTCCAAGCACAAGGTAAATCAGTAATGTTAGCAGCAGGTGATACTTTTAGAGCCGCAGCCGTTGAGCAGTTGCAAGTGTGGGGTGAGCGAAATGATATTCCTGTTATTGCCCAGCATACTGGTGCTGATAGTGCTTCGGTAATATTTGATGCTATTAGTGCAGCCAAAGCGCGTAATGTCGATGTCATCATTGCTGATACTGCAGGTCGTTTGCAAAATAAAGCGCACTTGATGGAAGAATTGAAAAAAGTTGTGCGTGTAATGAAGAAACTTGATGTTAATGCACCACATGAAGTGATGCTGACGCTTGATGCGGGCACAGGTCAAAATGCGTTAAGCCAAACCAAGCTATTTGATGAAGCAGTTGGTTTAACAGGGTTAACGTTAACTAAGTTAGATGGCACTGCTAAAGGTGGTGTTGTCTTTGCCGTTGCCGATAAACATAACATTCCTATTCGTTATTTAGGTGTAGGCGAAGGTATTGATGATTTAAGACCTTTTAATAGCGATGACTTTATCGAAGCTATTTTTAGCAATTAAATCTGAATAGAGCAGGCTAACTGTGCTAAGTTATCCTGCTAACAACCGCAAAAAAATAAAAATAATATGATTAATTTCAATAAGGTAAATAAAACCTATCCCGGTGGCTATCTGGCATTAAAGCAAGTTAGCTTTAGTTTAGAAAGCGGTGAAATGGCTTTTTTAACGGGTCATTCAGGTGCAGGTAAAAGTACTTTATTAAAATTAATCTCGCTAATGGAAAAGCCTAGCTCAGGCAGTATTCAAGTAAACCATACCGAATTATCTGATATTCAATACAAACAAGTGCCTTACGTTCGTCGTGGTATTGGTATGATTTTTCAAAATCATAACTTACTTAAAGATAGAACTGTCTTCGACAATGTAGCCTTACCGTTAATTATTGAAGGTGTCAGTCATAAAGAAATTAAAAAGCGCGTAGCAACCGCGTTAGATAAAGTCCATTTAAGTGCTAAGTTAAAGTGTTATCCTCATATGCTATCCGGTGGTGAACAACAGCGTGTTGGTATTGCCCGTGCTATCGTGAATA
>PJEL010001507.1_pt1 | contig 23304 bp, 15 predicted proteins | sample 1853271 | NCBI WGS metagenome assembly PJEL01 (sample SAMN08108733, study PRJNA415343) | Invertebrate metagenome, whole genome shotgun sequencing project. | host: Globobulimina | place: Sweden: Gullmar Fjord | collected 2015-08
TAATGGCAAAGTCATCGAGGCGGAACCGGCTGGGGTTATTGTCAGTGATATCAAAAAATATATCGGACTGGATATCCGTATCTGCAGACCAGTGATGCTTTCTGCTAAGAGTAAAAAAATCGTAATGAACCATATGGAGAAGATGCTGCAGCTACAACCCAAATACGATGTAGCGAACATAGAAAAACTTCTATTTAAATATTGGTACTCCAAATTTCGACCTGACATCAAAGTGTATATTGGTGGTAATACTGTTTTTGAGCAATATTACATTTGCTCCGGTATGATCGCCCATGGTTTTCACAAGGCGGGTTACCCGGTCACTCCATCATTGAGGTTAAGGAACAAGAAGAAGATTAAGTCACTAAAAACAGTGGCAGATTTTGAAAAAATGGCGAAGCTCTTCAAAAAAAATTATAGCCAAATTGTTCCCGGGGACTTTGACAATAGTCCCTTTTTTGCTTCAGTTAAATTCTTGTATCTTGACAGTAATCAAAACTCAAAAAAGCGTTTTCAGCTGGAACAAGAGGAAGAAGATTTGAACCAGGAAGTCGTTTGAAAAGAGGATTCATGTTTTGCAAACGCAAAGGGATCAAGCTCGATTTGAATTACAATTAAACCTATGTTTCCTGTTTAAGCAGCTTTGAAATTTCAGTTCGGGTAATTTTATCTATTTCTTGAAGGGATGCTGAGACACCAATTTCATATCTGTTCTGATCATGAAATTCGACTCTAACAACTGTTCCGAGGATGAGCAAAGGGTCATTGTTTTTGATCGGCACGCTCAGTTGAACCCGGGTACCGATTTCCAATGGATAGTCATTCATGAACAGCACCCCACCCACGCTAATGTTCATTGATTTTGTTCGTATAATCCGATTATCTTCAAATCCTAGTTTGCTGACACTTATATCTCGAATAAAGCTCAGCCGAAGATAACGTCTCTTATCCGGAGAATAAGGCGCTATGATATTCTTACCAATACTCTTGGCAGTATAAAGGGCCTGATCGGCACAGTTTACCAGATCCGCTATCTCATCAGCATTCAACGGAAAAGAGGCCAGCCCGCCGCTCATCGTCACTCCAATTTCCTTGCCATCATATTCAAGTTTCATCGACTCCACAGCTTGACGAATCCTATCTCCAACAACCAGTGCGATGCTTTTTTCCGTCCTGGGCAGTATAACGACCAATTCTTCGCCACCGTATCGCGCAGCAATATCCTCGGTTCTCTTCTCACTCTTAATGATATCCGCTACACTTTTTAAAACCAGATCTCCCGCCTGATGCCCGTAAGTATCATTTATTTTCTTGAAATCATCCAAATCAAAAAACAGAATTGATAAGTCCTGTGAATGCCTTTTGGCGAGAGACATCTCACGAATCAATTCTTCATCCATTGATCCGCGATTATATAGATTGGTCAGCCTGTCATATCTGGACGCCTGAATCGCTTTCTCAAACACCTGAATTTCAACTACTTTGGGATTTGATAAAGAACGATTGGAATAGAAGTAATCACAAACCGTTGTTCTTAAATCAATATTTCTACCAACGTCCGCTGTCAGTTTTTGACGATGTAATAAGATTTCATCCCAGCTCTCTTTGGCTTGCTGACGATCCAGGCTCAGATTTGTCAACACATGTATAATAATCTGAGTGGCCTGAGAACCTTTCTCATTAATTATTTTTCCGAGTTCAGCAATCACCCGCTCGTCATCTTTGAAATCGTAAAAACAATCTATGACAGAATCCCTGAGACTATCCATCGAATCTCCCTAGTTTAATCTTTGCTTCTTCTACCTTAGTCCAGATCAAAAATTGTCAATCTACTCACATAACAACTGTATAATCTCAGTTTAATGAACTGTATGATCTTTTAATGAAAGTAACTGAGAATGTATGTCTGGAGTCATGACTACAATAATTATCCATTTTTGGCAAACCAATAGCTGGATAAGTTCCAGAGAAGTTTTTAATAATACAAGTTTCTACCTGAATCACTCATATCATTTGTTGTAATTCGCTAATTTGACTGCTATACTATCGAATAAAATTTAAAAAAGGAGATAAATGACAAATCCAGACTCACAGATTGTAAAACAGGATTCTAAGAGATATTACATGATTACGAAACCCCAGAGGGTCACTCGGGCAATGCACAGTCTGGAAGGGCTGCTCAACGGGATAGCCATTGATAGTAAAATAACTCTGGAGGAAGTGAAGGTAATTAAAAGCTGGTTGGAGGAGAACCAGGATGTTTTAGGGCGTGATCCATTTATCGAATTGAAATCTCTGATTGATAAATCGCTGGTTGACGGATTCATTGACGAAAATGAAAAAAAGGATATTCTCTGGTTCTGTGAAAAGTTCACCTCGAAAGATAACTATTTTTCCGCTATTACGTCTAACCTTCAGCGCCTGCACGGTATACTGGGTGGCATTATTTCAGATAATATTATCGAAAAAAAAGAATTGGACGGTTTGAAAATCTGGCTTGACGATCATCATGAACTAAAAACCTGCTGGCCTTTTGATGAGATCAATAACTTAGTTTCCTCAGTCCTTGAAGATGGTAAAATTGATGAACAGGAACACGAAGCACTTCTCAGTTTTTTCGGAGAGTTTTTCAATTTCTCAAGTCAATTCGAGAATGAAAGTAAAACAAGTAATAAGTTGGGGGTTATTTCCGGTATCTGTACTTCGGATCCCAAAATTAATTTTGACAAACGGTCATTCTGCCTTACAGGAAGTTCAAAAAGAGAAACCAGAGAGAACATCGAATCGAATATCATTAATCTTGGCGGTAATTTTTCAGAAACGTTGGATAAAGATACCGATTACCTGGTTATTGGTGCTAACGGAAGTCCTTGCTGGACATATGCCTGTTACGGCAGAAAAGTTGAACAGGCTGTCGAAATGCAAGCTAGAAAATCCAAAGTTCAGATTATCCACGAAAATGATTTTTGGGAGGCCATGGACAAAGACAGGGCATGAAATACAGACCCTGCGGCTCTTTCGGGCCCAATGATTAGATACCCTCTTTGGCCATATCGCCAGCACTGCCACAATCCTCATTACCCATGCCTGAAGATCAGGGTGCATCTCCCCCCGACATCGCGGCTGAATTTTTCTCAGAGACAAGCGGTAACACTCTGGAGGAGATCTCTCTGGAAAGTTGAACAACTGTCCAGCAACTCGATAACGGTTCAAAATAGCATCATGGACGAAAAAAAACGGTTGACTTTTTCATGGAACGAGATAGAAAAAGGTGAATCTCAACGTTTCTCTTTATGACTTTTATAGGTACATACAATCGTTATGGAACTTTTAAAGCCGGTAAAGAAATTTATTAAAGACAAACATCAATCGTTCTTAAATTACACAGACGTCAGTCAAAATACCTATATCACAATGATTGCGGTCATTGTTGGTGTACTGGGCGGATTTGGCGCAGTTGGATTCAGACTATTGATCGAGTTTTTCCAAAATCTGGCGATTGGCAGTTCGGATGATGTTATTCAGGCACTGGTAGATCTCCCCTGGTATGTTAAGTTAATGGTACCTGTAGCCGGAGCAGCCGTGGTGGGGCCCCTGACCTATTTTCTCGCTCGCGAGGCAAAAGGACACGGTGTCCCTGAGGTTATGCAGGATGTTGCTCTTAAAAACGGTGTCATCAGGCCCCGATTAGTACTGGTAAAGGCATTTGCTTCCGCGATCACCATTGGCACAGGGGGATCAGTGGGGCGTGAAGGCCCGATCGTTCAGATCGGCTCTGCTATTGGTTCAACTATCGGACAGTGGCTGAGGGTTTCTCCCGAACGCCTCAAGATCCTGGTCGGTTGCGGCGCAGCTGCAGGAATTGCTGCTACCTTTAACGCTCCCATCGCCGGCGCTTTTTTTGCGTTAGAGATCATTTTAGGTAGTTTTGCCCTGACCAGTTTCAGCCCCATCATCATATCTTCCGTTGTGGCGACTGCAATTTCAAGGGCCTTTTTAGGGGACACCCCCGCTTTTATTGTCCCTGAGTATTCACTGGTTAGTATCTGGGAGATTCCATTTTATGTCTTGCTTGGCGCTGTGGCCGGATGTGTGGCTGTGATATTTTCAAAATCGATCTATGCGACAGAAGATCTATTCAATAAAATTCCGATACCAGAGTATCTAAAAAATCCGATCGGTGGTTTTCTGATTGGTATCATCATTATTTTCTTTCCACACGTATATGGTGTCGGCTATGAAACCATTGAAATGGCGCTGCGGGGGAATCTCATCTGGCACCTTGCCCTGTTTCTGATTTTGATTAAACTATTAGCAACAAGCCTGACACTTGGTTCCGGAGGTTCTGGCGGAATTTTTGCGCCTTCGCTATTTTTAGGGGCGGTGGTTGGCAGTTTGTTCGGGATAGTAATTCACAGCCTTTTTCCAAGTATCACAGCACACAGTGGGGCTTACGCCATGGTCGGAATGGGAGCGGTTGTGGCAGGGGCAGCCCACATGCCAATCACATCGATCCTGATTCTCTTTGAACTGACAAATGATTACAAGATTATTCTTGCCTTGATGATCGCCTGTACCATCAGTACGATGATCTCAAGGAAGCTGGACAAGGATTCCATATATACTCGCAAGTTGAGCCGGCGTGGAATTTCGTTGCACCAGGGCCGCGAAGAACTCATCATGAAATCCTTTACGGTAGGAGATGTCATGAGGACCGAAGCGCCCATTATCTCCGAAGAAACCACTTTTGACGGTATCATTGATACGTTCATGCACAAGCAGGAACCCTATTATTTTGTTGTCAATGATGATTACACCTTCCAGGGGGTACTGTCGATGCATGAAATTAAAAGTGTGATGGACGATAAAGAGTTGCAGAATCTCATCATTGCCAAAGATATGGTTGATACTGCTATTAAACCAGTCCTGCTGAAAAACAACCTGGCGGTGTGCATGGAACGTTTCGGGCAGGTCGATCATGACTATTTGCCGGTAGCTGAAGATGAAGAATCGAACCGTCTTATCGGAAGTATTTCCCGGCGTGATATCATGCAGTTATATAACCGTGAGATACTGCGCAAGGAATTGCTGGGGCTCAGTGTCGTTCAAGAATCAGGAGTTGAAAAAAAAAGAAGCCATGTGTCACTACCCAAAGAGTACAAGGTCGATTATGTGCCACTACCGAAGGATTTCGCTGGTAAGACTGTACAGGAGCTCGATATACGTGCAAAATATAACATCAATATTATTGCTGTAAAAACACTGGGAGTCGGTAATTCTAGTGCTAACGAAATTCCGTCTCCTGAAAAAAGATTTCATGTCAGAGATATTCTGGTAGTGGTAGGCAAGGAACACGATGTGGAGCAGTTCAAAAGTAAACTCTTAAAAATAAATGTATGAATTTCCAGAACAGTGAAACTTTTGAAAATGAAAGGCCATCCGAGATGATGAAACGGATATCTGAGAAGATAGCAGACTATCAGCAGTATTCGTTCACAGACCAGCAAGACTGCGCTTTAAAAACCTTTTTTGATCTGGCGCAGGAATTCGAAGACCAGCAGGACTTTTACTTGATTTGTGTCTTAATCCCCAAGGTGTTTTTTCAGTTCGAATGCAACCTCTACCTGATGAATGATAATAAGTACTTTGAGATGGTATGCAGTTCAAATCCTGAGCAGGATGTTTCTTTGCAACGGGTTGTTTATAAGTCTGAGATTTTTGACCCTCAGTCCGTAGAAAACGGTTGTTTTGCTATCCCCATCAAAGGAAATATGCAGTTACTGTCCAGCCTTCCGAATATGCATCAGGACGGTGTTTTAGGTATTTATGAGATCCACTCCGCCTCAATGCCTTCCGATCACATGAAACTGTTTTTTGAGAAGTATGTAAACCGGATCGGCTTCCAACTCCACAATAGATTTATAACTGCGAAGAACAGGGAGCACCTTCTGTTTATCAAGAATCTCGTCAACGACATAGGGCATAATGTGATCGTGCCCAATATGTATTTCAAGCTCTTCTTTAAAAGATTGAAAGGAAAAATGGATCGTGCAAATTCGATTAGCATGGAGATGATGGAACAGGCAAAAGATATTGAAAACCGAACAACGGGGCAGGAACCCAATGAGAAGTTTCTTCTAGCGAAGGAGTTAAAACATGTAAACCGATCAATGGAGACCCAATTTCAGGAAATCCTGTCCCATTATGAACAGACCAGCCTGTTCCTGGAAACCCTATTGAGACGGTCACACTTCGAGGAAGGTCGATATATTATTGAGCCTAAAAAGGTTAATTTTAGAGAAAAGATCATACGACAGCAACTGGACCGATATGTCCCGCGCTTGGAGGAGAGAGGGATCTCTGTCGACAATCAACTCTCCGGGATACCAGACGAAGAAATTACGGTTGTCGCCGATGTGGGTTTAATCTCCCAGGCATACGCCAACCTTTTCAGTAATGCGGTAAAATATACAAGGGAAGTCCGGGATGAGAATGGCCAGTCTCATAAGTTTGTTGCTGTTGGGATGGAAGTTATCAGAGACTGCTTCGGAGAGTGGAAAGACGGTATAAAGTTCAATGTATTCAGCACAGGGCCTCATATACCAGAAGAAGATATCTCAAAATTATTTGATGAGGGATACAGAGGAAATAATGTAGAAGATGAGTATGGAACCGGGCATGGTCTACAATTTATCAAGGAAGTGGTTGATCTGCATGGCGGTATTGAAGGCTATGAAACAACGCCTTTAGGGAATAATTTCTACTTTATATTGCCCCGTTAACTTCAGGAAATGGGTTCAAGTCAGATTTATTAGAAAAAATCTATTGAAACGAAAATAGGGATCATATTAGAAAACGGTGTAACCCAATGAGAAAACGACTGATAAGACAACTGGACTATAAAGAGAGACAGTGGTTGTATAGAGCAATTTTTCAAATGATAATGGCAGATAAAACCGTGGCGCCAGAAGAAATAGAGGAGCTGACAGACACATTGCGGCAGGTTGCCGGGAAGGATCTCAAAGACTATAGTGAAATCGTTAATTCTGCAGAGTTTCTCACTCGCTTGAAACCGGTTAGGAACATCACATCCGATCATGCCTGTATCATGCTGATGGAAATTGCCAGGGTTGCCGCCATAGATTCATCTGTTGTACTGGAAGAAGAGGAATTAATCTCGGAAATACTGTCACTGCTAGGTTTTGAAGAAAGTGCTGTCAACAAAGTAGTCCAGTGGACAAAAAAACTGGCTCTTGCAAATAAAGAAGAAGACGAATTAAAAAAGGAGTTGGAAAATAGTTACCGGGTTAATAGATGATTGCAAAGAATTTGAGATTTGTTAAATCGAGTCTAAACTTAGATGCTCTCCATAGAAAAAATCCATAATGAAAAAAACAACTATCATTCCGATAGCCGGTGGTAAAGGGGGTATCGGTAAAAGTGTGATCGCGGCTAATCTGGCCATTGCTCTGGCTCAACTCGGGCATTCAACTGTTGCTGTCGATCTGGATCTGGGTGGTTCAAACCTGCACATGCTGCTGGGACTCCAGAATAAACATCGTGGAATCGGCGACTGTCTGAACTCCAGAGAAATACCATTCGACGATCTCAGGATCCAGACGGAATGGCCTCATCTCAAATTCATTCCGGGAGACGGGCAGACACCTTTTCTAGCCAATATCAACTTCGCTCAGAAGATAAAACTCATTAAGATGATTAAGAATATTCAGGCTGATTATGTTATTTTGGATCTTGGCGCAGGTACATCATTCAATGTCCTTGATTTTTTCGGCATTGCGACACAAGGACTCATTGTCACCACATCCGAGCGGATCGCCTTGATGAACATGCTCGCCTTCTTAAAGAATTTCCTACTGCGGACTATTGATAGATCGCTTGTTCGAAAAAACGAGGCCCGAGGCTTATTCAGGAGTTTTTTCAACCAGCCCATGTCGCCAGAACAAAAAACAATTAAGTCCCTGTTGAACGAAATTATGGCTGTGGACACGGAAATCGCAGACTCAATACAACATACCTGTCAAAAATACCGCCCCAGAATCGTCTACAATATGCTCAACAATCCAAACGCCATAAAGGTTCACAACAATATAAGGAAATCCACAAACAATGTCCTATCACTCAAAGTAGATCAACTGGGGGTTGTTTTTAACGATCCAGCCGTTTCTGCATCAATTCAAAAAGGCGTTTCACTCCTCAAGTACAAGCCTGAAAGCATTGCGGCCCAGGGAATATTCGCCTTGGCAGGAGAAATAGCCCAGCATTGGCATAACGATATCGATAAGCCTGAACAAGATGCAATCGAAAAAGCCCATCAATTATTTGAAAAATTCACGGGCTAGCTTCAAATTCTAAAAAGCATACGTAGTGCCGTCAAATGAAACAAGTAGCTATAAGTTTTTACCTACTTTCACAAAGATGAAACGTTACCAAGCTGTCCGGCAAAGACAATCCCTATTTTTTTTTCATTTAAGCCGTTAATTTAAAAGGATCGGAAATATACCAGGAGGGCCATTGCTTTCAAAGGAGTTTCACCCAATTGCAAGACAATGCCGTGGGTATTTTACATTTGAGGATTTACAAATCTCTCGCAGAATATCAAACTTACTTGTGTGTCAGATAGCCTATTTTTTTGATGTCATACTGTGGATCAATAGGATTTTAATTTTTGACAGTTTTAGATCAGCGTCTTTTCGAAACAAAAGTGAAGAAACCATCTTTAAAAGTTAACAGGTCAACTATGATTTCAATTTTCAGATCCAATCTCAAATTCGCGTCGGAAATTCTAGTTCTTTTGTCCATCTTAACTGCAGCTTGTTCAACAGTTTCTGTCCCTGTGTTTTCTAAAAAAATTCATAAGACTCAATTGATTCAGTCAGAGGTTGAACGATTGACTTCCATGCCTTCTGTTTCAAAAAATCCGAAAATCGCAGCCCACTCCCCTATCCCCTCTGAACCCCTTGAAATGCCACAAGAAGGTGATACGACTCCGTTGGGGGTTGAGGTTACCAGGGAGCTGGAAGTTGCCTTTAATTCGTATTTGGGTGGAGACGGAGAAAAAGCCTTGGCCGGTTTGGACGCTCTTTCCGGATCAAATAAAGACTCCGCGGTTTTGTGGCAGACATCCTTTTTAAAGGCACAGATTTTTCTGATGATGGGAAAAGCAGCCGACGCAGAAGAAGAGCTAGAGACTACATCCAAACTTGAGATTGATCACTTTGGATCCGATTTAAATGCGCTTGCTTTAAAAGGTGAGGTGAAAATCTGGTTGGAAGATTATGAAGGAGCTTTGAAGGATTTTGCACAAGTAGTCAAAACAATCGGAGCCTGGGAACTACCTATTGAGTATAAATCGTTTCCAACAAACCGGGTATCGCTGTATTACCTGACTACCGCGAAATTGAGGGCCTATACCGGAATTGCCGGAGTCCATATTTTTAAGGAGGACTACCTGAAAGCCCTGGCCTGGTCCAAAGAGACAGAGCGACTGTTCAATAATATGCATTTTGTCGTAAACCACTCACTCTATGGAATGAACGATGAAGCCCATGCTGACGGTTATTACGGTCGGGCTATGAATCTCGCCTTCCTGGCGTCCGCCACTTTGGCAATTTCTCAAGATATGAATGCCAGCAACGAGCTTTTCTTGCAGGCAGAAGGTTTTTTTGAGGCCATGGGATATACGGTGGGGCAAGTGACAATTGCGGCCTTTAAAGCCAGAATTTTCAATAGACTTGGGATGCATGATCTCTGTTACAAGACCGGGCAATATGCCATTCAGCTGGCTATCGAAAAGGGACTGCCGGACTACGTCTGGCGGGTTGGTGTTCTGACTGGTATAACTCTAATGTCCAAAGGCCTGACCGACGAAGCCGAGCATGCCTTCAGACAGGCCCAGGAAAGCCTGGATGTTATCTCTGGAAACCTGAGCACAGACAAGGCTAAAATTCGCTTTGGAGTTGGCAAGAACGATATTATAAATAATCTAGCTCGAATTGATATCCAGAAACAAAACTGGGAACTGCTGTTCAGTGATTTAGAACGATCCAGGGCTCGAGCATTCGTTGACCTGCTTTCAAATCAGGCCTTGGCCAAAGACCGTGAAGCCGGATTAGTCTCTGAAATTAAAAAACTGGATACCCAAATACTGAAGCAGAGATTGATTAATATGGCTCCAGGAGCAAATGATCCGCTGGGAGTTGAAAAAGAACGATCTTCTATCAAGGTCCGGGAAGCAAAAATTGCTGTCTTGCGAGAACGAGATCCGGAATTGGCAGATTTGATCTCAATTAAGTATTCTGGATTGAGTGAAATCCAAAATTCATTGAAACCAGGGGAAACTCTTGCTTATGCAATTCCGGGTGAAGAAAATGATAATGTTCAGTTTTTGATGATTACATCCGACTCCGCCGGAATTAAAAAACTTGATGTTACTAATAAAAACATTAGCCAGCTGGTAGAGAACTTTGCAACTGCTTTTGAACTGGGCGAAAATGACAGAGGCATAAAACTCAAATCAAAAAGAACCTATACCGATAGAGCTATTACTGAGGATAGTGTTGTTCAAGACCTCAAAGAAGCCTTCGGTATGTCCCAGTGGCAGGTCCACAAAAAACTCTATCTTGTTCCCAGTGGCGATCTCTATTTTATACCCTGGGGAGTGTTGGATACAAGCTTTCCTGTGGTTGTTTTACCAACCGGAAGTTGGATTAACCGTAAACTGCAACAATTCAAAGGGAGTCGTGAGATTGTGATTATTGGCGATCCTGATTTTGGAGGCGAATTGCCACAGCTTCCCGGGGCCAAAAGCGAAGCCATAGCAGTAGGCGCGATCTATCAGCAAAAACCTCTAATTGGTAAAGAGGCTCAGTCAAAAAACCTTAGAACCGAAGTGGGACCAGGAGCCAGCATTATCCATCTGGCAACCCATGGCATTTTTGACCGAGAAAATCCATTAAAGTCAGCCGTTTTTTTGACGATCAACGGCAGGGCAGATGCGCTGACTGCCAGTAAAATTTATGAAAACCCGCTGCCTGCTAAACTGGTCATTCTATCTGCCTGCGAGACCGGACTGGGGAAGACAATTGCCGGCGATGATTTACTCGGACTGACCCGAAGTTTCTATTTAGGGGGTGCCATTTCCACTCTGAGTAGTCTCTGGCAAATCGAAGATGAAGGTACCATGGAGTTTATGAAAAAATTCCACCAACAGGCTGTGAAGGGCGATTATGGGGATGCCTGGCTCAAGGCCCGGGATTTTGTCAAAGAACAGGGATATCCAGCCTCCGTCTATGGCGCATTTGTACTGGGTGGTGCGTCAAAATAATTCACTAACATCAACAAATTATAAAATGAAAACAACTAATTTCCTGTTTTGTTCGATCATATTTTTGTTCTCAGTAATTAGTACAGCTTTTGCAGTGGACGGTAAGTGTTATCTGCTTGTTGAAAAATCAGCCAATTTTGATCCGGCTGTCGTTGAAAGTATGGCGCTTTCAATTGTGAATAAATATGTTGATAATGTGGAGCCGAGCCCTCTCGGAGGTTTGAGAGCGCTTGATTGTTCATACAATGTCAGCCTTTCCGAAACAAAAGATGGCTTCTTTATATCATTGTCAGGGCCAAAAATAAATTCCCTGGCATCTTCCGAATTGACAGGTATGAAAGGATTTACCCAGGCATTGTTGCGGGCAGTTCATAAAACGTTTACCAAAGAAAACCGAAAAACCCAAATCTGTCAGGCGTATAAAACCCTGTTGGCAGGAGATTGTCAGATCGTAGAATCACTTTTTTATATTTATGATGCCAATGGCAAGGAGATTAAAAACAGAGATACGGTTCGAGCCGGGGACCGGTTTTATGTCATGATTAAACCCCTGACCCCTTTATATGCTTATGTAATCAGCAAAGATTCCAGTAATAGTCTTTTCAAGATTTTTCCGAATCAGCAGGTGACTGACATTCCCAATCCACTGAATGCTAATTTCCGATATTTTTTTCCACCCCAAAGCTCCGAATTAATCTTTGAATTCGATCATAATCCAGGAAAAGAAAAGCTAACCTTTATTTTTTCTGCCATTCCACTTAAAGAGATTACCAGTTATTTCAGCAGTGGTCAGGCCTTGCCAACGGAAATTTTTGAGAAGAGAATTTTATCTCGCGGAATAAACCTGGCGACCAAAAAGAAAACCATGAATGTCATAATGCCCAATCGCAGTGATCAAATAAGGGAGGTTGACGAGTTAAAAGGAAAAGGCGTCATCGTGAAAGAGATCTTATTGCAACATATATAGGAAAACGCATTGCCATTACGCCAGGGGAAGAAATAAAATCTCTTGCTCTATGTTTTCATGTTGACGGTATAGGGGGGGGCTGTCTGGCTTTGTGCCCATTTGTACCGGACTACATCATTGTTCACCTCCAGAAGTTAACTATCAAAGCAAACTTAACTGGGTGTTCACATTATCTATATCACTTTACTACTTAACGCAGGTTCCGATTGATCCTTTTTTGCATTTTCTCCCATCAATCCAAATTGCGTTTTCCAGGTTGACTTCTGCAAAATTGGCGCGATATATCGTTGCTCCTTTCAAATTTGCTCCGGTCAGATTTGCTTTAAAAAAAATAACTCCTGTCAAATCAGCTCCTTTCAAATTAGCGTCCTCCAGGTTTGCTCCTTCAAAATCTTCCCAGGATAGATCACAACCAATGCACTGGTTAGTTTTTTTAAGTCGGTTTAACTCAGCAGAACAACCATGTATTCCTGCTAACAAGAAGAATAACACGATAATCAATTTCTTAGAGGCAATCATTTTCAGGTTTTTATAAAGTTTTGGTTGTAACTTCTCAGACATGGAGTAAATCCAGAGAAATTGGCGAACAATATAGTCGTTTATTTCAGTTCAGATTCTTTATTCATGGTGTACGTTATTTTTTGATTTCATGTTCTATCCCACGTATCACTTTTGACTGTTTTTGTCTAGAAATAGGAAATATTTCTTGAAGAAATTTCTGGAGAAGTATTGCTGTGGCTATGAAATATTACATTATGATCCATCTAGCATTAAACCCGCTGAGCTGCTTCAAAACCGATGATCGCTTTTTTTCTTGCCGCCCCCCACCGATACCGATGCGTAATTCCACTTTTCGCAATGACACGATGACAGGGAATCAAATACCCAACCGGATTCAAGGCAATGGCGTTGGCCACAGCTCGAAATGCCGTTGGACGACCGATGTATACAGCCATATCCTGATAAGAAATAACTCTGCCTTCAGGGATTGATAGTAGTGCCCGCCAGACATTCACCTGGAAATTGGTTCCTTTCAGATGCAGATGGAATGGTCGCGATGTTTTGGATGGATCTATATTAAAAATTTCGTTGACAATTTTTGAACACTGCTCGCTATTTTGAATGAAATTTGCCTCCGGCCATGTCTGCTTCAATTGATGAAACGCTTCCATTTTTCCTACTTGTGTGACAAATCCCAGATGACATATCCCGCGTGATGTGCTTGCCACCAAGCATTCACCGAATGGTGAGAGAGCATATCCATATTGGATTTCCAGACCAGCACCCATCTGTTTATATTCACCAGGCGTCATCGCTTCAAAACTAACAAACAGATCATGCAGGCGACTGGGTCCTGACAGGCCTGCATCCAATGACGTATCCAGCAAACTGTGAGATTCAACCAGTTTTTCCTTAGTATATTCCAGGGTAAGAAACTGCATAAATTGTGTGGGAGTGACCCCTGCCCATTTTTTGAACAATCGATTGAAATGGAAAACACTCAGATGAACACTTTTCGCCATCTGTTCCAGTGTCGGTTGTGATCTGTAATTGGCTTCAACGTACTGAATCGCTCTTTCAATCCGTTGATAATCTTCCGGATCATTTACTACGAACTCTTGAGTCATTTTTTTCTCCTATTAAATCTGTCTTTACTTTAATTAAATAGGCAAAAACAAACCACCCGAATCTTGCTTTAATTTAGAGCAAGATTCGGGTGGTTTGTTTAAACTCAGAGATTGCAGCCTAAACGTATCAATTTAGAAATTCAATTAAACGGAGAAAAGACATGACAAATGACGTTTTCAATTCAACTCTCGACGAAATCCGACCTTTCTGTTAGTCATCCAGTCAGTAAATTAACAATTACAAATCAGCCCTAAACCGTACTACTAAATATCCAGATGTGACAATTCAACGCATTTCCTGAGTGAGCGATAATCATGAAATCAGAACAAAAAAACCAAGAAATTCCTGTACTGGTGGGCATTGGCGAGCTTGTGAACAGGGAACAGGCACAGCCAGGAGAACCATGGAAATATATGGTGCAGTGCGCTCTTAAAGCTGAGGAGGACACCGGCGTTCAGGATATATTGTCTTCCATCGACAGCCTCTCTATGGTCAATGTAATCTCCAGAAACTACCTCAATGAACCGTTACACATTGCGAATGCGCTCGCTGCCAACCCCCGCGACATCGTCACCACACCCATCGGCGCTACCGGGCCCCAGTCCCTACTAAACCGTCTCTGCGACAGAATTTCAATCGGTGAGAGTAACATTGGATTGATTTGTGGGGGCGAGGCTTTTTATACCAGAGGGATTGGTGCAGAATCACTGGAAAAAAAAGCAGCGCATGGAACAAGGAAAGAATACCCTCTTTTCGGTGATTTAAGGGAACCGGTCTCGAGTCTGGAGGCATCTTATGGGCTCTTTCTACCTGCGGTTGTTTATCCTCTATTCGCCAACGCCTATCGCCAATATCATCACCTTTCGCTGGACGATTATCTTATGCAATCGGGACGGCTCTGTGAGAAATACAGCCGCGAGGCCGCGCAGAATGAAATTGCCTGGTTCCGAGATGGCAAAACAGCCGAGCAGATTTCAACTGTCACTACGGATAATCGCATCGCCCACTACCCATTCACCAAATACATGAATGCCATTATGAGTGTGGACCAGGCCGCGGCACTTCTGGTAATGAGTGAGAAAGAGGCGAACCGCTTTGGAATTTCGGAGAATCGTCGAATTTATTTAGTGGGCTGCGGTGATGCAGCAGAAAAATGGCATATATCCAATCGAGTGAACTACTACTCCGCACCAGGATTAAAAATCGCTTATGATAATGCCCTTACTCAAGCAAACCTTACAACTGAGGATATTGATTATTGGGATTTATACAACTGCTTTCCGGTGGCCGCTCAAATCGCTCTGAAAACTTTGCAACTCCCCGATAATACAAATCCTACGCTAACCGGAGGATTACCTTATTTTGGTGGTGCAGGAAACAACTATAGCCTGCATTCGATTTGTGCCATGGTTAAAACACTTAGATCGGAACCAGAAAAAACCGGAGTCGTACAATCAGTCTCCTGGTACATGAGCAAGTTTGCAATTGGTATATACAGCGGTACCAGACCAGATAGTTTTCAACGTCGCGATCCGAGTGAGTACATGTATGATATCGACAAGCTTTACCCGGATGTCCCGATACTCATAAACCAGATCGGACGATTTAAAATTGAGACGTATACTACTACCCTGGACCGTGAAGGAGAGCCTCTGTCAGCGGTCATCATTGCTCAAGATCAGAACGGAGCGCGACTCTTCGCCTGTAATGATAAAGATCCTCAACTCATTAGGGACATGATGCAGGAGGAACCCATCGGAAAAACGGCAATCGTCAGCATTGACCGAGGTACAGGAAAGCAGATATTCACCAGTATCAGCTGATTAAATTAGTGGGCAGAAGAGGTCCCTATCAGCTTTAAGGTTCCGTAGAGTTGGGTATATTCCTTTTTTTCAATTTCATGGCGTATGAGCCAATTGGGGCTGCCTATGATGGCGGGGGGGCTCGTTATGACCCTCGTCAATATTAACGTTTGTTTCAATGGTAGCCTTCTTTTTTTACCAATTTTCATATCTCATGCTTTACAGAGAAAACCATATTCCAGGCTAGTTTTTCATAGTGACTGGAAAGGTTTTGTAAAACAACCCAGCCCTAGTCTGTCATTTTTCAGGTCCCGAAACAACAGGTCAACTCAGAAGAGTCTTTGAAATTTATTGATTGATCTGTTACTATTCAAACCTGTTTTGAAGCTACCAACATTCTCAGTTTTACTCTGTAGTGTATAATTTTTCTGGGACTTCTGATCAGCATCCAATCGGACTCAATTAAACTGAAAATAGATAATAAAAATGGGACTTAAAAAATTCAGTGATTTATCCATAAAAATTAAGCTTTTAACCGGCTTCGGAATGGTATTCATATTAATTTTTCTTACGGGAATCATTCTGAACTTCTATTTCAATGCGGTGAAAGATGAATTGGCTGTTACTGAGAATGTGGCGGTTCCCAGAATGTTAAATTATATTGAAATCAGAAGAGACATTGAACTGATACAGGGTTGGTTAACTGACATATCGGCAACCAGAGCTGAAAAGGGATACGATGATGGATATATTGAAGCAGAAAAATACTATCGGGATGCAATACGGCGAATTGAATCAGCCAAAGCTAAATTTCAGGCATCAGGAATGATGGATGAAGTGGATTTCCTGGAGAATTTAAGAAGAAGCTTGGATGACTACTATGATATGGGTAAGAAAATGGCAGAAGCTTATGTCGCCGATGGTCCGTCACTGGGCAATCCAATGATGGCGAAGTTTGACCCGTTCACAGAAAAATTGTCTTCAGCGATCAGTCAGCTTGTCGAAGCACAGCTGACTGAGCTGAATCAGTCATTTACATCTATTCAGGAACGAAGTGGAACGGCTTCAGTCGCTTTGATAATTGCAATCATTCTGGTATTGGTCTTACTGATCATATTTGCATTAATGACCGTTATACCGATTTCATCTTCAATCCTCTCCACGATGCTAATGCTTAAGGATATCGCCAGTGGAGACGGCGATTTAACAAAACGTCTGGAAGTAAAAAGTAACGATGAAGTAGGCAAACTGGCAAATTGGTTTAATGCCTTTATAGAGCGAATTCATGATATGGTCGTTGAAATGGCCTCCAATGCGGAAACCGTCACTGCGGCATCCGGAGAATTACTGACTGTTTCCGATCAAATTTCCGAAGGCGTTGAAGTACTTTTTGACAGAGCGAACACGGTCGCTGAGGCCTCAAGTAGAATGAACTCCGATATGGAATCCGTCGTAGCAACCACAGAACAGACATATGCAAATATCAGTGCTGTCGCTGAATCCGCATCTCAAATGCAGGCGACCTTGAGTGAAGTGACCAAATATTGTGATAATGCAAAAAAGATATCTGACAGTGCCACATTAAGTGTGGATGATGCGACCACACGCGTCGAACAACTGGGTATAGCCGCGGGTGATATTTCAATCATTTCAAATGTCATATCAGAGATCGCAGATAAGACCGACCTTCTTGCACTGAATGCAACTATCGAGGCCGCTAGGGCAGGCGATGTCGGAAAAGGGTTTGCAGTTGTCGCAAATGAGATTAAAAACCTTGCCAAACGAACGGCCGATGCCACGGGTGATATTAACACCAGAATTGCAGGAATACAAAAATCCACTGATGACACGGTTCATGATGTCACGACACTATCTAAAGTGATCAGTGATGTAAATGAAATCGTTAAAGTCATTGCCATGGCTGTTGATGAACAGTTCGATAATGCGACTGAGGTTGCTCGAAATATTGAGCAGGCAGCCATTGGCATTGGAGATGTTAATGAAAAAGTTACGACGAGTTCAAAGATTTCCTCAGATATTGCAAAAGATATCGATGGGGTGAATTCAGTGGCAGCAGAGATGTCAGATAAAGGTGGGCAGATGAATCAAAGCGCAGAAGATCTGTCCGGTTTATCAGCAAACTCCGCAGAGCTCATTCAATCATTCAAAATTTCAATAAAGAAATCAAACTTTCAAGCAGATGCCAGTTTGAAAGAGAAGGACATCCCCGATTTAATGCCCTGGGGAGAAAAACTGATACTGGGAATAGATAAAATCGACGAGCAACATAAGGAACTGGTGTCTCTTATTAATCGTCTTCATAAAGCGATGAAAATGAAAAAGGCGAGCCGGGAGTCAGGTGAGATTCTGACCGCGCTGGCGGAATACACCGTATATCATTTCAAATTTGAAGAGAACCTTTTCAAAAAGTCTGATTACCCCGGGACCACCAAGCATTTACAAACACATAAAGACCTGGTTAGTCAGGTGATTGATTTTAAATCTCAATTTGATGATGGTAATGCAGCATTATCCATGGATCTCATGCGTTTTCTAACTAAGTGGCTGAACAGCCACATTATGAGAACGGATAAGCAATATGTTCCATTTTTATGATATCCGCCGTTGTGTCTGCAATTGAAAAATGGCAATGCAATATTGGAATATTCCATTATTCCGGTAAAAACAAAGGAGATCAATGACGGCACCAATTGATAATAAACTGTCTCTGAGCATTAAAATAGGTTATGGTTTGGGCGATGTGGGAAGTAATTTTTTTATTGTGACCACAGGCATGTTTCTCCTGTTTTTTTTGACCAATATCCTGGGAGTAGAGCCTGCAATCGCAGGCCTTGCCCTGTTGTTGCCGAAGCTCTGGGATGTGGTTTCCGACCCGATCATGGGCGCAATCTCCGATGCGACGAAATCAAAAATGGGTCGACGGCGTCCCTATCTGTTATACGGTTCTGTCCCTTTTGGTGCGTCGCTGTTTTTTCTCTTCATGGCGCCACGCTATCAGTCTGACATATTAATCGCAATTCACGTAGGGATTGTGTTTGCAATCGCCTGCACGACCTTTACCGTGATTAATGTGCCCTATTCCAGTATGGTGGCTGAAATGTCCGACAGCTATAACGAACGAATGTCCATCACCTCGTTCCGTATGGCTTTTGCATCAGTCGGAGCCATGATGGCAGGTGGACTCGCCATGCCTCTCGTCAACATAGGCGGTGGTGGAGAAAGTGGATATCGGTTGATGAGTTTGGTTTTTGGCCTGATGATGATTCTATCATGTTTAATCTGTTTTCGAGCTACCAGGCATACAGCTTTCTTAGCACCTCCGGACAGGTTACCGCCGCTTAAAACACAATTTAAGGTTGCCCTGCAGAACCGTCCTTTTTTAATGCTGGTGTTTAGCTATTTCTTTCAAGCGCTCGCTATCGGCGTTTTGATGGCTGGAATGATATATTTTGTCAAACATGTGATGAATATGCAGGAAACAGCCATGGGGATTATTTTCCCGATATTCCTTGGTTCCGCTATTTTATTCATTCCCTTCTGGGTAAAAATGGGGAAGAAACTCGGGAAAATTAAAGCCTACACATTCGGCCTCAGCTTTTTGACATTCATGTTGTTCACCCTGTTCTTTGCAAACCCCGACCAGGTTGGACTTTTTTACGGTCAGATTTTTCTACTTGGAATCGGATTTTCAAGCTTTCAACTGTTTCCCTTTTCCATGCTGCCTGATACAATTGAGTATGATGAAATGAAATCAGGCATGAGAAGAGAGGGGATCTTTTCAGGCTCCTGGGCTGCCGCCCAGAAAACGGCTTACTCGGTGGGCCCCAGTATCGTTGGTTTTGCCTTGTCTCTGTCCGGTTTTGTCAGTGATGGCGACCAACCGGAAAACCTGGATACTGGCGTTCGTCTTGTGTTCTGCCTGTTCCCTGCCCTGATGATGCTTTTGAGTTTTGTACCGTTTTTTAAATATGAGCTGACTGAGAAAAGATTTGGAGAAATCAAACAGAAAATTCAGCATAATCAACAAAGTTAATATCCCCCCTTACATTTTGAAAATCCTGGCGGCTGTCGTCTGGTACATTGGTGGCATAGTATTACTGTTAAAAGGCACACATCTTCTCTGGGAGGCGGAATCATTGACCCCAGGTCGGATTTGGCCATGGTTGGCACTGATTACAGGACTATTTTTTGGCAGCATGAAAGCAAAATTCCTATTTAGCAAAAGTTGCCAGAAAAATCTGATCAGAATTGACGGTTTGGAGCAGCCAAAACTGTGGCAGTTTTTCAGACTCAGATTCTTTATCTTTTTAGTTTTGATGATTGCAACCGGCATCACCCTGTCCAGGGCGGCTCAGGGGAACTATCCGTTCCTGTTGAGTGTTGCTATTCTGGATTATTCCATAGCAATCGCATTGGTTGGAAGTAGTTATGTATTCTGGAGACATTCGCCTTCTACTGGGCTATAAATCTCATACCAAATGAACCGGATGTTTTTGTATTAGACAAATCAACACATCGAGCAGGTGGATTATGTATTTGAATAAAAGAGAAGGCACCTTCCCAATTTCAATGGTTAACATCACCAATAAATGCACTTTAAAATGTAAACACTGCTTTGTCTTCAGGCAAGGGAATCCAAACCACCCTGAAACGGAAATGGATGATGACACGATGATTCAACAGCTCAAATCGCTGCAAAAGGAACATCAAATCCAAAATATGTTGTGGATGGGAGGAGAGCCCCTGTTAAGACCTGAGGTGCTGAGGAGAGGGATAAAAATCTTTCAGGAAAATACGATCACCACCAATGGCACCATAGACCTGATTGATTTCCCCGGCTGTGTCTATGTGGTTTCGTTGGATGGCCCACCTGATATCAACGATCCTGTGAGAGGAGAAGGCGCCTTTGCCAAAGTGATGAAAACCCTGGCCCAGATTCCGGAGAACTTCAGTTCCACTGTCATGGTTCAATGCGTTGTCACTAAAAAAAATGAAGACCGCCTTGAAGAGCTTACCAACCTCCTCATCCCCACCAGAACGGAAGGGCTCACTTTTTCATTTTATGTACCCCCAAAAAGCGATACAACCGAATTGACCTGGGGCAACCTGGAACTGAGAGACAAAGCCGTGCAGGAGGTAATGCGGCTGAAGAAAGAGTTTCCACAGTTCATCTGGAACAGTGGCCGCTCCCTGGAATTGACCCTCTCACAAAACGCTTTAAAGATAACCAGAGATTGCCCTCTGCTGAAGTATGCGATTCCCTTATACCTGGAGGCTGATCAATTTGTCAGTCCATTTTGTTGTTATGGAAACGATGTGGATTGCGATCTTTGTGGCGCCTGGGCTGTTTTTGCAGTAGCAGAAAAAATCGAAAGATCACAAAGCGGGGATCTTTCTAACATTCCGGTTAAAGAAAAAAGATGACTATTCACTCCGCCCTCCTTACTCGACTTTCATTCCCATGCGACGGTAGAACTCCGGAATTCTGTCTTTTTCATAAGAGGGACACTCCTTCAACACTGCCTGGGTTGTCTCCCTGGTCAGGGGCCAGAATTCAGGTTTCTTTTCAGCAATGACGTCGTTACTCTTATTTGCGTAGCAATCACAACCCGGGACACAGAAATGTTGGCTGGTCTCTTCCCAGACTTCCCGAAGAGGGCGCTCTAGTATATTACCAAAAGACATCATCGTAAAATCGCATGGACAGAGATTGCCCTGGGAATCGACAAACATATAGTTGTACCCGGCGCCACACCCATAAAACAGCTTACTTTCGAAATAGTCATAAGCAAAAACACCCGGGTAACCCGGCGTACTGGCACAGAATTTCTGCACTTCAAAAATAGTCTCCACATTTTCAGGTGTTAATTTCTCTTCAGGACGGACTGTCAGATGACCACTCAGAATGGGTGACGTTAGACGCATATCATTGATCCCCAGCTCCCGGAAAAACTCAATGACCTTAAAAAGCTCCTCCCGATTGTCAACCAGCTTCTTGTCTGGAACAAAGGATACCGCCACATAAAATCCCTGCTCCTGAAACATGCGGATGGCGTTCAGGGCATGTTCAAAGATGCCTTTTCTGCGACGCCCCTCATCATGTTTTTCGGCCAGATAATGATCCAGGCTGATGACCGGTATCTGCAACCCTGCTTCTTTCAAGCGTCTGACTCGCTCGATGGTTAACTGATATCCGGTGGTAAACATAATGGGCATAGAACGCTGGTCCACCGCTGCAATGATCTCTTCCAGATCATCACGTAACAGCGGCTCACCGCCTGTGAAACCGATGACACTGGCCCCCAGGTCCTGCACATCGGCAATGGCTTGTTTGAGCTGCTCAAGTGTCAGAACATCTTCTTTGGATCGATCCGAAAATGAGCAATGCCAGCAATCACAGGGGCATTGTGGCGTGACAGCGAAATTTGTTACCACAGGCAGTGGTTTCCCAGCCCCCACTGAAACGACCCCCTTTAGGAAACGATCATAGGCCAGAGAAGGATAGTAGGGCGTGAACGTGTTCGTGAAGATTTTGCCTTCCAGCCGAGTGAGCTTGCTCTCCTTTGAGACATAATTCAATGCCAGTTTCTGTTTCAGGGAAAGCCCTTTCAACTCTTTGTTCATTCCCATTTTGAGCGTGGCCAGCATCCTTTTGAGACGGTACAGCTGCACTCCGTTTAAATTTCCCATCATCCCCTTTTTGTTTTTCGAATAGTTGATTCTCTGTTTAGGGTTCGTTAAAAAATAACTTCACTTGCTCTGTTTGCAAAAGTCCCAAAAGCCGGACATTTTGCAAACAGAATGTGAACTAATTTTTGAGCCGACCTTTACCACAATCAAACTTACCGAAAACACCCGCTGGATGTAAAGCGTAAATAGGCTGAATGTGGGGGATTATCGAATTCAGGATATTTTACAGATAATTGATACTTCTGTGATATTTGCAAACAGTGAACGTGGTATCGTTGGGTTGTGAAAGCATCAAGAGGCTACCGAATGGTGGATAGCACATCAGATCAATCCCCAATTCACGTGTTTTGAACGACAAACAAGGACATCATGATAAATGAAATATACAGGTCACGGTTGTTGATTAAATTCTGGATGATTTTCTGGTTTATCTTTTTTTGTCTGAGGCTCAGAATTAACCCCTGGAAGTTTTTTCAACTGAATGCAGACTATTTTAACAAAGAAAAGGGGATTTACTCCAAACTCGAAACCAATCAACTGATCCCTTTCAAATGGCGCCTCAAGCAACTGGTCTATGATGGCGCTTCAGAGCCTGTAAATTACCCCGTTTTTCTAAAACCCGAATGGGGTCAGAACTCCAACGGTATTTACCGTGCGAACTGCCCTCAGGATTTTGAAGAAATACAGGTAAAAATCGCACAAAAAGATCTAACTTACTTGATGCAGGAAGCAGCCAATGAAAAGCGGGAATATGAAATCTACTATATCCGACAGACAGACAATCCGGACGCTTATGGAACGCTTTCAATAACCGAAGTGATGAACCGGTCTGAGAGCAGACACCCAATCAA
>PJEL010001508.1_pt1 | contig 23299 bp, 19 predicted proteins | sample 1853271 | NCBI WGS metagenome assembly PJEL01 (sample SAMN08108733, study PRJNA415343) | Invertebrate metagenome, whole genome shotgun sequencing project. | host: Globobulimina | place: Sweden: Gullmar Fjord | collected 2015-08
AATGAAAAAAACATTTTCACTGACTCATGAAAAAATCAAAACCGCACGATTAATAGACTCTATTAAGCATGATGTTAAAAAATATTTGAAAAGAGAACGCAATAAAAAACTACCACAAGATGCCGATTACTGGGATTTTGATTGTAAATATGGGAAGTCTGAAGCGTTAGCTGATGTCGTTCATGTGTCGACATTGAATAAATGTATCGACCAAGCGGTTGAAGAGTCGCTAGAGTCATTTTATTTGGAAATTATCGCTAAACCAATGGAGAGAAAATCTGACATGATGCCAGAATTCGATGCTGATTTGGATGACGAAACTCAGGTTGTTGAAGACTAACTAATTCCCTTGAAGTGCTCTATATCAGATGGTTTTTCTACGACCGCAATATTGAGCACTCTCTTCCTTCATTGTTCACTCCCTATTGTTGATTAACAATTACCGGTTAATTCTGTATCAATAAATCGACAAGGTTAACTGTTTGAGATGATAGTTTAATCGCAGCCAACTATCCGTTGTGTCATCTAGGGCGTGTTTATCGTTCATATTTATAGCAGTAGATATTTTTTAGTCGCTTTTCTTCCTTGCTTGAGATCGATATAGTGGATGTTGGTTACTAAACGATATGGACGTAAAATGCACTTATATACTTATGATAAAGCGCCTAACCCACAGCGCGTATCGCACTTACTCAACTATAAAAACATTGAACTAGATACAACACAATTTGACTTAATGACTGGAGAGCATTTCAATGACGCTTTCAAAAAAATCAATCCAGATTGCACGGTTCCTACTTTAATCATAGATGATGGTGTCGTATTAACAGACACCATAGCAATTTGTGTTTATTTGGATAGATTGTATCCAGAGAAGACGCTTTTTGGTGCTAATGATTCTGAGTATGCGCAAGTGATTGGTTGGTGTCATAAGCTATTTTTAGATGGCTTTATACCGATTGCCGAAGTCTTGCGAAATCATAGTCCTGCTTTTAAGGATAGAGCTTTGCCAGGACGTATTTTAATTGCACAAATTCCAGAATTGATTGAGCGAGGAACATCTCGCCTTGAAGCATTTTGGCATAATATGAATGAGCACCTAGCAGATCGAGAATTTGTTGTTGGTGATCAGTTAACCATGGCCGATATTGACTTATTCGTGGTTTGTGGATTTGCCGGTTGGATAAAAGCTAGTGTGCCAGAGGAATGCACCGCTTTACTCCAGTGGTATGCAAAAGCAAAAGCAATACTAGAGGGCTGATAACCCAATTTGGTAAGGGACTAATCAAACACCTGATCTAACTCGAAGATTTGATGTTTTTTATTAGCCCCTTTAAACGCAGTAATCAGTTTTTGTGCAACGGTACTTGCAGGGATAGGACGGTATTTACGGAGCATTGGCAGGTAATTAAGTAACGGCAAAATTTTACCTGCTATGGCTTCGCCGATTCGCATTTGTGTTCTATCTCCCAACAATAGCGAAGGTCTAAGAATAATTATGTGCTGAAAATCAAGCTTATTGATCGCAATTTCAAGCTCTCCTTTCATTTTTAAATAGGCATTTGCACTATCAGCGTTTGCGCCACTCGAAGAAACAAGCAATAAATGAGAGACGTTATTGTTCGCCGCGACAGTTGCTAGTTCCAGTTGATACTGCAAATCCACTTTTCGCTGCGCTTTAATGCTACCTGCTTGTTTTAATGTTGTTCCTAAACATGAAAATAAGGCATCACCGACAACTAGATTTTGGTAAGAGCTAATATCATCAAAGTTAATAATGTGGCTCTCTATTTTAGGTGACACTACCTTTATTTTGGAACGACTCAATGTCACCACCTTACCAATGGTCTCATCCTTAATAAGTTTAATCACTAGTTCGTGACCAACTAATCCCGTTGCTCCAATGACGATAACTGTTTTTAAATTCATTGCTGAAGGCACACCGTGTTATTGAATTTTTTATCTACTTTTTACTGTATCACGTCAGTCGTGGCATGCACTATCCCAGATAAAACAGAAATTAGCTGATAAAAACGGTATGTCATAGGAGCGATTTAACCGCTTTGATTGCCACTTATAGCAGGCATTTAAAACCAATATTGAATGCTTGTTAATTAGCTAAGCACAAGCGTATATATTTTCTCTCACTATTTTATGATTGATAGGTATTTAATCCCAGATACTGTTGATATAATGCCGAACAATTATATGTGTTTTTGCTTTTTTAGAGGTTCTGTGGATGTCGGATACTGAAAACCGTCCAACTAATTTTATTCGTCAAATTATTGATGCTGATTTACAAAGTGGCAAGCATGATCACGTTCAAACACGTTTTCCTCCTGAGCCTAACGGTTACTTGCATATTGGTCATGCTAAATCGATCTGTTTAAATTTTGGTATAGCGCAAGATTATAATGGTTTATGTAACTTACGTTTTGACGATACTAACCCTGAAAAAGAAGATATCGATTATGTTAATTCTATCCAAGCCGATGTGAAATGGCTTGGTTTTGAGTGGGCAGGTGATATCCATTATTCATCTGACTATTTTGATAGACTTTATGGCTATGCCGTTGAGCTTATTGAAAAAGGCTTAGCTTATGTGTGTTTTTTAAATAGCGAACAAACACGTGAATATCGTGGCACTTTAAAGGCACCAGGTAAGAATAGTCCTTACCGAGATACTTCTGTCGAAGAGAACCTCGCTTTATTTGAGAAAATGAAAAATGGTGGCTTCAAAGAGGGTGAATGTTCACTACGTGCAAAAATCGATATGAGCTCAAGTTTCATGTGTATGCGTGATCCCGTTATCTATCGTGTTAAATTTGCCCATCATCATCAAACCGGTGATAAATGGTGTATTTATCCTATGTATGATTTCACTCATTGTATCTCTGATGCTATTGAAGGTATTACGCATTCTTTATGTACATTAGAGTTTCAAGATAACCGGAGGTTATATGATTGGGTGATTGATAATATTTCTATCGACACTCAACCTCGTCAATATGAGTTTTCTCGTTTGAATCTTGAATATACGGTAATGAGTAAGCGTAAGCTGCACACGTTAGTTGAAGAGAAATTAGTGAGTGGTTGGGATGATCCAAGAATGCCCACTGTAGCCGCATTTCGTCGTCGTGGTTATACTCCGGGTTCAATACGTGAATTCGCCAAGCGTATCGGTGTTACTAAAATGGATAACACCGTTGAGATGGGCGTATTGGAAGCGTGTATTCGAGAAGACCTTAATGATCATGCGCCAAGAGCAATGGCCGTATTAGATCCAATTAAACTGGTGATAGAAAACTACGAAGATACCAAAGTTGAAGAACTGACGGTGAAAAACCATCCAAGCGATGAAACGCAGGGCTCTCGCATTGTGCCATTTAGCAAAGAACTTTATATTGAAGCTGAAGACTTCCGTGAAGAAGCGAATAAGAAATATAAGCGTTTAGTGTTAGATAAAGCGGTGCGTTTGCGTGGTGCTTATGTAGTTACCGCTACTCGTTGTGATAAAGATGAGCAAGGTAATGTCACGACAGTTTATTGTACTTATGATCCTAATACGCTAGGTAAGAACCCTGAAGATGGCACTAAGCCCAAAGGGGTTATTCATTGGGTATCAGCAGCGCAATCGATTGATGCAGAAGTGCGCCTTTACGATCGTTTATTTACTGTTGCTAACCCCGCAGCGGCAGAAGATTTTCATTCGGTCATAAATCCTGAATCATTAGTAATAATTGATAATGCTAAAGTAGAGCCTTATCTCGCTGGGGCTAAACCAGAGCAAGCGTTCCAATTTGAGCGTCAAGGCTATTTTTGTTTAGACAATAAAGAAGTCAGTGCTGATAAGTTAGTATTTAACCGAACGGTTGGATTACGTGATACTTGGGCAAAAATCTCAGGGCAGTAGTTCTGTACTAGCCTTTAGTAAATAAAAAAAACCGACGTAATTGTCGGTTTTTAGTTTTTAATGTTAAGGCGTGTTAAAGGTTCGCCTTACGATATGCTTCACACTCATCTTCATCTTTGCACTCACCATACAGGTATAAACTGTGATTGGTTAGCGTAATGTTGTGAGACTGAGCAATGTCGAGTTGGCGCTGCTCAATTACATCATCTTCAAATTCGACAACTTTTCCACAGTTTAGACAAACTAAATGGTCATGATGTTTTTTGTGAGACAGTTCAAAAACAGACTTTCCACCTTCAAAGTGATGACGTGAAACGATACCAGCATCATCAAACTGGTTAAGTACTCGGTAAACCGTCGCTAGACCAATTTCTTCATTTTGTTCCAATAATATTTTGTAAACATCTTCTGCACTGATGTGCTGATTCTTTGGATCTTGCAAAATACTTAAGATCTTAACTCGTGGTAGAGTGATTTTTAGGCCGGCGCGTTTTAGTTCTTCGTTTTGATCTGGCATAAAGTAAAACTTTTCATTTCAAATGATTACTCAAAATTATAGGAGTTTATCGCCTCAGTGAAAAGGGTTAGTTACCTACTTAGAGCATTTTCTATGTTTTTTTGACTAATTAACCACCTGCGCTTGTATAGTTATTCTATATTGACTGATTAATAGACAGGTTTTTTGATTTTTTAAACTATCAATTATAAACGATTAATTAAATGACGAGGTAAACTGTTAACGCATATTAAAGAGGAACTAATCTATGACACTCGATATTCATGTTATTGATGCATTTACTAATGAAACATTTAAAGGTAATTCTGCGGCAGTTATTCTCACCGATAAGTGGTTAAGCCGATCTTTAATGCAGTCTATTGCCAGCGAAAATAATCTATCAGAGACTGCATTTATTGTTAAAAATCCGAGTGATGAATATGATATTCGTTGGTTTTCGCCAATAACTGAAATCGACTTTTGTGGTCATGCAACCCTTGCTAGCGCATATGTGCTGTTTGAAAATAATTCGCAATGCCAGCATTTAACTTTTAGGGCTGCAGCCGTTGGTGTATTAAATGTTATTAAATTAAATAATGGCTATATCCAAATGAGTTTCCCTAACTGCCTACCGACCTCAGTTAAAGATATTCCCGATGACTTATTGAAAGGGCTTTCGAAAACGCCAGCCGAGGTATTAAAAAATGATCAAGCCTATTTTGCAGTCTATGAAAACGAACAAGATGTTACTGCTCTAAAGGTAGATGTTGAACGAATAAAACTATTGGCACCGTTGGATGTTGTTGTAACTGCGTCAGCAGGCTCAGTGCACCAAAATGTTGATTTCGTTTCACGCTATTTTTGGCCTGCTAACGGAGGAATTGAAGATCCAGTAACAGGATCTATTCATGCAGGATTAGCCCCATATTGGGCACGAAAGTTAAGCAAGTTGTCTTTGAGCGCTTATCAAGCTTCTGCTCGGGGAGGTTATCTTCAATGTGAAATAGCTAATGATCGTGTTTTGATTTCAGGGCAAGCGACAAGGTATCTAACTGGAACTATTGAGGTTTAGAGTAATATGACTGTAAGTAGAAATTTTATAGCCATAAAAAAAGCTGACAAGTCGAAGACATTATCAGCTTTGTTCAATAAAACAATGATTAGTCGGCTAGTTCAGCCAAACACATTTCATCGTAAATTTGATTTACCCATTTATCAACACGTTCTGCGGTTAATTCTGGTTGGCGGTCTTCATCAATACACAAGCCGATGAAGTTATTTTCATCAATTAATGCTTTTGACGCTTCAAATTCGTAGCCATCAGTAGGCCAATTACCGACTAGAATTGCACCTTTTGACTCAGCAATTTCTTTCAACGGTAACATCGCGTCACAGAAGTACTCAGCATAATCTTCTTGATCGCCAAGACCAAAAATAGCAACCAACTTGTCAGTAAAATCGACTTCTTCTAAATCAGGTAAGAAATCATCCCAGTCACATTGGTTCTCACCATAGTACCAAGTCGGAATACCTAAAATGATCAGATCGAATTCAGCGATCTCTTCTTTAGTGCTTTTCGCGATATCCTTAACTTCAACCATTTTTTTACCCAGTTTTTTCTGGATCATTTTACTTACAGCTTCGGTATTGCCTGTATCGCTACCAAAAAATAAACCTACAATTGCCATTGAATGTAACCTTAACTCTATTAAACCTAATTCTGTTTTTCTGCCATTGCATCAATCAGCAATGACTCTATTAGTTCGCCACGACTCATGTTTTGATCTATGGCAAGCTTATCTATCTGTTCAAACAGGCTCATGTGAATTTTAAATTCAACACGTTTTAAGCCTTTATTTTTATCTCTTTTCACCTGATTGCGTTTGTTTATTTTAATTTGCACATTTCGAGGATGTGGGTTGGTTTTTGGCCGACCTGGACGTTTCTCGTCGTTAAACAAATCTATTGTGGTTAAATCAGTAACTTCTTTTGCCATTATCTTTCGTTGCTAATTAATTAGCCAACGCCCTGACTTTCCCAAACAAACTGAATAACGCCTTTCGCGATAAAACCAGCACAACCTAAAAACAAAACAAAGTAAACAACCATACGTCCCATTTTTGGAACGTCATTTTTAGTCATCACGTCATGTATAGATAAGCCGATGAAAATAAAGATAAAAGCAAAAAACAAATTAAGACCGATGGCCTCTATTACTTCTAAATATTCAGCTAGCATAACGTCACCTAAAAAAAACTGGCGGCACTATACCATAACAGAACTGGTCAATCGACTTATGAGGCCAAAAAATCTGTAACAATTTTATTAAACGCGACTGTTTTTTCTGCGTGTAGCCAGTGACCAGCGCCAGCGATGATTTTTGCCTTACTTTTTGGGAAAAGTAGACCAATAATCTCTCTGTGTTCACTGGTAATGTAATTAGAGTTGCCGCCTTTAATAAATAAGGTATCGCCGGTAAACTGTTGGGTACTATCAAAACCATGCATAATTTGTGGGTAGCAATGGGCGATAAAGGCAAGGTTACATTTAAAGCTGAGCTTGCCATCTATGCTAGTTAAATTTCGCAATAAAAATTGTCGAACGCCAAGGTCTTCGACATATTGAGATAATTGCTGATCTGCTGCTTTTCTTGATTCAAGTGTCGCGAAGTTAAGCGATAGCAAACCATCCATAATCTTTTGGTGATGCGGCGGATAATGCACAGGGGCTATGTCGGCGACAATCAATTTGTCAACTTTATCTGGGTAGGATAGGGCGATTTGCATGGCAATTTTTCCACCCATTGAGTGGCCTAAGAAATGAGCCTGTGTAATATTTAAGTGTGCTAAGACATTAATAACGTCAGATGCCAGCTCTTCATAGGCCATACTATTTTCATGAAACGAACTGCCGTGGTTGCGCACATCAATACTGATCACTTGATAGTTTTCTGATAAGGGCTTAGCGACCATACCTAAATTTTCTAAACTGCCAAACAAGCCATGAATAAGTACAATGGGTTGGCCTTCGCCACGGATCTGATAATTAAGTAATGACATTTATATTTCCCTCAAATAGCAGGTAAATTGTCCTTGGTTTTTGAGTCTCTTGCAATTAAATTTGAGACAACAAAAAATAAATGTTCAATCTTAGGGATTTTGCTCTAGAGACATGAGACATTGGTAAGTATAATCAATCGGCTTATAAAAAATTTCAGGAATATTAATGAAAAGCATAGAGATAGACGAAGAGCTTTATCAGTACATCGCCAGTAATACTCAATTCATTGGCGAAAGTGCATCCTCTATTTTACGCAGACTTCTAACCCTAAACTCAATTGATGTTACCCCTGTTGTTACATCAATGGAAACTGAAGTGGTGACTTCTGAACACGATTTATCTTCGCCAGTTAAGAGAATTTCAGAAACCTGTGCTTCCGTATTTGATCATATCAATAAAGAAGAATTGGCGATGCAACGCGGCGCTGTTGGACGATTTCTTCATATCTTAAGAGCTATGTATCGTGTTCATCCAGAAGCATTCTCTGCTGTATGTAATGTCCGTGGTCGTGATCGATTATATTTTGCCGACAATGAAAGTGCGTTGGCAGAAAGTGGCAGTAGCACTAAGCCGCGCCAGATACCAGACAGCCCTTATTGGGTTATTACCAACTCAAATACAACACGTAAGAAAATGATGCTAACAGAAGCTGCTACTGCATTAGGTTACAGCGACAATGACGCAGAAAAAATTAGAGAATTATTATAGATATATAAAGGAATTAAAATGACAGTTCATCAACACGCCGGCAAGGTTGCTCGCCCCGAAGATAGAATAAATATTCCTAAAGTGGTGAGTGACTACTTTTTGAAAACGCCAGATGTGTCTATTGATGCTCAGAAAGTGAGCTTTGGTACATCCGGGCATCGAGGGAGTTCATTAAAGGCTAGCTTTAATGAAAATCATATCTTTGCAATCACACAAGCTGTTGTTGAATATCGTAAATCGCAAAATTTTGATGGTCCATTGTATCTGGGTAAAGACACTCATGCTTTGTCAGAGCCAGCATTTAATACCGTAATTTCAGTGCTTATTGCCAATCAGGTGCCGGTTGTCATTCAAGCAGATGAAGGCTATACACCGACACCGGTCATTTCGCGCTTGATCATCTGTCATAACAAAACAGAGCAAACGGTAGCCGATGGTTTAATCATCACACCTTCACACAATCCTCCTGCTGACGGCGGTATCAAATATAATCCACCACATGGTGGACCAGCAGAAGGTGAAATCACCAAGTTAATTGAAAATCGGGCTAATGAAATTCTGGCCAATGAGCTAGAAGATGTTATCGATATTGCAATAGAAGAAGCAATGACATCGCCATTGTTAACGCGACAAGACTTTATTAAAGCTTATGTAGAACAGCTAGACCAAGTTATTGATATGCAAGCGATTGCCAAATCGGGCGTTACTATTGGTGTTGATCCTTTGGGCGGCTCAGGTATTGATTACTGGCCGGTCATTGCTGAGACATATGGGATTAACATTGATATTGTTAATCCCGTGGTCGATCCGAGCTTTGCGTTCATGACTTTGGATAAAGATGGACAGATCAGAATGGATTGCTCATCACCTTATGCGATGGCAGGACTTATTTCACTAAAAGACAAATTTGATATCGCCGTAGGTAATGACCCTGACTTTGATCGCCATGGTATTGTCACTAAGTCTGGTGGCTTAATGAACCCTAATCACTATTTGGCTGTCGCAATTAATTATTTAATGACTCACAGAGAGTGGCCAGCAAGTGCCAAAATCGGTAAAACGTTAGTATCGAGCTCGTTAATTGACCGCGTGGCTAAAAAGCTGAATAAACCGTTAGCAGAAGTACCGGTTGGTTTTAAATGGTTTGTTGATGGATTGCAAGATGCAACGTATGCGTTTGGTGGTGAAGAAAGTGCTGGCGCGTCTTTTCTTGCTCGAGATGGCAGCTGTTGGACGACTGATAAAGATGGTTTTATTATGGCGCTTTTAGCGGCTGAAATTCTAGCGGTCACTGGTGAAGATCCGCATCAACATTACCTTAAATTAGCTGATGAACTGGGTAAGCCGTGTTATGGCCGTGTCGAAGCAGTCGCTAATGCTGCGCAAAAGAAAGTACTCACTAACATGTCACCAGATATGATTCTTGCAAAACAATTGGCCGGTGATGACATTATCGGTGTGCACAGTCATGCTTCAGGCAATGGTGCCGCTATTGGTGGGCTAAAAGTAGAAACTGATAATGGTTGGTTTGCCGCTCGTCCTTCTGGCACTGAAGAGATATACAAAATCTATGCAGAGAGTTTTATTGATGAGGCGCATCTAGAGCAGATTATTAAGGAAGCACAAACTATTGTTGCCGAGGTGTTTAAGGCCGCCGGTATTTAGCGAGCTCAGATCGGACAGTACAATTTATACACGGGTCACTTTTAATCAATAACAAAGCAGATGACCCGTTTTTATTTTCAGCACTAAATAAAGTACACTGTGGCAAAATTCGCTACCAATAAGATAATCTTCTATTTCTATGTCATCTTCAATACAAGAAACGCTTCAAGCAACGGGCGACTTCCTAAGCCTTACTCGTCAGCATGAATGGTCATTAGGTGAAAGCTTTTCGTTTACCGTTGCCCATCAAGCAAGCAATTCTCAGTCGCAAGTTACTGTCCTTGATACCGGGATAATTATTTTTGAACCATTGGGCAGAGAAACCAACAAAGATATCGTGCTGTCGAGCGCAGTCCACGGCAATGAAACGGCACCAATAGAGATTTGTGCAGAGTTGATTAGACAGTTGATTAAAGGCGAGTTGTACCTCGCCGAGCGTGTTTTATTTTTATTTGGAAATCCCGCCTCAATCAATATTGCTGAGCGTTTCGTTGAAGAAAATCTAAATCGCTTATTTTCAGGTGCGCATAGTGAAGGCGGTGTTGTTAATAAAGAACGAGTTCGAGCTAAAGTATTAGAGCAAGCGGTTGAAACGTTTTTTACTAAGCACGGCTTGAGTGGCACAAGAGAGCGTTTTCATTACGATCTGCATACCGCAATTCGAGGCTCGAAAAATGATAAGTTCGCGGTGTATCCGTTTAGACATGGTCAGCCTTGGAAAAAGTCGCAGTTGGCGTTTCTGGCCGCTTGCGATGTAAATACTATTTTACTGTCTCATTCACCGACAACAACATTTAGCTATTTTTCGTCTAATGAGTTTGGTGCCGATGCTTTTACCGTTGAACTTGGGAAGGTAAAGCCCTTTGGTGAAAATGACATGTCGTCTTTCGCTGGCGTGAAGAACACGTTAACTCAGTTTATTTCTGGTCAAGAACTGAACCTGAAACCTTATAACGCAGCCGATTTTAACATTTTCGAAATTGACCAAACCATTAATCGAACACACCAAAACTTTGTGCTGCATTTTTCTGATGACGCTGAAAACTTCACTGATTTCCCATTAGGCTATGTTTTGGCTACTGATGGAGATATCGAACATACAGTGCATACTGAAGGCGAGGCTATTATCTTTCCTAATGCCAATGTTGCTATTGGGCAGCGAGCTTTATTGACGGTTAAACCAACAACAATCGATTAAACCTTAGTCCCTGATTAAAAAAGGCTTCATTGTTGAAGCCTTTTTTGTTTATGGACTTTATGATGGGCAATGATAGCCGTTATCTCTGCACGTGAAAGTCCACCTGTAAACTTTTCTTAGCACTTAGCACTCGAAACTCAAAGCCCACTTAGGGGGCAGCTTGAATATGGCTTTACGTAAAGGTAAAGTCTTGCGCATTACAACAAGCAATACCACATCATCCATCTATACTTATTCTACTAATAAGATTTTAACGACTCGTTAAAGCGGTTGAGTAAAATCACGGTGATGAGGTTATCGCGAATAGCTTAGGCTGCTCGCCCAAATAAAGAGAACGCTATGAACACTGATATATATAAAGAAGGGCCTGTCGTTCACTCGCCTGCTTTTATTGATGGTCATTCAGTAGAAATTCCTATTCTAAAAATATTGCAACAGGATGGAACGACGTATGAAGGTGCTGAGCTGCCATCAATCGACCAAGCCCTTGCTGAGAAAACGTATCGCGCATTAGCTTTTCATCGCGTATTAGACGAACGTATGATCGCGTCTCAGCGTCAAGGACGTTTAAGCTTCTACATGAGTGCGTTAGGTGAAGAAGCAACGTCGGTTGGCGGTGCTGCTGCACTTAAAGATCAAGACATGATCATGGCGCAATATCGTGAACAGGGTTGTTTAATATTCAGAGGCTTCGCGCTAGAAGACTTTATGAATCAGATGTTTTCGAATGAAAAAGATTTAGGTAAAGGTCGTCAAATGCCGATCCATTACGGAAGTAATGAATTGAATTACATGACTATTTCTTCACCATTGGGTACACAAATCCCACAAGCTGCCGGTTATGCCTACGGACAAAAACTTAAAGGCCTAGATGCAGTAACGATTTGTTATTTTGGCGAAGGTGCAGCTTCAGAAGGTGATTTTCATGCCGGTTTAAATATGGCCGCGGTGCATAAAGCGCCGGTGATATTTTTCTGTCGTAATAATGGTTATGCCATTTCAACACCTTCAGACGAGCAATATGTCGGTAATGGTATCGCTTCACGCGGTGTCGGTTATGGCATAAAAACGATTCGTATTGACGGTAATGATATTCTAGCGGTAATGAAGGCTGTGCAATTAGCGCGTGAATACGCATTAACTGAATCAGAGCCCGTTATTATTGAAGCGATGTCATACCGATTAGGCGCTCACTCTACATCAGATGATCCATCAGGCTATCGAACAAAAGAAGAAGAAGCTAAATGGCATGAGCACGATCCTATTTTGCGTTTTAAAGCGTGGATGTTTAATCAAGGTTGGTGGAGTGAAGAACAAGAAACCACGTTGATAGAAAGCTTACGTGAAGAAATACTTGCCGCAGTAAAAGTTGCGGAAAAAATAGATAAGCCTCCCGTAGAAGACTTAGTGACAGATGTTTACGACACTGTTCCAAAACACCTTCAGGATCAACTTGAAGAGCTGAAGGAACACATCAAAAAATATCCAGAAGCTTATCCATTTACTGCAGGGAGAATTTAATCATGGCGCAAATGAATTTATTACACGCGATCAATAGCGCACTTGATATCGCCATGGCAGAAGATGACTCTACCTTATGTTTTGGTGAAGACGTTGGTCATTTTGGTGGTGTATTCCGTGCAACCAGTGGTTTACAAGAAAAATACGGTAAAGCCCGTTGTTTCAATACACCACTCGTTGAGCAAGGCATTATAGGGTTTGCCAACGGTTTGGCGGCGCAAGGTAGTCGTCCTGTTGCCGAAATCCAATTCGCCGATTATATTTTTCCAGCCTTTGACCAAATCGTCAATGAGTCAGCAAAATTTAGATATCGTAGCGGTAACCAATTTAATGTTGGCCGCATGACGATACGTACTCCATACGGCGGCGGTATTGCCGGTGGTTTGTACCATAGCCAATCGCCAGAGGCTTACTTTGCTCATACGCCTGGTTTGAAAGTTGTGGTGCCTCGTAACCCATACCAAGCTAAAGGTTTACTGTTAGCGTCAATTCGAGACGACAACCCGGTTATCTTTTTTGAGCCGAAACGTTTATATCGTGCTTCAGTGGGTGAAGTGCCAGAAAATGATTACCAATTGCCCTTAGGCAAGGCTGAAGTCGTCTCGACCGGTAGTGACATTAGTTTGCTAGCCTGGGGTGCGCAAATGGAAATCATTGAGAAGGCTGCTGAAATGGCAGAAGCAGAAGGTATCTCTTGTGAGATTATCGATTTGCGTAGCATTTTACCTTGGGATGTTGAGACTATTGTAAACTCTGTGCTGAAAACCGGTCGCTTGTTGATCAGTCATGAAGCCCCATTAACCGCTGGTTTTGCCGGTGAAATAGCCGCAACGATACAAACTGAATGTTTCTTACATCTGGAATCGCCGATAGCGCGTGTTTGTGGTTTTGATACGCCATATCCATTGTCATTAGAGCGTGAACATATGGCTGACCATTTAAAAGTGTTTGAAGCGATCAAACGTAGCGTTAATTTTTAGGAACTGACCATGAGTATAGATTTTATATTACCTGATATTGGCGAAGGCATTGTTGAATGTGAGCTGGTCGAGTGGTTAGTGAAAGAAGGCGAGCGCATTACTGAAGATCAGCCTATCGCTGACGTCATGACCGACAAAGCGTTAGTGCAAATACCAGCGATGCATTCTGGTGTCGTTGACAAGCTGTATTATGAAAAAGGCGATATCGCTAAAGTCCATCAACCGTTATTTTCAATGGTTGTCGATGGAGAGAACGTAGCTGAACAACCAGCATCAACACAATCAGTTGAAGCTAAAATAGATACAGCAGCACCAAAGCAAACCACAGGAACAGTAACAGAAGATTTTATCTTACCTGACATCGGCGAAGGTATTGTCGAATGTGAATTAGTGGAATGGCTAGTCGCTGAAGGCGACACGATCGAAGAAGATCAAGCGATTGCTGATGTTATGACCGATAAAGCCTTAGTACAAATACCCGCGATGTACTCAGGTAAAGTCGTTAAGCTCTATTACGCAAAAGGTGACATTGCCAAAGTACATTCGCCATTGTTTGCTATTGAAAGAGCCGCAGATGCTAGCGCTGCACCTGCAGTAGCGGCGGTTACAGAGAGTCCAGTAAACACTAATGAAACAAAAGTTACTGTCGCACCGGTCAACGTAGCTGCACAGCCAACGGCTAAAGTCGTTAATGAAAAAGCCATTGCTAGCCCAGCGGTTCGTCGCGTCGCTCGTGAACTTGGGGTTAATATTCATCAGGTACCTGGTAGCGGAAAAAAAGGGCGCGTTTATAAAGAAGACGTTATCGCCTTTAACGACAATGGTGCGGTGCGAATTAATGAAACACCTGTTGCTAATCAAGTGAATGATTTGCGTGCGGTGAACGCGGGCGGAACCCGTGTTGAACCTATCCGTGGCATTAAAGCCGTCATGGCTAAAGCTATGGTCAATTCTGTGTCGAGTATTCCGCACTTTACTTATTGTGAAGAAATTGACATGACTGACTTAATCGCACTTCGCAGTCAGTTAAAAGAAAAGTATGCTAAGCAAGACATTAAGCTGACTATGATGCCATTTTTCATGAAAGCGATGTCTTTAGCGCTTAAAGAGTTCCCGGTGATCAATTCTCAAGTTAATGATGATTGTACCGAGTTAACTTATTTTGATGACCACAATATCGGGATGGCGGTTGACTCAAAAGTTGGGCTATTAGTGCCTAATGTCAAACGTGTTCAGTCAAAATCCATTATCGAACTTGCCCAAGACATCACACGTTTAACTAATGATGCGCGTTCAGGCCGGGTTGCACAGGACGACTTAAAAGGCGGCACTATTTCTATCTCAAATATTGGTGCAATTGGTGGCACAGTGGCAACACCTATTATCAATAAACCTGAGGCTGCAATCGTTGCGTTAGGTAAGTTACAGACGCTACCTCGATTTGATGAGCACGGAAATGTCGTTGCGCGTTCAATTATGCAAGTCAGTTGGTCTGGCGATCATCGTGTCATTGATGGCGGCTCTATTGCACGGTTCTGTAACCTATGGAAATCATACTTAGAAGATCCAAGCACTATGCTTGTCGCGATGAGCTAAGTAAAATTTGCCCAATAATGTATAAGCCTACCTGATTTATTCGGTAGGCTTTTTTATTGAATGATAGATGAATGTTTTAGGTCTGCTCTGACGAGAAAAAAAATGCCCCGCATTGCGAGGCAAGAAAACCAACAGGTTGGGATTAGTCGGTTACATGTCTGGGGAGAACAAGTATTTCCAATAGTAGGAATGATAAAGCAACTTTGTGACATCTTTATGACAGTAGGGTTTGTCGGAGTTTGCTGTTTGTTTTTGCAGTGATTTATTAGCCTTTTGTATATGACTGGTAGTGATTCTACTAAAATTTTCGATAAAGACTTTATGCGCCTGCAAAGTCACCTTACACCACTTTCATGTCGGGCAACGCAGTAAAAAGGCTTAATAAACGCTGCCCTTTGGGTTCGTTTAAATGCTCCTTGCTCTTTGGTGTGAGTCATTGACATAGAATAACTATGCTTCATCCCTCACACCTCGATCAAAAAGCATTTAATTCGAACAAAAATTAAACATAAAAGTTCAACAGCCCCTAATTAAGCCTTTTATCTGTTAAATCTATCGACTCGTCCATTTATCCGGTTACAATCTATGAAAAGTCAGTAAAGGTTGGAAATAGGCTTGGTCGAAAAAAAGCTTCAACATTTTTATATTGCCGAAGAACAGTCGATTTATTTGCTTAACCAAAAAGATGCAAATAAGTTAAAGCGCTGGGTTGAACTTTGTCAGCAACAATTATCTTTATTAGGTTATAAGGATATTGCTTTGATCGGTAAGGGCGCCTATGGTTTTGTATTTGCTGGCGAAGATGAAAATAAACGGCAATATGTGTTTAAATTCTCTCGCATTAACTTGCCCCAACATGTGCAAGACAGGTTGGAAGAAGAAGCTGAAATTCAGCAGCACTTATCTCACAATAGAATTCCACAAGTTATTGAATACCGAAAAATAAAACGACAATCTATCTTGCAAATGGAACGGGCTCCAGGGGTCGATCTTGAGCGCTACTCCCATCAATACGGCCCTTTATCACCCGAGCTCATTGTTAATATTACTATTCAATTGGGCGAAATTCTTAGCTATCTGCGCGACTCATATCGACACCGTTCAGGTAAACCATACGTTCATGGTGATATTAAGCCGTCCAATGTTGTTTATGACGAAGTGTCTGGCAAAGTGTACCTTATTGATTGGGGCTCGTCGGTGCAGGCGCAACTTGATGTTGACGGACAAAGCACTTCGACCAATGTGATGGACTTGATGAGCAGTGATCTGCAAAACAGTAATGCTAGATTAGGCGATGTTTATTTTATTGGCCCTGAGCAACTCAATGGTGGTTTGTCTTCTCCTCGGTTTGATGAACAAGGCTTGGCGGCGACTATTTATGCATTAGCGTCAGGTCAGTCATGTCGATATGGAAAAGATGTTATTACCCCTAATTCGCTTGGACTGCCCAAGGTATTATCTCAAGTGATTCAAGGTATGCTTAGCCATGATCTTAAAACCAGAGAGCTATCTGGCGATTACTTTTTTAATAACTTAGCTTATTTAAAAAAGCTCGTATTATCTCCAACCCCTAGGGCATTAGCTGTGACACCTTTGATCCCAGTATGGTGTAAATCATCGAGCGAACTGATTGATACCGTTGTTTATGGCTCTCGAAAGTCATTTCTGCGAGAGGAAAGCAGTGATGGTGAACTGTCAAATGTCGATGATGTTCAGTTAGAAAAGTATTATAAAAATTATCTGATGGGCATGGGGGATACTGAAAAAGCCTTTGTCGCTGCGGTGGGTCGATTGGGTAATTTCCCAGTGGTTGGTGGCTTGGCCGTTCGTTGGGAGAAAGATGGGGTGTATATTGATTCAAACTTAACCATGTTTGACCCGACTTTAAAATCTTCTTTTCAAAGTGCGGTTAATAATATGGTTCATCTCGCTCAAGGGATTTTTAGAATTGGTATGTTTAAAAGCTGTTTATTTAACGCGAGAAATACCTTACATGTTGAGAGGGAAAGTGAAGAACAGCCTTTTATTGCCAGCGCTGGACAGAGCATTAACTTTGATGTCAGTGTTGTACCTGAATTAGATGACATTACCAAGCTTCATTCTTATTTTGAGGACGGCAAGGACCCCGATGAGTATTTATATTTGCCGGATATTATTATGGCTGAACTGGCGAAATTAAATTTAATTCATCATACCGGCTGTATTATTTTTGAAGTATTGCCAACACATTTGAAAATTCACAGCTATTTAATGCTATTAAACCACGAAAAAGAAGCAGAATTTGCCCAGTGTTTAAATAATATTATTCAGTTATTACCGACGATAAAAGGAAACGGTATTTCAGGCTTTATGAAGTTGCCCTATAAAGATACTCGTTTTTTTGAGCACATTAGTGCTTTACCCGATAAATTCTATCCGAAAAACCCTAAACTAAAGAACTAATAAACTAAAGAGCTAATACACTTAGTGCACGGACTTCGGTTTCTTTGTTTTGTGTTTTTTAGGTATCTTTACTCTGCCCTCAGATTTTTTATGGATGCAACTGCATTGCACAGTAATACTTTTGGCATAAATACTCATTGGGCAGTTTAAAAAATAATGAAAAATCAGCACCATATAAACCTAATCACAAATAAATTACTAATTTATTGAGCAAGGGTCTAAGCTTTAATTAATGAGAGTATCCATAAAGCGCATATGGGTAATTTTATCAACTTAAAGTGAGAACTTTATGAGTAAAGAAAATAACTTTTCAGCTTCAGACATCTTATTATCGACTACCGATACCGACAGCATTATTAAGTATGCCAATACAAAATTTTGCGATATCGCTGGTTATTCTCTCGATGAGTTGCAGGGCAATCCGCACAATATGGTCCGTCATGCTGATATGCCTAAAGCAGCGTTTAAAGATTTGTGGTCTTTTATTAAGGCCGGTAAATCATGGATGGGGCCCGTTAAGAATAGGTGTAAAAATGGTGATTATTACTGGGTAAATGCCTTTGTAACACCGATTAAAGATAGTAATGGTAAGGTTTATGAATATCAATCAGTTCGCACTAGACTGAATGATGCTGTAAAGGAGCGGGCCATTGATACATATGCCAAGATTAATGCTGGAAAATCATTAAAAAGGCTGAATATCCATACCGATATCACATTATGGGTGCAGTCTATTTTAATTCTTTTACTGGGGCTTTCTATATTCAGTCTGATACTTTCCAATACTCAGATGTGGTTATCTGTGCTTAATGTCATTGCTACCCTAGCAGGTACCGCTGTGTTTATGCATTGGCGCACTAAATACAAAAAAGTTGTTCAGGCATCCAAAGATGTTTTTAATAATGGACTCATGAGTTATCTATATTCAGGAAATAATGATGATATTGGCTCGATTCAACTAGCACTTGATATGCAAAAATCTCAATTAAATGCGGTAGTAGGACGAGTAAGTGATGATTCTGACAATATAACAGATATTGCGCAACAATCATCAAAGAGCGGTAACGACGTAGCGGAAAGGTTAAACCAACAGTCTTTAGAAACCGATCAAATAGCGACAGCGGTTAATCAAATGTCGGCGACCATACAGGAAATAGCACAAGTTGTAGCCCATGCATCCCAATCCTCTCAACAAGGTTTGGATATTAGTAATCAAGGGCAAAGTGTTGTTTCTCAAACGGTTGAAGCAATCACTGAATTATCAGGGCAGTTAACTACCGTTGAGGCCGCGATTACCCGCTTAATCAATGGCACGAAATTGATAGAAAAGGTTTTAAGTGAAATAAGTGGCATCGCAGACCAAACCAACTTACTGGCTTTAAACGCGGCTATTGAAGCAGCGAGAGCGGGAGAGCAAGGGCGTGGTTTTGCAGTAGTGGCCGAAGAAGTAAGAGCGCTAGCTTTACGTTCACAGCAATCTACGGAAGAAATCAGTAAGTTGTTAGGCCAGTTGCAACAAGAGTCAAGCTCCGCAACCAATGCGATGACTCGAGGTAATGAACTCTCTAACATTTGTGTAACTTTGGCGAATGAAACTGGTGAGTCATTAAGAAACATAACAGGAGAGGTATCTGAATTAGCTGATATCAACATTCAAATAGCGACAGCGGTGGAAGAGCAATCTGTTGTTGCAGAACAAGTGAGTAAAAATATTGTGTCGATTAGGGATATGTCTGAACAAAGTGAATTGAGTGGACGAGAAGCTGTGTCGCAGAGTCAGGAATTACTCGTTAAGCTGCAAGAACAACATCGACTACTTGAACAATTTAATTAATTTCTAATGACTTTGCTGACATTTATGAAACCATAAAGTGGTTCGGTTCAATAAACGATAGGAGGAGATATGGAAAATCAAAAACTCGGTGAAGTCGCATGGCTAGACCTAACGGTAAACGATGCTGTGGGAATAAAAGCGTTTTATCAAGACGTGGTTGGCTGGAAATCTGAAGAAGTACCTATGGAAGGGTATACTGACTTTGCCATGATTAGCACCGACTCTGAGCAAGCCGTCAGCGGTATATGTCATGCAAGAGGAGCTAATGCAGATTTACCGCCGATGTGGTTACCTTATTTTCTGGTCGCTGATATCGAAGCGTCAGTCCAGCAGGTGACTGCGCAAGGAGGAGAGCTTATCACCTTGATTAAGTCGATGGGTAGCGACAAGTATGTCGTGATAAAAGATCCCGCTGGCGCGGCGTGCGCTTTGTATCAAAAAGGCTAAGAGAACATCTTTCGCACATGGGAAAGTACACTGAATATGTGCACATAACACAGCAACTTTTTGCCATGACGAACTATGTCCATAGAAAATATCAATATTATTTTGACACTCAATTTAGTTTTATCCCACCTTTAGACTCTAAGTAAATATCTACACAGATAATTCACTGTTTGTTTCAGTGTTTAAGTGGCTAATTGATTTTTCTTGCTGGCGAAAACCGTACAAAAGGTAAACATAAAATAACAAAAATGAACAAAATTAACGCTAATGTGAGGCAATAAGTCAAATTTGTGGTGTGTATTGTCAAGTAACTAGTGATAAAAGTGCGCAAGATAAAGACAGTCCTAAATATAAATAATAATTACAAAAATAAAACCACTAGAAACTAGATAGGGAACTAACATGAAATTCAACACCTCGCGTTCAAAACTAAGTCTCATTATTGGAGCGCTGTGCGCTAGTAGTGCATTAACCGTTCACGCAGCCGAAGAAACCACTCAAACAGAAAAAGACGCTTTAGCTATTGAGCGTATTACCGTTAACTCAAGCAAACGGGTTCAACGTATTACCGATGTACCTATGTCGGTTACAGCGATAGGTTCAGAAGAATTAATTAATGCGGGTATCAGCAATGCTGATGACCTTGCCCGCAAGATTCCTGTAATGGAAGTATTGCCATCGACATCTCCATCAGACGTGAGCATTCGTATTCGTCGTGTTGGTAATTTAGGTAACATTCCATCATTCGAACCTGCTGTAGCGACGTTTATCGATGGTGCTTTTAGAAGCCGTTCCCTTTTTGGTGCGGGCGATTTATTTGATATCGCACGAGTAGAAGTATTGAGCGGCCCACAAAGTACCTTGTATGGAAAAAATGCTACTGGTGGTGTTGTAAGTTATTACACTACAAGCCCTTCAGATGTCTTTGAATGGAAAGCCGAAGCCACTGCGGGTTCAATTGATGGTGGTGCTGGTAGTGCGGGTCTGTATCGTTTTAAAGGTGGTGTCTCAGGGGCTTTAAGTGATTCAGTAAATGCCAGCTTAGGTGGCTCTTTTAATTATACTGATGATACCTTAGGTAACTCTGTTATTGATGGTGGTGTTGACACTAATGACCAAGAGTCCTTCACCATTCGCGGTCAATTAGCGTGGGATGTATCTGCTAACATGGACGCTCGTTTAATTGTTGGCGTGGTTAATCATGACAGTAACACGACCACAAATGACATTTCTTACGAACCGAATGATACAAGTTATATCGGTTCCTTTATCCTGCCAACACTCCAAGCGGCTGGCCTTGCTAAAGAGTGTACTGAAAATAGCACAACTAACCGTAAAGGTTGTCAAATCGACCACACAAAAAGTGACATAGATGCGGAAGAAGTGACTTTATTAATCGATTATGATTTCGATAACGGTATGACATTAAATTCAATTACTTCTTGGGATCATATGATGTCTAAAGGTCAACAAAACGATGTTGGTCAAATCATGATGCCAGTATTAAAGTTCCATGATACTCACGAAAATGAATCGTGGCAGCAAGAGTTACGTTTATCTTCATCGATGGACAATATTGATTGGATGGTTGGTGCTTTTTACTATCGCAATGAGTTTGACCGTGGTGATAACGGCGACCGTCCAACATTTTTGGCTGATGAATTAGCTGCTGACCCAACACTAGGTGCTATCTTAGGTCTATTAGTTGGTGCACCTGAATTCTTAATGGCAACTGAAGGCCAGCTAGGGTATTTAGATTCTAGTCAAGATACTGATTACTATGCCTTCTATGGTCAAGCGACTTGGGCAATTAATGACGAGTTCTCAATCACCGGTGGTGCTCGTTGGCAAAAAGAAGAAAAAGAAGCGTCGGTACGTCAATGGACGAATGATCCAACACCAACCATCCTTTCATTCTTATTATCTCCTGATGAGCCTAACTATGGCATTGAAGGTGGTAAAAGAAAACGTGACACCGATGAAGTCACTTGGTCTGTCAGTCCGCAATGGTTTGTAAATGAAGACACCATGCTTTTTGCTACTGCGTCAAACGGCTTTAAATCAGGTGGTTTTAACTTAGGTTTTGGCCAAACACAAATGGATGATCGTGAATTTAAAGACGAAGACATCATGCATTATGAAGCAGGTGTAAAAACTAACTTCTGGAACGGTCGCGTAACCCTTAACGCAACAGCCTTCATGACTGATTATGACGATTACCAAGATGGTGTTTTTGTGTCAGGTCAATTTAAAGTCGGTAATGCTGATAAAGTTGAGTTACGTGGTTTCGAATTTGACGGTGAAGCACAGCTAACCGAGAACCTGAGAGCTGAATATGCAGCGTCTTACGCTGATTTAGAATACAAAGATCATACTAACGGTGCTTGTCATCCTCTTGCTACGCCATTACCAAACGGTAGTTGTGATTTAAGTGGTGAGAATCCAATAAATGCGCCAGAGTGGAAAACTAACGTCGGAATGATTTTTGAAGATGACCTATCTTTTGGTGATTACTATGTCCGCGGTGACTGGTCATGGACAAGCAAATTTAATCAAAGCTTCTCTGCTGATCCTAACTTAGTGCAAGATGCATACAGCTGGTTAAATTTCCGAGCAGGTGTTCGCTGGGATAACTATGAACTTGTTGCATGGGCTGACAATGCCCTTAATGAAGATGTTATCACCTTAGCGGCAGAGCATAATTTATTAGGTGGCGCTGGCGAAGCAACTTACCAAACCTTTATGCAACCAGGCCGCACTATCGGTTTAACGTTTAGAATGAATTATTAACTAGACCGTTTTAGCCCTTGTCACCACCTCAGATGGCAGGGGCTATTTTTTCAGCCAATATAAGCTATATCGCTTTTCATTATTTGGAAAAGTCATGAAAAAAGACAATCAAAATCAAAGCCGACCACCGGCAGGTATTAGTCGTCGTAAATTTTTAACGGCTACAGCTGGTATGAGTGTTGCCGCGGCAACACCTAGTGTTTTGGCAAATACACAAACAGCAAGCACGACCCAAGTAGGGGATGATGTGCTTGATGTTGTCATCATTGGTGCCGGTTTAGCTGGATTAACAGCAGCGCGAGATCTTGTTCGCTCAGGCAATGATAATTTCATCGTCCTTGAAGCGCGAGACAGAGTCGGTGGGCGCACAGTAAACCACACCTTAGGTGGAAAATACTTTTCTGAAGCGGGTGGTCAATGGATCGGTCCAGGACAAACCGCGATCTATGATCTGATGAGAGAAGTCGATCTTGGTGTTTTTCCTACCTATTATGAAGGTAACGTAGTTTACTTGACTGAGAATGGTCGAGTTGAAGAGCTCTCAGATGGCTCATTTACTATGCCGCCAGGCTTTATTCCGGTTGTTGCTAAACTAGATGAAATGGCAAAATCTGTACCTTCAGCAGAGCCATGGAACGCACCGAATGCT
>PJEL010001509.1_pt1 | contig 23288 bp, 17 predicted proteins | sample 1853271 | NCBI WGS metagenome assembly PJEL01 (sample SAMN08108733, study PRJNA415343) | Invertebrate metagenome, whole genome shotgun sequencing project. | host: Globobulimina | place: Sweden: Gullmar Fjord | collected 2015-08
ATCTTTTATTTTTATGTATTTTTGCTGGAGTGGTAACATGCTCAAATAAGCCTAAGTAAGCTTTTATAATTTGCAATTCAGATAAAACAATTTGATTCAAAGAAAATACATCACTTGGAGTAAGAAATTCTTTTCTAAAAGGCTCAAAATCTGTAGTTTTTATATTTATACTCTTTTTTATTTTGTTTATTTTTTTTAAAATCAACATCGAAGTATTAAATGAATCTGCAGGAGAAGAATTAATATCTCTCTTAGGTGGAATAGTTCCATTTGTAATATTTAAATGATTTAAAATTATTGATATATCATTATATATTCTAAGAGTTTCACTAAAAACATAAGAAGGTGTAAAAACTTTTCCATTTATTACATCTAATTCTAAAGAAACTGTATTTAATAAATTATAAACATCTAAAGGTGTTTTATTTTTAAACTTATCTTTTCGTGTAACAGTTTTAATAATTCCCATACTTGTTTTAAATATAGCTAACTCTGTCAATATACGTTGTGTTTGTTCATATGTAAGAATTGGATTGATTTTTAAAATTGCTTGCATTCCAATTGGTTCAATCCGTGGAATATTCTTTGATGTCCTAAGAATATTAATCTTTACAGTTATTTCATACGTTTTTTGCCAAGTATGTCTTGGTTCTAATTCAATATAAAGTTTAGAGTAAAGAATTTCTTTTTTGATTTTATAAAAATCTTTGATTATTTTAATTTCTTTTTTGATTTGATTTACTTCTGTGAAAACATCTGAGGGAGTGATTTTTGTGAGTGCAAAAATATTGGATGAGACTACAACTAATAATAATAAAATTATTTTTAACATTAATTTCCTTGAATATATAATAAAGAATAATATTTTACTCTTAATTCACTTATTATATACTTCAATTAATAATATTTAAATTATATTTGGGGAATTTTTTTACTAAAAAAAAGGGAAAGAATAAAAACTCTTTCCCTTCTTTTCATAAAATATATGAGTATTTTTTTTACTCATATTATCACTATGTAGTGAATTTTATTTTACTTAATTTGTAACAATACTAAAAATGAAAAACCTTCTTCATTAACACCTCCATATTGTTTGGATAACCTAATTATAACATCTTTTAGGATTAATTCTAGCTTAATTTATTTTTTTTCTTATCTAAAAAGAAAGTAATACATTGTATAATTTAAAAAAAGGATATGAGATGTTAGGCAAAGTAATATTACTTTTTTTACTAATAATAAACATAGCACTTTCAAAGGATTCAAATATGAGTATTTATGATTTTAAAGTAATTGATATAAACGGACAAGAAGTTTCAATGTCTAAATATAAAGATAAAGTTATTTTAATTGTAAATGTTGCTAGTAAATGTGGTTTTACTAAACAATATGAAGGTTTAGAAAAACTTTATGAAACACATAAAGATAAAAATTTCATGATATTAGGTTTTCCTTCAAATCAATTTTCAAATCAAGAACCTGGAACAAATGAAGAAATAAAAGAATTTTGTTCATTAACATATCAAGTAAAATTTGATATGTTTTCAAAAGTAGATGTAAATGGTGAAAATGAAATAGCACTTTATACATATTTAAAAAATAAAGCATCTGGAATTTTTGGAACAAAAGATATAAAATGGAACTTTACAAAATTTTTAGTAGATAGAAATGGGAAAATTATAAATAGATATGGTTCTATTACAAAACCAGAAGATATAGAAGAAGATATAAAAGATCTTCTTTAAAAAGGAAAAAAAATAGAAAACCTTATAAATGTTTTAATTGAAACTATAAAACTAATGAGTATATGGGAGTTTACCGCAGTATTTTTAGCTGTGGTTTATTTAATACTCGCAATAAAACAAAACCTTTGGTGTTGGGTTGCTGCTTTTTTTAGTACATTAATTTACTCAATACTATTTTTTGATGTATCTTTGCTTATGGATTCTGCTTTAAATGTTTATTATTTAATAATGGCTATTTATGGTTGGTATTCATGGAAATATGGAAATTTATTAGTAAAACAAAATGAACTAAATATTAGCTCTTATAATCTAAAAAAGCATATTGAAATTATTATATCTTTAAGCATTATATCTTTAATACTTGGTTTTATTATGGCAAATTATACAAGTGCTGATTTTGCATATTTAGATTCAGCAACTACTGTATTCGCTGTATTTACAACATATATGCTTACGAAAAAAGTACTTGAGAACTGGATATATTGGATTATTATTGATGCTTTAAGTATTTATATTTACATAAATAAAGGTTTTTACCTTACTGCTATTCTTTTTGCTTTTTATACTATTTTAGCATTTGCAGCATATAAAAAATGGAAAATAGAATATGCAAAACTTAACAATTAAATTTCTAAAAGAGTATAAACTTTTTAAGAATGAAAAACTACAAAGCCTTGAAATTCTAGAGAATCAAGGCATTTGTAATATTATATACCTACTTAAAAGTAATGAAAAAAAATACCTTATTAGAGTTTTTAAACATAAACATAAGTCAAATATAAAAAGAGATTATGAATTTAAAATTCAAAAAAAAGCTAATAAAAAAAACATATCTGCAAAACCATATCTTTTAGATGAAAAAAACAATTTAATGATTTGTGAATATCTAGAAGGTAAACATAAAAAACAATTAAAAAAAGCCGATATTAAAATATTAGTTAAATCTCTAAAAAAGCTTCATTCTATTAAATCAAAACTAAAACCTTATAATTTAAAGGCAGATTTCAAAGATTATAAGAAAAGACTAAAAAATAAAAAAGCTCAAAATTTATGCAAAAAAGCAATCAAAGAATTAAAAGAAGTTAAAAAATATAAAAAAGATTTAGTAGTGACTCATCATGATCTAAATATTGGAAATATCTTATTTCATAAAAAATATGTTAAATTTATTGATTGGGAATTCACAACAATAAATGACAGTTTTTTTGATTTAGCTAGTATTTGTATTGAGTTTGAATTTACAAAAAAAGATGAAGAGATATTATTAAATAGCTATTTCAAAAGGTTAAAACCTAATCATATAGCAAAACTAAAAAGCTACAAAATAATATATACAAACCTTTGGAAACTATGGTTTAAAGATTTAGAAAAAGGATAGTTGTCCTATCTCTTCTTTTTCTTCTTTAACTCTTATAACTTCTTCTATGCAAATAGGTTTATCAAATAAAACTTTATTAACTTCAGAACTAACTTCATATAATTTTATTTTTTCACTATTATATATTTTAAAAAGTTTATTTATTTTTACAATTTCATTAGAATGTAACCAAGTACCATAATCTTTTTTATCAAGTACTACAGGCATTCGATGATGTATTTTAGATAATTTTTCATTAGCATCACAAGTTATTAAGGCAACTGTCACAATTCTCATATTTAACTCTATATCAAAATATTCATCCCAAATACCTGCTAATCCTAAATAATCATTTTTAATATCGCATACAAAAAAAGGTGTTTTTTCTTTATCTTCTTTTTCCCATTCATAAAACCCATTTATTGGAACAATACATCTTCTATATTTAAAAGAATCTCTAAATGTTTTTTTCTCAAAAATGGTTTCACTTCGTGCATTTATATTCATAGATCGTTTGTCCTTTGCCCAAGAAGGCAAATATCCAAAATGTGTATATAAATAGTTTCCATTATTTAATAAAGCAGGAATAGGAATAGTAGGAGCTATATTATATCTTGGATATAAATCATTTACCATATCATTTTTAATTAAAGACAAACAATCTTTTTTGAATATTTTATCATTATAAATAGCTAATCTTCCTGGCATTATGAATCTTTTATATTCTTTAGTGTAATAGTAAATACTGCACCATCATTACTATTTGATACATCAAGAATACCTTTACAATGCTCATTAATTATAGTTTTAGACATATATAATCCAAGTCCGGTACCATCTTTTTTAGTTTTTGTTGAAAAGTATGGATCAAATATTTTTGATAAATATTTTTCTGGAATTCCTCCCCCATTATCTTTAACTTCAAGAATAAATTTCTTATTTCTTGTATAAGTATTTATTTCAATATATGGATTTTCAATAGATTTCTCAACTAATATATCTTCTGCATTTTTCAATAAATTTAAAAGTACTTGTTTTAATTCATTTGGATATGAATAAAAACAGTCCTTACAATTTAATTTTTTTACTAATTTAATATTTTTAGTATTAATTGAAAGCTCAATTATTCCTAAAACTGATTTTATAATTTCAGTAAAAGTTGTTTCTTCTTTTTGTTTATTAGATTTAAAAAAATCTCTAAAATCATTAATTGTTAAACTAAGATGCTGTGAATAATCTGATATATTTTGACTTAAAGATATTGCACTTTCTTCATCAAGTTTATTTAGTTTTGCTTTTAAGTTTATTGCATTACTCGTTGCACTAATAGCAGATAAAGGCTGTCGCCATTGATGAGCTATCATACTAAGCATTTCACCCATTTGTGCTAGTCTACTCTGTTCTAACATATGTTTATCTTTTTCTCTGTTCTTAGCAAGTTCATCTTCTACTTTTTGTTCAAGTGTTTTATTAAACTCAAGTATTTTTTTTGATTTAGAATTTGCTTCTTTTGTTTTTTCTTTTAAAGCTTTGTTTGTATATTTTAATTTATTAAATAAATCAATTTTTACTTTTTCTCTTTTTTTATCTAAATACGAAAATCCAAGAATCACAATAAAAATAATAAAAGAGAAAAATAAAATAGTTACTAACGAATTATCCAAATTTTCTAAAAACTTTACAATCTCACTATGAGTTTCTAAAGAAAAATCTACAACTATTATTGCCTGAACTTCATTATTTACAATAATAGGTTTTAAATATGTAATCCATAGATTTTTAATATCATTATGTTTAAAATAAGTAGCTTTTTTTGTTTTATATATTTTATTTATAATTTCTATATTTGAAGGAATATATTCCTCTAAAAACTCACTTTTATCTTCATTGTTTTTTGCACCATCTAATAAAAATCTAAAAATATCTTTATTTTTATCTTCTTTATCTAAAACATAAATATATCTATATTTATTTGTAATAAAAACTTCAATATTTTGTTCAATTTTTTTTCGTAATTTTTTATCATTTTTCAAGGAAATATGAATATCTTGAAAACTTGAATTTATAATTATTTTTGATATATTATTCGTAATATTATCAATATAGTTTATATTAGAATCTATATTAATCTTTTCAATACTATCTTTTGTTTGAACAAATAAACTATATATAAAAATAGTACCTAATAGAATAATTAATGATATTACATTAAAAATAGAACTTGCTTTTATTTTGTCAATCATTTAGCATATTTCCTTAAACTTTGTGATAAATTTAATTTTTGTTTTTTCATCACATCTAATTTAAATCTAATTTGAGGACGACCTTTTCTCCAATAAAAAGCTCCAAAATAATTATCATTATTTTTAAAGCTTCTATATGTAGTTCCAAAAATTGGCTTATCTAAACAATTTAAAGGTAAATTAAAATTACTTCCTATTAAAACATTTGCTTCAACACAAGTCTTAACTAGAACTATTTTTTCACTATTTATTAATATTTCTTTCGCTTTTTTGTCTGCATATACTTTTAAAGTATCTATTTTAAAAATACTAGGCAATATTTGTTCATATAATCTCAATTCATAATTTGAACTAGCATAACTAGTAGCACAAATACAAATTAATAAAAGAGATAACTTTTTCATTAGAATAAGTATTCCAATGTTAACATTACTCTTTTATCTATAGCAGAAATATTTAAAGGTTCTTGTATATTTCCACTAGTTGGATCAACTCTTGAATATGATGTAGTTTCTGCTTTATTAAATAAGTTTTCACCTTTTAAAGAAATAGTTAGATCTTTTGTATAATTATATTTTATGGCTAAGGAATAGTTATAGAAAAATTTATTTAAAAGAGTATCATTTTTTAAAATCAATTCATTGTAAATATCAAATTTATTAAATGTATTAATATTTCTAAATATTGCACTTGCATATTTTTTTATATTTATAGAAGGTAGATTTCTTATTTCTGAATGTCTTAATGATAATAAAAACTTGTCATAATCATTATACTTATAGGTATAATTAAAAGTTACATTTTTAATAAATACATCTTTTTCATAATTGTCTAATAATTTGCCATTTTCAGCTATTAATAATAAAGCATTTTTTATTATTGAGTAATCTAAAATAAGTTCATATTTAGTATTTTTATATTCATATATTATATCTTCAATAAAAGAGTCAACTTTCTGAGGTTCTTTCATTCCTTCATTTATATAAAACCCAGTACTATTTACTAAATATGGCTCTAATGATGTTTCAATATGAGAATGTACTAATTTGTTTGTCCAATTTTCATTAGTATATGTATGCCCTAATCTATATAATAATAAATTATCTTGTTGCTTAGAATGATTATTTTTAACATCCATATATTCAACACCAGTTGAAACAATTGAATTATCTTGAATTGAATATTGATTTTCAAAAAAAGTAGCAATTACAGATTGATAAGAATGTCCAGATAAAGGAAGATCTGCATTATTGATTTTTAGTTTTTCATAATCAAATTTCTTAAACCTATATTTTAATCCAGTTATTAATTTATTATTTAATGTATTAAAATTACGTTTTAATTCAGAAGTATATACATGTGAAGATGTTTTACTTTCTTGAGAAGTTAAAGTTTGATTATAGTCTTTAAAATCACTTTGAGTATTCATATATCCATAAGTTGTTAAAAAAGAAAAATCGTCACCTTTATAATCATACCCTAGATGTAAACTATCAACATCTATTGTTCCTTTGTCTGATGTAGCATCCGTACTATTATCAATAAAAGTATCTCTTTGATTACTAATTGCTTCAAGTAAGATACTATTTTTGTCATTATAAAAAGAAGTGAAGAAATGAGAAACTTTTTTATCTCTTGAAAGTTCATTATTATGACTATAATACTTTTTTCTCTTATCATTATTTTGAGAAATATAACTAAAGTATGCCCAATCATTATCTAGTTCCTCTGAATAATATGCATTCATATTATTACTACCAAAAGAACCGCTACTTACAGATAGTTTTCCCCCTTCATCTTTTGATGCTCTTTTTGAATATAATTTTATTAGAGCATACGTAGGTTCTGTTGAGAATTCAAAAGATGGATTTTGTGTATAAACTTCAATATGATCAACAAATCCTATATCAATATCTGCCATAATAATCAATCCACTACCATACAAACTTGTAGTAATTTCTTGATTATCAATAAATATTCTTATGGGACTACTTAAAAAAGGTTGTATTGAGCCTTGAAAAGAAGGATCAGGAAGACCATATCTATTTTCTTGATATCCAATACTTTTTGTTAATTTCAAAATATCTTTTAAATATCTAGCTTGCATTCTATTTAGATCATCACGAGTATAAATAGTTGATATTCCACCATTTTCAAGTTTTGTTTTACTAGAAAGGTCTGTTTTTTTCTCTATATCTTTAAGTAAATCATCTATATTAAAATTATCATTTGAAAACAAACCTTGTTGTAACAAAAGTACAAATATAAACTTATTAATTTTAGACATATTTATCCTAACTTTTAAAGAGGTTCTGGTTTACCAAAATAATACCCTTGAGAATAATTTACTCCTAACTCTTTTAAAAGTAAATAGATACCTTCATTTTCTACAAACTCTCCAACTACTTCAATATTTTGACTTTTTGCAAAGGTAATAATTGTTTTAACAACAGATAAAGAATAGTCATTTGTTAATATATCTTTTATTAAAGATGCATCAATCTTTAAGATATCAGGTTGATAATCAAGTAATCTTACAAAATTTGAATAACCTACTCCAAAGTCATCAATTGCAATTCGTACACCATAAGATTTAGCTTTTGTTACAAATCTTTTAACAACATTCATATCTTTTACTTTTTCATCTTCAAGTAATTCAAATATAATTCTAGAAGCATTTTCTTTATGAGTTTCTAATAAGTGAAATATCATATTTGATACATTTTCTTTTTCTATATCTAAAGCTGATAAGTTAATAGAAATATCTTTATCTGTTTTAGATAAAGCTTCAAAAGAATTATTAAAAACTATTTGTGTAATTTGTGAATAAAATCTACCCTCTTTTGCAACATCAAGGAAAAAGTATGGTGTTAATATTTTATTTTCAGGAGTTACTAGCCTAACTAGGGATTCATATTTTACAATTTCTCTTGTTTTATTATCAACAATAGGTTGAAAATAAGATATTATATTTGAAGTTTTTATAGCCGTATGAACCATATCTAAGATGTTTAAGTTTGTTTGAGCTTTTTTTCTTTCAATTTTTGCTAAATCATTTGCAATAAAAAAATCATTATGTCCATCTTTAATTTTTTGTAAGCCATATGTACAATTTTCTAAAATATCTTCTCCATAAGAAAGAGAAATTCGAATAGATACATCATAAATTTTATTATCAATTTCAAAGTTAGATGTATTTATATTATGTAAAACTGCTTTCATATTTTCAATAATGTTTTCAATATCATCATTTTTAATATCTTTTGCAAAAGCAAATCTTCCATTACTTAAAATAAAAATTTTATCAAATAAAAACTTATCAGGAATACTATTTAAAAGTTTTTTAGAAAAATTTGATTCAATATATTTTATTTCTTTATGTCCATAAAATTTTGATAAATTATTATAATCAATAATTTCTATTAAAAATAATATCGGTTTAGCAGCAAAATCAATTAGATCTTCTAATTGTTTTTGAGGATTCATTATGTTTGTAATATTATTTCTTAATCCTATATATTCAATAATATTTCCATTTATATCAAGGATAGGTTTTATTGTAGCTTGTACATAATACAACTTACCACTTCTTGTGATATTTCGAATAGTTCCTTTCCAAACTTGTTTTTTATCTTTTATGATATTCCACATATTTGAATAAAATTCTTCAGAAATATCAGGATCCCTTACAATGTTATGATTTTGTCCAATTAATTCTTCTTTTGAATATTCAGAAATTTTACAAAATTCATCATTAACATAAGTGATATTACCTTCTGTATCTGTTTTAGAAACTATTAAACTATTATCAGTAACTTCTTGATATTGTGTAAGTAAAGATAAGTAACTTGTTGACTCATCTCTTAATTGAACTTTTTGTATTATTTTATTTAAAACTAGTAAAAACTGATCCATATCAATTGGTTTTAGTAAATAACCTTCAACACCAAGTTTAATACTATCCATAAAAAAGTTTGTTTCATTATAAGCTGATAGTACTAATATTGGAATATCTATATTTGTTTCTCTTATCTTAGCTATCATTTCTAAACCATTTAATTTAGGCATATTAATATCTGTAATAATTAAATCGAAGTTCTGTTCTTGGAATTTTTGATATCCATCTTCACCATTTTCAGCAATAGTTATATTTCCAAAGAATTCACCAAAAATAATCATTGTTGAGTTTCTAACTTCTTCATTATCTTCTACATATAAAAGATTTAGTTTATGTGAATATTTAATTATTTGATTGATTTTGTACATATCTACTCTCTTAGAGTTATTTTACTTTATTATATAAAATAACACTTAGTAGAATCTTATTTTATATAATAATAGTAATAAAAAAGTATATATAAGAGGAATATTAGTATTTTTATTATTTATTAATTAAAAAAATAATTAATCTTCCTAGTTTTAAATTTCCTTTCAATCTATTCTATTATAATTGAATATCAAAATAACCTTTACAAAGAGCCTAAATTGAATAAATTCTCAATTATAATAAGTGTATTAATCATATGCTTTATCCAAAACTTAAGTGCAAAAACATCTGCTATTGAAACAATAGAAAAACCAGAAATATTAGTTGGTTTTTATGGAAGACCAAATACTCCTTCTTTAGGAATATTAGGTGAAAGTAATATTGATGAGCTTGTAATTAAAATGCAAAAACAAGCTGAATATTTTAATAGTGAATTAAATAATACTGTTGATGTAAAACTAGCTTTTCATATTATACATTCATTAGCAACAAGAGATCCAGGAAGAAGAAATGATTATCTTTTAGGATTACAAGATAAATCTCTAATGAGATATATAAACAGAGCAGAAAAAGAAAAATTTGCTGTGATTATTGATGTTCAATTAGGAACAAAAACGCCTTATGAAGCGGTATTACCAATTTTAAAATATTTAAAATATGATAATGTTCATATTGCAATTGATCCAGAGTTTAAAATACCAAAACATAGACGTTACCCTCCTGGAAAATTTGTTGGTCATATTTTTGCAAAAGACTTAAATAAAGCACAAGAATCAATTAGTGAATATATGATAGAAAACAAAATTGAAGGGAAAAGAGACTTAATTGTTCATATGTTTCATAAAAGAATGTTAAGAGAAAAACAAAATGTTAAGAACTATGAAAATATTAATCTAGTTTACAATATTGATGGACATGGAAGACCTGCTATAAAAATTACTATTTATAATAATTTATATAACAAAGATCAACAAAAAATTGCTAGTAGTGGATTTAAAATATTTAATAAAACAGATTCTAAACCACTAATGACTCCAAAACAAATAATTGGTCTTGAACCTGTAAATGGTAGAACAATTAAAACTTTACCTTACTATATTAACTACCACTAAAACAAAAAGATATATGTACATATAAAATATATATATGACATATATCTTACTTTCTAATACTCTAATTAAAAGTATTATTTAGCTATGATTGCATTATGCAATTAGAAGAAAAATTAAAACAACTACCAAATGATGCAGGGGTTTATCAATACTTTGATAAAGATGGTCATTTACTATATATTGGAAAAGCTAAGGTTTTAAAAAATCGTGTAAAATCATATTTTAAATTTACTCCAAAATTATTACCAGCTGATAAACTAGGTGCTAGAATTCATAAAATGATAAGCCAAGTATTTTCAATAGAATGGATAGTTGTACCCAACGAACATGATGCTTTGATTTTAGAAAATTCTTTAATCAAACAACTTAAACCTAAATACAACATTTTACTTCGCGATGATAAAACATATCCATATATTTATATTGATTATTCAGAACTTTTTCCACGTTTAGAGATAACAAGAAGAGTTTATAAAAATAAAAATATAAAATACTTTGGTCCTTATTCTACAGGTGCTAGAGATATGTTAGATAGTATCTATGAAATTGTTCCTTTAGTTCAAAAAAAAGCATGTATTAAAGGAAAATCAGCTTGTCTTTTTCATCAAATAAAAAGATGTCATGCACCATGTGAAGGTAAAATAAGTACAGCTGATTATTCGAAAATTGTTGAAGAAGCACTTGATTATATTTATAATAAGTCCAAGCTAATTGCAAAACTAACAGAAAAAATGGGTGAATATTCAGAAGATTTTAGATTCGAAGAAGCAATGAAACTTCGAGATAGAATTAAAACAATTGAAAAATCACAAATAAAATCAGGAATGGATTTAGCTACAAATGAAAATATAGATCTATTTGCAATAAAAGCAGGGAATAAAAAAGCTGTAATTGTTCGTATGTTTATAAGAGATGGAAAATTAACTTCTTCTTCATATAACTTCATAAAAATTGACTATGTCGAAAATGAAGATGCTAATACATTTGATTTAAATGAAACATATAAAAGAGCAATAATAAACTACTATGATAATGAAATTCCAGTTTTACCAAAAGAAATTTTGACAGCAATGGAAGTTGATGATAAAGAAGATATTGAAAACTTTCTATATGAAACTTTTGCTAAAAAAATAAAATTAGTTAATCCAAAAAAAGATAAGAAAAAAGATTTAATTCAAGTAGCACTAAATAATTGTAATGAACTTTTACGAATTGATTCTTCAAAAAATCCTACAAATATTTATGAAGAATTAAAAAAACTATTTAATCTTCAAACATTACCTTATAGAGTTGAATCTTATGATAATTCACATATGATGGGGCAAGCAACAGTTGGAGCTATGGTTGTATGGAATGAAGAAATAAATAATTTTGATAAAAAAGACTTCAGACATTACAATCTAGAATCAAAAGATGAATATTCTCAAATGAGAGAAATGTTAATGAGAAGAGTTGATAGTTTTGAAAAAAATCCTGCGCCTGATCTTTGGGTATTAGATGGAGGTTCTACACTTTTAAAATTAGCATATGATATCATTCAATCAGTTGGTGTAAATCTTGATATTATTGCTATTGCAAAAGAAAAAGTTGATGCTAAAGCACATAGAGCAAAAGGTGCTGCAAAAGATATTATTCATTATAAAGATGAAAAAGGTACATATCGAGAACTAAAACTTATTACTAGTGACCAAAGATTACAATTCGTTCAAAGACAAAGAGATGAGGCACATAGATTTGTAATTAATTTTCATAAAAAACAGAAAAGAACAGAAGATAAACAGATTTCTCTTTTACAAATTAAGGGAATTGGAGAAGCAAAAGTTAAGAAACTTCTTTTATTTTTTGGTGAGTTTGCTAAAATAAAAACTGCTTCTATTGAAGATTTAAAAGAAGTTTTAAATGAAAAAGATGCAATTGTTATATCAAGTTATTTTAAAGAGAAAGAAGAAAAATAAGTGGCAAAAATTTTAATAAATAAAAATAATTTATTTCATAATCTTGAAGTTATATCTATTAAAGCAGGTGGCAAGGAAAAAGTTTCAGTTGTATTAAAAGATAACGCATATGGACATGGTTTAATTCAAATTGCAACATTAGCAAAAGAGTTTGGAATAACAAAAGCTGTTGTTAGAACATTAAAAGAAGCTCTTATAATAGAAGATTTATTTGATGAAATATTAATCCTTGCTGAAAATAATATGCATACTTATTCACATACTTTTCACATAGCCTTAAATACACTTGAAGATATAGATAAACTACCAGAAAACTGCAATGTTCATATCAAAGTAGACACAGGAATGCATAGAAATGGAATTTTAATAAATCAATTAGAAGACGCTATGAAGGGACTTCTTAAGAAAAACATAAGGATAACTGGTGTTTTTACACATCACAGAAGTGCAGACGAAGTTTCAACTACATTTTATTGGCAAAGTTCGAATTTTAGGGATGTTAAAACAATTGTAAAAAACTTATGTGAACAACTTAATATAAACTTACCAATTTTTCATTCTTGTAATTCTTCTGCTTTATTTAGAACAAAAAACTTTGATGAAGATATGACAAGAGTTGGTATTGCTATTTATGGTTATATTGAAAATGATGAAATTTTTGATAATCCAAATCTTAAACCAGTATTATCACTTTGGGCAAATAAAATATCTTCAAGAACATTATTAAAAAATCAAAGTATTGGTTATGGTGGAACATATACAGCAAAAGAAAATATGGTAGTTTCTACTTATGATATTGGGTATGGAGATGGTTTTTTAAGATTAAATGAAAATCAAAAATATTATACACCTAAAGGATATCAAGTTTTAGGTCGAGTATCAATGGATAGCCTAATATTAAACTGCAAAGAAGAAGAAGTATGTATTTTTGATGATGTTAGAGATTTGTCCAACATTCATAGTACTATTACTTATGAAATTACAACAACACTAAGCACAAATATAAAAAGAACTGTAAAATGAAAAAAATCCTTGTAGTTTTACTTTTAATATCTCAATTATTAAATGCTACAAGTTTTAAAGAAGCTAAAGCCTTACAAAAAAGTGAAGGAACAATAAAAGCTATTCCTTTATACAAAACACTAAGTGATAAAAAAAACCCTAAAGCAATGTATGAACTTGCAAAAATTTATCTAAAAGGCGATGGAATAAAAAAAAATACTAGAAAAGCTTATAATCTATTAAAAAAGGCTTCCTCTCTAGGTTTTAATCAAGCAACATATACATTAGCGAAACTTTACTTCTCAAAGAATAGTCCCTACTATGATAAAATTAGAGCATATAACACATTTATTGATGCAAGTGAACAAAATCATGCTAAAGCTTTTAGAATGATTGGTAAACACTTCTTATTTGGAATTGCTACTAAAAAAGATTATGAAAAAGCAGTATATTATTTTAAAGAGGCTTCAAAGAGAAAAGACTATGAAGCAAATTGTTACATTGCATATATGTATGCTTCAGGAAAAGGAGTATTTCCAAATTTTGGAAGAGCTAATATTTTTGCAAAAGATCAATATAAAAAAGGTAATAAGTTTTGTAAAAAAGTATGGGATAGATATAATTTAGGGAAATACCAAAAAGACAAGGGTTGGCAAATTGGTGATTACAATAAACCTATTAAATAAAGTTTATATCTTTTAAAATATATTCTATTTTTTTATCTTCTAAATAATCAATAAAATACTTGAAATTCTTTTCTACTTCTTTTTTATCATGTCCAGATAAGGAGATTACAACTTTTCTTTTATCATTTAAAATTTTTGGTAAAGAAGCAAAATCTAAATGTTGTGGAATTTGTTTCATTATTGAAATAAGATCATTTTCACCACAAGATGCAGTTAAAACTTTTTTATATTTACTTTTATTTTTAGGATATATCTTATCCAGTGCTTCAATAATCATACTTTGACTCATAGAAGGAAATCCAGGCGTAAAAAAGAATCTATCTTCTAAATAAAATCCTGCAACATTATTAACAACATTTTTAAGTAACTTAGCATTTATTGGAAAATAAGACATATTAATTCTATGAGGATATGCTTCTTCTTTAAATTGGGTTATAATTCTTTGTTTTGCAACTTCATGAAATTCCATTTTAGAATCTGTAAAAACTTTAGCAGCGATTTCTCTTGTATAATCATCAGGAGTAGCCCCTATTCCACCAAAACAAAACATTACAGAGTTTTCATCTGATTTAATTAGATTAAAAATATTATACATAAGAGAAACATCATCTTCTATTATAAAAGAGGCTTTATGTTCCCAATTACGTTCTAAAAGTTGATTGTTTAAAAAAGAGAAATGAGCATCTTTACGACGCCCATTTAAAAGTTCAGTTCCAATAATAACAGAGTAAAAATTTATTTTTTTATCTTGCATTATTATTGATTCCTTTTTATAAAATTATACTTTTGATTGAATGAATGCATCCATTTCGTTTACAATCTCTTCAATAGTACCTTCACCATTAACAATTTTTAAAATACTTTTCTCATTATAAAATGATTGAATTTCATCTAAAGGATCTGTAAATAATTTCATTCTATTTAAAAAGACTTCTTCATTATCATCAGCTCTAACAACTTGTGCATCTGCTGCTCTTCCTAATACTCTTTGGAAAGCTGTTTCTTTCGAAACTTCAACCTCTATAACATTTACTAGTTCTACTTCATCTTCTTTAAGTAAATATTTATCTAGTTCAATCATTTGCTCAACAGATCTTGGATAGCCATCAATAATAACTAGGTCTGTAGAAACATTTTTAATTGCTCCTAATATAGTTTCAATTGCAATATCAATTGGAACTAAATTTCCTTTTGATACAAAAGAATCAATTATAACTCCTCTTTTACTTCCACTAGTAATTTCAGCTCTAAACATATCACCTGTAGAATAATGAGTAATATTTTCATGTTTTTTTGCAATTAACTCTGCATCTGTTGTTTTTCCAGAACCTGGAGCACCAATAATTAAAAATAGTTTTTTCATTAATATTTTCCTTAAATATATTTTACATTTCTTAATAATAAGCGTATTTTATCTAAAATGTTCTTTTATATTTGTTTAGTAAATAATCAATCTATTTACTAAAATAGATTTATCCTTGCATTCCTGCGCTATTCATTTTTCTTGCTCTAGCAACATTATGATCTCTACGAGGAACAACAATTTCTTTTTGTTTTTCTTTTTTCCTAGGATCTTTTTCAACAAATATTTTTTTCTTTGTAAAAGGATCTAACTCTGTATAATACATAACAGCTGAATAAGTTCCAGGAGTTGGAATAAATACTTGTGCTTGTTCTGGATTCATTTTTAATTCATGAGTTGTAAACTGCTTTAAATCATGCATGTGTTTATCTTCACAACCTGGATGTGCTGCAATTAGATAATATGTTAAGAATTGTTTTTTCCCTGATTCTCTATTTAAAGTGTCATACATCTTTTTAAAATCAATTAAAGTTTGTTTCCCTGGTTTTCCCATGTGATGTAAAACTTCATCACTAGTATGCTCAGGAGCTACTTTCATTTGTCCAGAAATATGGTGATCTACCATTTCTTTTAAGTAATCATAACCATGTTTTTTATCTGCTGTAATTAAATCATATCTAACCCCAGAAGCTACAAAAGCTTTTCTAATTCCAGGAATTTGTCTAATATCTTTTAATAGTTTTATATTTCTTGAATGATCAACTTTCATAGTTCTACAAAGTCTATTTGCATCTACACATCTTTTATTCTCAACACATGTTCCAAGTTTTTCTTTTTTAACACATTCATAACCATACATATTAGCTGTAGGTCCACCAACATCAGAAATAATTCCCTTGAAATCTTTAAGTGTTGTAAAGTGTTTTGCTTCTTTTAAAATATTTTCTTCACTTCTTGTTCTAATAGTTCTACCCTGATGAGCAGCAATAGCACAGAAGTTACATTCACCCCAACAACCATGATGAGTCATAATTGAAAATTTAATAGTTTCTAAACATTTAACTTTTCCATCTTTTGTATCATATGGATGGGCATCTCTTTGATAAGGAAAAGATGCGATTTTATCCATTTCTTTTTCATCCATATGGTCACTTGGTGGATTCTGGATTAAATATCGAGAATCAACACCTTGGCATAAACCTTTTGAATACATTGGATCATTATTATCATAAAAAGTTTTAAAAAGATCTACATATTTTTCTTTTTCATCTAAACATTCTTGATGTGAAGGTATTTGAATATAGTCTTCTACTGGTTCTTTTGAAATATAACAAAGACCATTAATATGTTTAGGATCTCCACCATTTCGTAGAGTATTTCCTAAGTCAATAATAGCTTGTTCACCCATACCATAAATCATATAATCAGCTTTTGTATCAAATAAAATTGGTTTTCTTAATTTATTTGACCAGTAATCATAATGAGTAAGTCTTCTTAAACTTGCTTCAATTCCTCCTAATACAATTGGAACAGTACCTTTAAAATATCTTCTAATCATATTAGTGTAAACCATTGTTGCACGGTCTGGTCTTCTCTCATTTTTCCCACCAGGAGTATAATCATCAGAGTTTCTAAATTTTTTAGTTGCAGTATAGTTTGATACCATTGAATCAATACTTCCACCACTAACTCCCCAAAATAATTTTGGTTCTCCCATTCTTTTAATATCAACATCAGAATTAATATCAGGTTGTCCAATTATCCCAACTCTTAATCCAATATCTTCTAAAATTCTTCCAACTACAGCAATTCCCATGAATGGTGAATCAATGTAGGCATCACCTGTAATTAAAACGACGTCTAATTCAGTCCAACCTCGTTCACTCATTTCTTCTCTTGTAGTAGGTAAAAATTTATTTGGTTTATTAATATTACTCATATTTTATCTTCTTTAATATATTATAGTTTTTTCGTATTGTGCCTAAATCTATGTTAACATACACTATGAACGCAAAATTATTTCAATCTAAAGAACAAATTTTGAAATTTCTTTTTTATTTATAATTTTTTCTTATTAACTCACTTGATAGCCCTCAATATCGCTATTCTTCTAAAAGAAATTATTTATCTAATAAAATTATTTATTAATAACTATGTAAAATCCTCTAAATAAAATTATTTATTATTCTTTTTAATTATTTGCAAAAAATTATTTTACTAAATAATAAAATCATTTATAAGAAATTTATTTTATTAATATTATACTTATTTCGAAAAATAAGTTAAGGAATTACTTTAATTATGAACAATTTGAAAATTAGTCAAAAACTACTATTATTATTAATGTTGCCAATATTTGGGCTGTTATTTTTAGCATCTATTATTACTTTTGAAAGATTTAATAATTTTATTGAATTTAATAATTTAAATCGTGCGGTATCTTTTTCTACAAAAATAACATCTTTAGTACATGAAATGCAAAAAGAAAGAGGTATGACTGCTGGTTTTATTGGAAGCAAAGGTATTAAGTTTAAAAATAAATTACCTTCTCAAAGAAATTTAACTAATAAAAAAATTGCTGAATTCAAAAAATATTTAAATTCACTTGATGTAAAAGAATATGGAACAGATTATAACAATCTTTTAAATAACTCTTTATCTCAATTATCTCAATTAGAAGAAATAAGACAAAAAGTTTCTTCTTTAAATATAAAAGGTAAAAATGCTATTTCATATTATACAAATATGAATGGTTCATTTCTTGAAGTTGTAAGGATGACTTCTAGTTTTTCATCAGATAATAAAATGACGCAACAATTAACTTCATATACAAACTTTTTATTAGCAAAAGAAAGAGCAGGAATTGAAAGAGCTGTTGGAGCTATAACTTTTGGAGCAGATAAATTTCTTCCAGGAATGAAGTTGAAGTTTAATAGATTAATTTCTGAACAAGATGCATATATCTACTCTTTTGAAAAACTGACAAATAAACAAACTTTTGAACATTACAAAAAATTATTAGAAAATAAAGCAGTTGAAGAAGTTGTTAGAATGAGAAATATTGCATTAAATTCAGTAACTGCAAATAATTTTGGAATAGATAGTTATTATTGGTTTGAAACAATTACTAAAAAAATTAATTTATTAAAACAAATTGATGATTATATTGCAAAAAACTTAATGGTGAAATCTGATGAATTATCATCTGAAGCTAAAATAGAAATGATTCTATATATTTTATTATGTTCAATAATATTCATAATTTCTTTAACATTAGGACGAATAATATCTAATAATATTATCAATGGGGTATTTGCATTAGCAGATGGAATTGATGGTTTTTTTAAATTTTTAAACAAAGAAACAACAGATGTGAAGCTAATAGATTTAAAAAGAAAAGATGCTATTGGAACTATGACAAATATGGTTAATAAAAATATACTTTTAGCTAAAGAAGTAATTACAGATGATGCTAAATTTATGGATGAAGTAAAAAGTATAGTAACCCAAATTAAAAAAGGCTACTTATACCAACGATTAGAATACAATGCGAAAACAACAAACTTACTTGATTTAAAAAATGAAATAAATGAAATGCTAAATGTTATGAATATGACAATAGGTGGAAGTGTAAATAAGATTACTAATGTTTTAAATTCATATTCAGATTTAGATTTTACAAATAATATTACAAATCCTAAAGGGGAAGTTGAAAAAAGTATTTTAAATGTTGGAAAAATGATTACTAATATGTTAATTGAAAATAAACAAAATGGTTTAGTAATTGATGATTCAGCAAAGATATTATTAGACAATGTGAATATATTAAACACTTCATCAAACGAAGCTGCAGCATCACTAGAGCAAACAGCAGCAGCTCTAGAAGAAATGACAGGAAGTATTAGTCATAACACTCAGAACGTGATTAAAATGTCTTCACATGCTAAAGAAGTAACTATGTCAGTTGAAGATGGTCAGACACTTGCAAATAAAACTACATCTGCTATGGATAATATAAATACAGAAGTTAGTTTAATTAATGAAGCAATTACAATTATTGACCAAATTGCATTTCAAACAAATATTTTATCTCTAAATGCAGCCGTTGAAGCTGCAACAGCAGGTGAAGCAGGAAAAGGTTTTGCAGTAGTTGCACAAGAAGTTAGAAACCTTGCAAATAGATCAGCAGAAGCAGCAAATGAAATAAAAAAACTTGTAGAAAGTGCAAGTGTAAAAGCAAATGAAGGGAAACAAATTGCAGATAAAATGATTGAAGGATACAATAGTTTAAATAATAGTATTTCTAAAACAATTAATTTAATTGATTCTGTAACTTCAGCTTCAAAAGAACAACAAGCAGGAATTGAACAAATTAATGATGCAGTATCATTATTAGATCAACAAACTCAAAAAAATGCATCAGTTGCTGCAAAAACAAAAGAAATTGCAGTTGATACAAGAACAATAGCTACAAGTATTGTAGAAAGTGCAGATGAAAAAGAGTTTGAAGGAAAATATGATTCTTAAAATAAAAATTAGCCTAATAAAACTAGGCTAAATTATTGTTTTTGTTAAATTATCATCAATTTTTTTAATATCTAAAATCATTGCAATTTTTGATTCATTATTATCTTTTATATCAACAATACTCTCAACTAAGGTACCAGTACCTAAAAAATGATTTTGAATATATTGAATTGAATCTTTAGGAACACTTGATATATTTTCTAAAGATGTTACTAAAATTCCAATACAATGTTCTTTATTCTCTATATCATATTCTAATAAAATTATATTGTTTAATTGCTCATCATTAACCTGCTCATTAATAAACTGTCTTATATCAAGAACTGAGATAAGATTATCTTTATGTAAAACCATTCCCTTAAAAGGATTATTTGTATTTATTTCAATGCTAAGTTCTAGTTTATCAATAGCAATTGATTTTATAACATTTTTTGTATCTACTGCTAAAAATTTATTACCTAAATAAAAAGTCGCTAATTCACAAGAATTTTGTAAAGATATTTTTGTAGAAGTTGAAGAAAATTCTTTTTTATTTAATGTTTTAGAAAAACTATCACTTACTTCTCCAATACAGATAAATACAAAACATAAAACATCATTTTTATAGTCATCTAAACTACTTTTATATTCTCTATACCCTTGTGAATTTCTCACTCCAACAGCATAGTATTTGGTATCAAATTCAATAATTTCGCTAAAACTTTCACTATTTTTCATATTAAAGAATTTATCATCAATATTTAAAGTATCATTTATCTTTAAATTATTGTTTGTAGAAGAAATAATTTCTTTATCTTTATTTGTAAACAATGCAAATATTCCATTTTTTTTATTTGAATCATTATCTTTGGGCAGAGTGTCTTCGAGCATAGCATTAAATTCAGGTTTTGAATCAAAAACTAATGCAATACCTCCATTAACAATATTTTCATTTCTAAGAGATCTTATTGCGCTAGTATAAATATAAGTTGAATTATTTTCATATAAAGTTGATTGTTCAAATTTTGAAACATAGTACTTTGAAGTATTTTTTAGATTTAAAGTTTCACTCACCCAGTTTTGAGTTAATACTTTATCTAATAAAAATTCATACTTTTTATTTGAAACAGCAATTATTTTTCCCTTTTTATCAAAAATAATAAGATTAGTATAAACAGTATATAAACCATTAATATATTTTAAAATAGCTGATATTTGTTCTTTTTTTAAAGAAATAGATGAATACTCATCAAGTGATTCTCTAAAAAATGAATTTAATGCCCACCATCTACAATCATTTGCCCGTTCATAAAGATTTCTATCCATAATATCAATAGCTAAAGATGATAAAAACTCACTGTCTTTTAAGATTGAACTAATAATTGTTTGATTTAGATTTATTAAAGATGAATTTGCTTTTGTACCTGTTGTTCCAATTTCATTTAATAAGGATTTAGAAAAAGCTCTATTAGATGAGTTTAATTTACTTTGTGAAATATTCCCATTCCAAATCACTCTAGCTAGATTTTCTTGAATAGTATTACTCTTTGAAAATACTTCTTTTAAATCATTTGAAAAATGATCTTTATTTTTCATCATTGATTCTATAATTTCATCTTTAACTTCATAAGAGTTTAATTCATTACTTAAAAAAGCATACTCCAAAGGAATCATAATATGCCCATAAAACTCTAAACCATTAAAACCTTGGTATCCCTTGGTCTTAGATGTTTTAGCAATATAATCACGTCCTTTGAAAGAAACAATTTTATATGTATCAATTAAAACAATTTCAAGTTTTGCATTTAACGGAATATGTTCTTTATCACTTGATGCAATAACATAACCATCTTTATCTAAGATAGTTAAAGCTTCTTTATTTTTACAATCAATCAAATTATCAAAGATTCCTTGCATTTCATCTCTAAATCTAAAACAAAGAGAAAGAGTTCCTAAATTAGAAGAATTAACATTATTATCTTTTGTAATTTTATAAGAATAAACAAGTGATTTTTTATACTGAGGTAAAAAATTATGATAAGCATAACTCTCAACATAATCAGAACTTGAATTTAAGATATTTTGTAAAAACCTTTCATCAATTTTTTCTATATTATTATCTTCATTTAGACGAACAAGAATCCGTCCTTTTGTATCTGTTAAAACAATATCAAAATAAACAGAATATTTTTTTACATATTCACTAAATCTACTTTTTATATCTACTTTTAAATTATTAGTATTCTCATTATATTTAGATATATAACTATTAATAAAAAATCTAATATCATCATCTGTAGACAAAAAACCTATATCAGCAGTTCTTTCAAATAAATTTCTTATAAGAACATCAATAACAACTTGTGATTTAAATTTCATTTCTTGGGAAACCTTTTTAAGAGTTTCTTCACTTAAATGGTTTAATAAAGTAGAGGTAAGATTTAAAAAATTTTCTTTAGTTTTATCAATATCAATATTGATATCACCTAATTGTCCAAGTAAGGCAAGAATATCCCAAGAGGAACTTAATCTTCCTAATTCTTCTCTATATTTATCAACATCTTCAATATGTTTGATAATAGGATATAAATCTTTCTTTACGTTTATTCCTTTATAGTTTAAAAAAGCTTTTGACATAACTATTCCTTATATAATAACTAAATTAAATTATATATAAGTTACGAGAAATTAGAGTCTTTAAGTTGTATAATTAATATACTTTAAAATAAATAATTTATGGTGTAGGGGTTTTTATGATTTCGTCAATAAATAAATTAATACTTTTATCCCAAGATTTGTCAAAAATATCATGTCTAATAATATCAGTATTGCTATTATTTGATAAGGTATAAACTAAATCATTTTTATCATATTTATCAATAAGTACTTTTTTAATATTATTTTTCTTTGTATAAATCGCTAATTTATTTATTTCATTTGCTTTTATATATGTTTTTTTCTTTTTATATAAATCAATTCTAAATCTTTTTGCAATATAATCCCAGTTTTCGTTATAAACATAAATACCATATAATTCATGAGAATATAATTTTCTTTTTATTGATAAAAATTTATTATCTAATTTAAGAAGAAATATTTTGTAGTTTTTTTT
>PJEL010001510.1_pt1 | contig 23283 bp, 16 predicted proteins | sample 1853271 | NCBI WGS metagenome assembly PJEL01 (sample SAMN08108733, study PRJNA415343) | Invertebrate metagenome, whole genome shotgun sequencing project. | host: Globobulimina | place: Sweden: Gullmar Fjord | collected 2015-08
TCGTCTGCAAAAAGAATGGTATCAGACGCTGGGGAGCTCATCGAAAAAATTCGTAATTCAGCCGATGCTGTTAATCTTTTTGAAAAAATAATGATCACCGTCTCAGATGAGTATAATGTTTTAAATGAAATGCTGCACACTAATTTCCTTACAAATTTCATCCCCGAGTTCGATAAAATTTCAAACAGGATTCAATACAATCAATATCATATCTACCCCGTAGACAAGCATTCTATTCATGTTTTAAAAGAAATCAGGAATTTTGTAAAAATGGAGAATGTTTTAACATCACCACTTTACGGAGAGATTTATGTCGAAATAAAAGGTAAGAAGGTTCTGCACTGGGCAGCCCTGCTTCACGATATCGGCAAAGGCAATCCAGACAGTGAGCATTCTGTTTCAGGATCAATCCTCGCGGGAAAAATATTAGCAGAAAAAGGACTGAGTAAAAAAAATATTGATGATATTACCTTCCTTATCGAGAACCATCTTTTTTTAATAAACATTGCCAAAAGAAGAGATATTGACGACGAAGAGACAGCAATTTTTTGTGCCAGAAAAATACAAAGTGTCAACAGATTGAAAATGCTCTACCTTTTAACAATAGCAGATTCAATATCAACCGGCCCGAATGCCTGGAATGAATGGACTGAAGGACTATTAAGGGGGCTGTTTTTTAAAATCCTCGAAGTATTAAATTCAGGCAACTTTGCTTCTGTAAAAAAGGAAAAGGCCCTTGAGAAAAAAAGAGAAAAAATCCTTGGGCTCAAATCAGAGCTCCACACCGAAACAGAAGAACTCGAAAAAATAATTTCAGGCATGTCACACAGATACCTGATGAACAATTCCGAAGAGAATATCATTAGCAATTTAAGACTCCATAGAGAAATGACGACTTCACCCCGCGGTTTTGCACTAAATATCCTGAAGCAGGAAAATTCCGGCAGTAGATTGGCAACTTTATGTGGAGATGTTATCCCAGGTTTATTTTCCAAAATTGCAGGAACCTTTACATTAAATAATTTTGATATTCTCGACGCTCAAATCTACTCATGGGGAAAAAAGACGGCACTTGATATTTTTACAATCAAACCCTTTTACGATGATACTCACGAAGAGCACAAATGGGAAATAATAAAAACAACCCTCAAAAAAGTTTTAAAAAATGAGATTGATCTCAACGAAGAACTTAAGAAAAAAACCACAAAGCCCGTATTAAAAAAACAGGCGAATATCGATAAAAAAGCTGATAAAATTGAATTTGATAATGACAGTTCAAGTTTTTTCACAATCATTGAGATATATACCTACGACTATCCCGGCCTTTTATTTGCCGTAACAAATGCTTTATATAGTTTGGGGATTGATATTGTCTATGCAAAAATAACCACCCATGTCGATCAGGTTGTAGATATTTTCTATGTCAGAGAACTTAATGGTGGTAAGATACACTCTCCGGAGGAGTTACAAAAAATAAAAGCGGTAATAATGTCTGAACTTCCATAGAAAGACAATAGCTGTGCTGCGAAGCAAATGCCCTTGGCGCCCTATGGAATTGACAGATGGAGTTTTTCCATTTATTATAACTGTTAGATCATCATGGATGATGATATGAAAAAAAACATGTTCACCATCATTGGCGTTGCTGTTGGCTTATTATTTTGGTTCATAGAAGGCGCACTTCATTATTTTGTATTTGGCGATAAAGACCATAATTTTATTCCCCAAGACCCCAATGAGTTGTGGATGCGATGTGTTATTGTCTTACTTATCATATTTATTAACAAAGAAACTATTGATCAAAGAAAAGCAACTGGAGGCAACTCATATATATAACTCCATGTTACACGCGACGCATCATATCCTAAATAATTTGTTGAATCAGATGCAACTATTTAAGATGGAAGCAGTTGATAGCAAGGACTTCAAACAAGACATGATTTCAACCTTTGATACCGCAATAGATCAGGCAAGCGATCTTATTGATCGATTATCGAGTTTAGAAAACATTACAGGCCAGGATATATGGGCATCAGTCGATCCGAATTTAAAGGGCCCTCCATACAACAAGACAAATGCAGCAGACTCGTAAACTTAAATTGACTTGTCTTAATAATGCTAAAGAAAACATTTTTGCAACTGCTGTTTTCTTCTTAATCGACAGACCTGTAATATTTTTATATGCAAAATTATTAAGAAGAAAAGTAAATAAATAAGATAAAGCTATTTCAATAACCAACCCTGAATAGGATTTAATAATATGTCTTTCAATTTCATACTGCTGTTTTCAACGACTGTATTTGTTGCTTCAATAATACCAGGTCCGAGCATGCTAATGGCTTTAACCCATGGCATGCATTACGGTGCCAGAAGAACTATGGTGTCGGCTATGGGAAATGTATCTGTTACATTAATTCAGGCATCCGTTTCAATTGCAGGTCTCGGAACGATTTTAGTTGCTTCCGAAACTATATTTCAACTTATTAAATGGGCAGGCGCTGCGTATCTGATCTATATAGGGATATGCATGTTCTGTTCATCAAAAATGTCATTATCACAAAACGAAGTCAATCACGCCACTCAAAAGAGCTCGTTAAAAAAGATGTTTATGCAGGCTGCCTTTGTGACAGCAGGGAACCCGAAAGCAATAGTATTTTTCACTGCAGTTTTTCCTCAATTTATCGACCCTAACGTGGCATTTTTATCTCAATCCTGCATACTCCTTAGTATTTGTGTTTTTATAGCATTTTTCTGTTTTATGATTTATGCCGTCGGCGGTCAAAAGATTGTTTCCCTGTTTTCCCAGGCTACCGTCGGAAAATATATACAAAGAGTAATTGGGAGCACTTTTATTGGCGCAGGCATTGGCCTTGCTGTGAGCAACAGATAAGGGAAGACAACTATGACACGTAGACGTAAATTTTTGATTATCACCGGGTCTTGCTTTGCCGTTTATACAATTGGTATTTATTTTGTACTTTCCATGGTACTCACGCATGTATTGCCGGAAAAATTAACGGCACAGCTGGGTCGCCAGATTACCATTGAACAAATCCGTGTTAATCCCCTAACCCTCTCCGTAACAATACGCGGATTTGAAATCAAAGACAAAAATAAGACAAATTCTTTTGCCCGTTTTAAATCACTATACGTAAATGCGGAAATCCTTTCTCTGATCAAAAAAGGTTTAATTCTAAAGGCCGTACAACTTGAAAAACCCCAAATCAATATTGCACGCCTGTCTGGCACTACCTTTAATTTTTCCGATATAATAGCCAACCTTAAGAGTGATGACGCGGTAAAGCAGGACGAGCAGGCAAAACCTTCACAGCCCTTTAATTTTGCTGTCGCCGGCATCAACATTATCGACGGTGCCATAGTTTATAAAGACTTACTCTCGAAAGAGGTTCACACCATAGAACCGATCAACTGGAAAGTCCCTTTTATTTCAAACTTCAGCAAACATCATGATCAGTTCTCAGAACCGGCCCTGACGTTTAAGGTAGACGAGGCTTCAGTCTCCGTGGATGTTCAAACCAAAATCTTCAAAAACACAATGGAAACGGTCATCAATCTGGTGCTTTCCGGGGTATCGATTCCCCGTTACACATCGTACATACCTAAGGATCTGATCAATTTTGAAATTAATCAGGGAATTCTCGATATCACAGCTCAGGTCTCATTTCGAAAAGAAAAAGACACCACAGTCGTCACAGCCGAAGGCAAAATCGACCTTGCGAACCTTGATATTACAGAAACAACGGGTAGTGAAATTTTCACCCTGCCCCGACTGCAAATCTCACTGCTTCCTTCAGTTGTTACTGAAAACAGCCTGCATTTCAGCGATATCCTTGTCCGTGCACCAACACTTTCAGCTATCCGCAAGGCAGACGGCACCGTGAATCTGGCAAACCTGATAACAGCATCCAGGAAACCTGCTCCTGAGTCTAAAAATAACAAACAGGAAGATGCAGCTAAACAAAACTCAGATACCGGTAAACCTTTCAGTATCAACGTTGATCGCTTTCTGCTAACCAACGGAACTGCCCGCTTGACAGATTTCGCCACCACAAGCCCTGATCCGGTTAAAACATCAATCAATGACCTTAACATCACGGTAGCTCCTTTTTCCACCACGCCAGCAAACAAGTCGCAATATAATTTTAGTGCTACAATCAATAACACGGCTCCTTTTAGCCTAAACGGGGACATGACCCTAGTTCCGCTTTCAGTTGAGAGCGACATCACTCTTTCCGATGTGGCCCTTGCCTGGTGCCAGCCATATCTTCCTGAAAATATCAAACTCGTAATTACCGGGGGCGAGGCTGCCACTTCAGGCCATCTTTCCCTCTCCAAGTCCGAAGATGATAAAATTTCTGCAACCGTTTCAGGTAATCTTGCATTCAAAAAGTTTGCATCAGTCGACCCTGAAAAGGCGAAGTCATTTTTGAAATGGGACAATTTTACCATAGATGGCGTAAACGTATCTGCCTGGCCCCTTCGTATTTCAACTGAAAAAATTGCTTTCACCGGCCTGAAGAATCAAATAGTCGTATTTGAAGATGGGGTTTCCAGCACTAAAAAGATTTTTGTAAAGAAACAAGAAACCGTTCCCACTCCAGTTGTTGCTGAAACATCCACAAAAAAATCAGCAGTCATCCCCATTCAGATCGGAAAGTTTCTGATGAGCAATTCAGCCTTCAGGTTTGCAGACCAAAGCATTAAGCCCAATTATTCCACTCAGCTAACCTTAAAGGATCTGAGCGTAGTCGGCCTGACTTCTGAAAATTTCAAGGCAGCTACCGTTTCTGCCAATGGAGCGATAGACGGCTATGCACCGGTAAGTATAAGCGGCACTATTAACCCGCTTGCAAAAGATCTGTTTGTCGACCTCGATGTAAAGCTTGCCAACATTGAAATGGTTCCTTTTTCAACATACACAGGTAAGTATGTCGGAAGGGCTATTGAGAAAGGAAAACTCAACATAGATGTACAATACCACATTAAAGACAAAGCTATTGCAGCAGACAACCATGTTCTCATTGACCAGTTTACTCTGGGGAAAACTGTTGAAAGTCCAGATGCAATAAATCTTCCCGTTGGTCTTGCCGTCTCTCTGTTGCAGGACAGGAAAGGTATGATCACTATTGATCTACCCATTTCAGGCCGGACCGACGACCCTGATTTTGCCTGGGGGAAAGTCGTGCTCAAGGCTCTGGGTAACCTGATTATGAAGGCAGCCACCTCACCATTTGCATTGGTTGGTTCATTGGTAGGCGGCGGCGAAGAACTGCGTTTTATAGAATTTGAGCCCGGAACTGCAGAGATTGATGAAGCCGGTAATACGAAACTTAAAGCCATCCAAACGGTATTAGTTGAACGGCCGGCATTAAAAATGGAAATCGTAGGCTATGCAGATATCGACACCGACCGGCAGGCACTGGGTAAACTTGCACTCGACCGCAAAATAAAAGCACCCGAACTGCTTAAGGCATCAAAAAACAACACAGCTCCGGATAATAAAATACTTTCAGCTATTCTCTTAACACCCGAGCAGCGGAAGGACTCTCTGCGCCAACTTTATACAAAAGAAGTGATCAAAAAACCGGTAGAAGGTCAATCAGCTAAGCAGCTAAGCAATCCAACCTTATCAATTGAAGAGATGGAAGTGGCATTGCTGAAACGTATCGTAATTAACGAAGATGACCTCCAGTTTCTTGCTATGAAAAGGGCAGCGAATGTTAAAGAGAATCTGCTTCAGGGTCTAACCATTTCTGCTGAACGTGTTTTTCTCAAGAAGCCCGATAGTCCGTTTAAAACCGATAAAGACAATTATAAACCGAGTCGCGTGGAACTGGGTGTTAATTAAATGCCTGTAGCAGATTGACATCCAAAGTGGGGCTTGATTAATCAAATGATCTGGTTGCCTGAATGTTAATATTTTTTTAAGCTTCTGATAAACATTAAAAATATGGGCTAACTTCACGGGTCTTTTCATCTGGTTGCTTTTGAACAAAATTATTACTATAGTGAAAATTACCTGAGCATTTTTCATGTCCGCTCTTATTGACAAGCTCCAATAATAACAACGTTCTTAGGTACTCCGCAAGGATAATAAATATAATGACTCACATCGAATGGGATAACAAGTACGAGGTTGGCAACATAGAGATAGATTCAGAACATAAGGTTTTTGTCAGAATTCTTCAGAAGATAATCTCTGCGGTTGAAAAAAAGAATCATAAACACATCGAGCGACTGGTAAATGAAATATACAAGTATGCTGATTTTCACTTTCATAGTGAAGAAACAGTTATGATTGAAATAGATTACCCTGACCTCAGCACTCACAAAAAAGAGCATGAAAAACTCTTGATTGAACTGGGAAACAGAATTTCAGTTTCCGGAGATGGAGAATATATAAGACCTATGACCGAATTGATTAATTTTTTAATGGACTGGTTTATCAACCACACTGTAAGTGTAGATAAAAAACTGGCTAATTACCTTAGAGACAATGAACAGATCGACCGCAGAGGTTAACCTGAGTGCTTAATTTCAAAATCAGAGTCCTCCTGACGGGATTATCATGAGATACAAAGTACAGAGTGGATTTAAATACGGTTTTACATGCAGAGGTGCTGTTAGATCGTGGAACTATCGAAGAAATCAGGGAGTTCAGTCCCGCCAAAAAGGCAGGACTGATTCCTAAAGTAAATTTTTACAATGCTTCCTTGCCGCGCTCGCCTGTTCTTATTCTTACCGCTTCTTCCACTGGATAAACAAATATTTTGCCATCACCGATATTACCTGAATTTGCAGTTTTCTGAACTGCCTCAATAACATTTTCTACAATATTGTCATCAACAACAATGTCGATTCTAATTTTTGGAACAAAATCAATAACGTATTCTGCGCCGCGATATATTTCCTTATGACCTTTCTGGCGACCAAAGCCTTTAACTTCAGAGACAGTCATTCCCTGTATTCCTATTGAGTTAAGAGCTTCTTTAACCTCATCAAGTTTAAACGGCTTAATAATCGCTTCAATTTTTTTCATAATAATTAGTCCTTTATATATTTTCGTTTATACAAATTTTATTTAAACACTATCTACTAAAGTTCGAATGCTCTCTCTCCATGGACTGAAGTATCAAGGCCTTTTACTTCTTCTTCCTCATTAACCCTAATGCCATTTGTGATCATTTTCGTTATATATACAACAATTAAAGTACCTACAGCAGAAAACAGAATTGTTATAACAACTGAAAGAAACTGAGTCCAAACCTGCTTTGGGTTACCATAAACTAGCCCAACTGCGCCATCCGTAATTGCAGGATTTGCAAAAATACCCGTTGCAATTGCACCCCAGATCCCACAAATACCATGAATACCAAAAGCATCAAGAGAGTCATCATAACCAAACTTATGCTTTATAACTGAAACACCAAAGAATCCCAAAAGACCAGAGGCTCCACCCATCACTAATGATGCGGCAAGACCAACAAAACCGGCTGCAGGGGTAATTGCAACAAGACCAGCGACAGCGCCTGATGCAACACCAAGGACAGTAGGCTTTCCGGTACGAAACCATTCAATTGACATCCAAACAAGTGCACCTGCTGCTGCAGAAGTATTTGTTACCATAAAAGCCGATGCTGCGACTCCGTCAGCTGCGAGTTCACTTCCTGCATTAAAACCAAACCAGCCAAACCATAAAAGCCCGGCACCTAAAGCAGTAAGCGTTACACTTGAAGGAAGCATTGCCTCACGGCCATAGCCCTTTCTTTTCCCTAACATAAGGCAAAGGACAAGACCAGCTACACCAGCATTTACATGCACAACATTACCACCTGCAAAATCAAGAGCACCCATTTTATGGAATATCCCTCCTCCCCATGCCCAGTGGCATACAGGTGTATAGACAAAGATTACCCATAGAATAGCAAAAACAATCCATGACGAAAATTTTATTCTGTCAACAACAGCACCCGAGATAAGTGCAACTGAAATACATGCAAATGTCATCTGAAACATTATAAAGACATACTCCGGAATAGTACCCGAGATACTATTAATATCAACACCATTTAAAAATAGTTTATCAAGCCCGCCAATAAGCCCGCCAACATCAGTCCCGAATGAAAGCGAATAGCCAAAACAGACCCATATTACGCTTACGAGGCAATAGGCGACCAGGGTCATGGCAATCGTATTTAAAAGGTTTTTTGTCCGGGACATTCCTCCATAAAATAAAGCAAGTCCTGCCGGAGTCATCATCATAACAAGTGCAGTTGAAACAATAACCCAGGCTGTATCGCCGGTATCAATTTTTGCCTCCCCGGCAAAAGCAGAAGTAAATGGAACCAGTGACAACAAGAAAGTAAATATAGCTGTTTTAATTTTCATGATCATTCTCCAAAATTGTTATTAATAATATGCTAATAAATTTACAGCTAAGAAGTGCAACTACCATACCAATTTTAAAACATACCTATTCAGCCTAATCATTTCGGCTACTTACAACATTACCCAAACGACCGTAACGGGAATATATTACATTTTTGTATTTTTTAAATACTTTATCTACGGGATTGTAGTTTATCAAACGTAAAATCGATTTATTACAATGATAGCTAAGAAAAAGAGTCAGGTATTTTCCAGGAAGACCCTATGCTCCGATAACACCCTTTAAATGAATCGACGGGCAATTGACCCAATCGATGGAAGAAATTTCCAAAGCGAGTGAAGAGACATCAAAAATCATTAAACCCATCGATAAAATTGCTTTTCAGACAAACCTTCTGGCACTTAATGCGGCTGTTGAAGCAGCCCGTGCAGGTGAAGCCGGTGCCGGTTTTGCCGTAGTTGCTGATGAAGTCCGTAACCTTGCCATGCATTCGGCAGAAGCGGCGAAGAATACTGCCGATTTGATTGAAGGAACGCTTAAAAAAGTTATAGAAGGTACTAATGTCGTATCTGTAACCAATGAAGCGTTTATCAAAGTATCAGAAAGTTCAACAAAAGTTGGTAAGCTGATTTCAGGAAAAGAGAATGCCGATCACCGGCCCCTTCAAATCGAGTCTCGACAGATAGAAAAATGTTGCCTCATGGAAATAAGAAAGGCCGAAGGAGGTCAAAGTAATTGATGGCTGTGACAACTCTCACCGTTCTGTTCACGTAAACTTTGCCCGGCTCTCTTTTTACGAACCGGATCGATTAATAATTTTAGAAACAAGAAAGGGCAGGTAATTCCTGCCCTTTCACGATTACCATAAAAAGACGGGATTAAAAGTCCTGAAAGTCACCATCAAATGGAATCACCTCACTTGGTTTAACCTTTTGATTTTCAAGTGCCCGCACTTTATCCCTACTCTCTTTTTGAGATCTTATTTGAGATGCTGCGGGTCTCTCCATTTTATGAGTACTCGTCTTTATTTCTTGATCGCTCGTTCCTGAGACCAGTACAACAAGCTCACCTACATATTCCCTAAGTTGCTCGGCCTGGGCGTTCATCTCTTCGGATGCAGCGGCAGCTTCTTCTGCATTGGCGGCATTTTTTTGTACGACGGTATCCATTTCTGTTATAGCTATATTAACTTGCTCAATACCATTAGACTGCTCACTCGATGCTTCCGATATCTCTGCAACCAATCCCCCAACTTTACCTGAACTTTCAGTAACCTTCTTAAAGGCGTCATTGGTAGTCGAGACGAGGTTTGAACCCTGATTAACTTTTTTCACTGTGCCTTCAATCAGTTCTGCAGTATTCTTTGCAGCATCAGCTGCTCTCATGGCAAGATTTCTGACTTCATCTGCAACAACAGCAAAACCGGCGCCTGCTTCTCCTGCCCTGGCAGCCTCAACCGCCGCGTTCAACGCAAGCAGGTTTGTCTGAAAAGCAATTTCATCGATTGTTTTAATGATTTTTGACGTCTCTACACTGGCTTTGGAAATCTCTTCCATAGAGACCGTAAGCTGCTCCATGGAATCATTGGCAGTTTTTACAACATCGCCCGATTCTATCATCAGCGTATTGGCATGATTGGCATTTTCTGAATTTTTTAGGGTCATAGCGGACATCTCCTCCATGGAAGCGGATGTCTCCTCAATCGAAGCAGCCTGCTCGGAAGAACCTTCAGCCAGGGACTGGCTTGCTGAAGATACCTCGCCGGATGCTGATGCAACCTGTACAGCTCCGTCATTTAAACCATCAATAATTCTGTTAATCGGCAGGGTAAGACTACGTGCAAACCAGAGTACTGCGAGTATCGTGATAGCAAGGAAAATTCCACTTACCATGAGAATAACATTTCGTATAGAGTATGCAGCAACCATGAATTCATCCTGGTTCTGAGTTACTCCAATACTCCAACCCATAGACGTTACCGGTGCAAACCCTGCAATTTTATCTATTCCTTTGAAATTATAAGAGTTCGATCCGGTTTCCAGTGCCATCATCTGGCTTGCGATGGCCTCCATCCCTTTGATCTTGCCAAGATTCAGTTCCAGTATAAATTTTTTATTGGGATGCGCTATAACCAATCCTTTCGTATCAACCATAAAGGGATAGCCAGTATTGCCCACTTTAACTTCAGTGATTTTGTCCGATAAAAAATCAAGCTTAAGTACAGTCCCCAAAATCCCCGTAAACTTTCCGGATGGCGTTTTTAAGGGAATGGCGACCACAATGACCGGTTGTCCACTTGCCCTCGATAAAACCGGAGAGCCAATGGCGATATCTCCTTTTTTTGCCTTTATGAAATAATCTCTGTCTGAGACGTTTATATTCTTGGTTCTCAAAGTTCCACCGGTGCTGTCGGCAAGAGTTTTCCCTTCGGCATCAGCTATAAGAAAAAGATCATATCCACTACCGATCTGTTTGTACGCATTAACCAGCAGTTGATCCAGGGAGTTGACCTCATTGGCCGAGCTTTCATATCCCTGTTTTGCGACGAGGGTGGTCGTAGCCAGAATTTGGGGGTCAACAGCCATTACTTCAGCCAGTTTGATCTCCTGCAAAAGGACCAATTCCGTCATGTTTGCCAAATCTTTTGCGATTTGTGTTGCACTTCCTCTGGCGGCTCTGTCCAGTGCATCAGATGCCTTATTTACTGCAAAAAGCCCCACAACAACAAGTGGTACGATAACCGCAAGGATTCCACCCACGATAAGTTTGAATTTTAGAGATCTTTTTTTCATTTTGTATTCCCCCTTCTTAAACATATGGATCTTCTTTATTTATTATGCTACCTGGTCCAAAGCTGCTGCTTCTTCCGGGTTTAGAACCTTGTCAATATCCAGCAGAATCTTTACACTGTTTTCTATTTTTGCCATTCCTAAAATAAAGTCCGTATCGAGTTTTGTTCCAAAACTGGGTGTCCCCTCAATATTATCCGGCTTGATATTCAAGACCTCCGAAACAGAATCGACCGCACAACCCACCTGAATCTGACCAGAATTACCTGCAATTTCAACCACAATAATACAAGTCCTATCCGTATACTCTGCGGTTCCCATTTCGAATCTGGTTCTTAAATCGATGATCGGAATCACCTTGCCTCTGAGGTTGATAACACCCTTCACAAAGTCTGGTGTTTTGGGGACAGTGGTGATGTGCATCCTGCCAATAATCTCTTTGATTTTCAAAATACCGATGCCATATTCTTCATCAGCGAGGCTAAAAGTCAGGTATTTACCATCATGATGAATCATATTAGTCTCTCCCTTGTTTAAAGTATTTGATATATTCGTCATCTTTTTCCCCTATTGTTTTTTCTTTTTTAGTATTTGTTTCAGAACAGAACCGACATCCGACAAGTCACTCTCAACATCACTAATATAACTGTGTCTTATATGTCGTCCCAACGATAGGGTATCTGCGTTCCTGTCAGATAAAACAAGAATAACTTGAATATTGTCCAGCAGATCCTGAAGTGAAACCAGTTCCAACAACTCATGTTTGGTCGGAGCCAACAGAATGGCAATGGAAATTCCGTTCATCGGCTGACGAAGTTCCTGTGAGAAACTGTCTAACGTTGTAAAGTGTTTTGTATGAGTTTTATACACCTGAGTCCCGATGATGTTCCAGAGTTTTTTTCCCGCGTCATGAATTCCGTTTTCATATAAAACAACCTGCATCAACGACCTCCTTTATCACCTAAATGTTATCGTTGTCTCTTTGATTTGCAGTAAGTATACCAATGTAAACCTAATACACCATATCACAATGAATACAACCAGTTAAACCATCATTCAATTAATAGATTTATTAAAAACAAGGGGATATTCCTATTTATAGGAATAAGTTTATTCCTATAAATAGGAATAAATTAAGATTAAGACTTAAACAGATGATGTTTTTTTAGTAAACTGTAAAGACTTGATTGGGAGCAACCTGAAAGCGGGGTGAGATAACACAGAACGACCGGTACTATAAATCTAATTTCCCAGCAGGGGTTTTTTACAACACCATCAAAGTTGGATAGATGGTTTGCGCGTAGCGCCTTATAGTTTCAAGGTGCCATAACCTTGCCGCCAGTGCAAATTGTTATTTAAAGCCCGATAAATGATGTTTTTTTAATAAACCGTAAAGCCTTGACTGGGAGATACCCGAGAAAAGGGAGGCCTTATCCCTGTCACCGTTTGACTTGTTTAGAAGCATTTTCAGATAGTCTTTTTCCGTTTGCTCCCGATACATAGTAAGGGTTGGAAACTCATCTCCCTCACCGAGCGCTTCAATCTGTTTTTTATGGTTTTTTTGATCTCCGGTTGAAGGAAAGTCCAGCTGTGCGGTGCGTAATTCAGGAGGGAGATGCTTTGGGATCAATTGAGAATCCTGGCCGGCTGAAGCCAGGGCATATTCAAGTACATTGATCAGTTCACGAACATTCCCCGGCCAGGGGTGCATTCCCAAAGTTTCTATAAAATCAGAGGATATACCTTTAGCTTCCATCTGGTAGCGTTGAGAAAGATCGTGCACTTTTTTGATGGTGATCTCTTTGATATCTTCTCCGCGATCCCGAAGGGGTGGAAGTTTGATTCCAATGGCACGAATCCGGTATAGCAGGTCTTCCCTGAAACGATTTTCCATGACCATTATATCGAGATCACGGTTTGTTGCAGCAACAAGTCTGAAATCGATCGGGATTTCAGTTTTCCCGCCTATCGGCCTGACACTTCTTTCCTGAAGCGTGCGCAACAGAGATTTCTGTACATTAAGGGGAAGATCGCCAACTTCGTCCAGCATAAGAGTCCCGCCATTAGCCTGTTTAATCAAACCATCCTGTTTTTTGTCTGCTCCGGTAAAGGCACCTTTTTCATGTCCTAAAAGGGTGCTTTCCACCAGTGTATCCGGCAGTGCTCCACAATCAACAGCGATAAAAGGCATTGAAGCCCTTCGGCTGTTTTTGTGAATGGCACCGGCAAACAACTCTTTTCCAGTACCGGTTTCACCGGTGATCAGGACACTGGCATCGGTGGCGGATGCTCTGGCGACTTCCTTCAGGCAGCTCTGCAAAACATCAGATTCACCGATAATTCCAGAACGGATCAGGGGAAGCGGAGAGAGTGTCTCTTGTTTTTCTCTTCTATACTGGAGAGCACGCGTAATCGGCAGAGAGACCTCTTCAATCAGAAATGGTTTCTGTACATAATCCCATGCACCGTATTTAAACGCAAGTTTTGCTCCGCTGGCATTCCCGGCCCCTGTAATAATAATAACCTCCGGGTTAGAGGGTAATTTTAAAAGATCAGGTAATATCTGTAGACCATTTCCTTCGGGAAATTCGAGATCGAGCAACACCAGATCGAAATGCCCTTTTTCGGCAGAGGCCAGGCCCTCTTTCAGGGTTTCAACCGCATGGGATTCGTGCTCCATCTGTACAGCCAACCGTGTAAAAAAAAGGCCTATTTTGGGATCGTCATCAATAATCAGTATTTTTGCCATAAGCCGACTTATTCCTCTTTGTTGTCTTTCAAAGCCAGATTCACAATTTCAGAAAGCTCACTTGCAATAATGGGCTTCATGATCATATCAAATATCCCGTTTTCCTTAACCGATGCGGATGTTATTCTTTCACTAAAACCGGTACACAACACAAGGGGAATTCCGGGCCGGATACTGAAGATCATCTTTGACAGCTCTAAACCTGTCATATTTGGCATGAGCAGATCTGTAATGATGATATCAAAGGTTTCGGGGTCGTTTTTAAACAGTTCCAGTGCTTCTTCACTGCTACTTGTACCGACAACATCATACCCCAGAGATTCAAGTATCTGTTTCGACGATGAGACATTTTTTTTTTCATCATCGACAAATAGGATTTTTCCGCTGCCCTTCTTCAGAACAGACTTTTCAACAGCATCTTCAGGGGGAATCTCATCTACGGGGAAGAAAACCTCGAAGGTGGTGCCCTTATTCACTTCACTATATACAGACAGAGTTCCTCCCATATTTTTTATAATGCCATGGACGGTTGCAAGTCCCAACCCTGTGCCTTCTCCACGTTCTTTTGTGGTAAAGAAGGGATCAAAAATTCTGTCTAAGATATCTACCGGAATCCCGCACCCCGTATCAGCTATGGTCAATTTAAGGTATCTTCCTTTTTGAAGAGATTTAAGATCAAGAATCTCCCTATCATAGATATCAACAGATTCCAGCTGAATATCAAGAATACCTCCATTATTTCTCATGGAGTGTGCGGCATTGGTACATAAGTGCATGATGACCTGATGAATTTGAGATGGATCTGCTGTAACGACAATATCAGCATCTTTAATATTTTGCTTAATTTCAATATTTGTCGGTATGGATGCCCTGATAAACTTTACACACTCCTTAATTAAGGGTGCCAGAATAATAGAATCCTTTTGAACCTCTGCCTGACGGCTGAAAGCCTTAATGTGTTGAACCAGCTCTCTTGCCCGGATGCTTGCAGACAGTACCTCTTCCAGATTATCCTGTGTCTCCTCGTCTCCCATAGTGCTCATCTTAACAAGTTCTGTGAACCCTATGACTGAGGATAGAATATTATTAAAATCATGGGCAATACCACCGGCAAGTGTTCCAAGAGCTTCCATTTTATGGGACTGTGTCAACTGTTGTTCCAAACGTTTTCTCTGAGTGATATCACGTGTTATGCCTAAAATCTGGTCTACTTCCCCATTTTCATTTCTTAGGAAACGGGCAGTCAGTTCCACCCAGATCTTAGTCCCGTCTTTTTTGATATTTTCTATCTGAAGGGTTCTGCTCCTTTCCGGGTCAACGCCTTCTTCGCCCTCTTTTTCCAGCTCTTCGGAAATCACCTGGGTTACTTCATCGATCGCTTCTTCAGGCATATAATCCTTAAATTCCAGCCTTTGCTTTTCTCCAGGAGTATACCCAAAGAGGCGCTCCACAGAAGGACTGACATAGTCAAATTTTAATGTTGTAAGGTTCAGAATCCAGATATTATCCGTTGCGTTATCGGCCAGGAGTCTGTACCTTTTTTCGCTCTCTCGCAGGTCGTCCTCTGCCCGGATACGTTTTCTCTCAGTTTTTACTGCCTGCCAGCTGATATAAAATGACAGGCTCAAAACAAAAAACAATAATCCGGTAAAAAGGCTTGTCAGACTCTTAAAGATCCGGTCGGTCTCACGATTCACGTCCTCGATATAAATACCGGTAGCGATAACCCAGCCCCAGGGAGCAAAGCCTTTCACATAAGATAGTTTTTCAACAATCCTGTCCGGGTCATCGTTCCACTGCCATATATAGTCAATATATCCCGCCTTTTTCTCACGTACAATATTCAGAGAATCAATAAAAATGAGCTTCCCCTTAGGATCGGCGAAATCTGTAAGATCATTCCCTTCCAAATTTGGAAAATAAGGATGCATAATCATTCGGGGATGCATATCAAAAATACAGAAGTAATCCTTTCCGTTGAGACCATAACGTATGTTGCGAATTCTGTTTATAGCTCGTGATTGCGCATCGTCTAACGTTATTTCTCCTTTTCTAACTCTTTGTTCGTAATCAAATAACAGTCTCCAGGTACTAACGGCAAGCTCTTGAACCACCTCTTTTTTTTGGTTCATCATATGTTTATTTAAAGATGGAACGAAGATAACAAAGAGAGCTATAATAAAAAGAATGAATGTAACCCACATCGGGATAATTATTCTTAAAGAAGCGTTAAGCACTTTATTTTTATTGGAAGTTCCGAGAATCATATTTATGAATACCTACCCTGAGTCTGTTATTATGAAAGATCCCGCATTTTAAATCAACCTTTTTTCCATTAAAAACCATACATTAAAAGTTTATACTATGAAAAAAACAGTACAAATAACACCTAATGGTAAGATTCAAATATAATTATCTCCAAATTCGTTTTTTTGTGAAAAAAAATTCGGGATAAATATACTTTGTCTCAAGGTGGAATATTATATTATTTTTAACGAAAACACCTGCCACATGGGGACGGCAGCACTCCCCCTTTATATCATGTAAAAACAGTATGTTTTAAGATATTTTGTTTTAAATAAAAAACTAAGTTTAATCGATTTTTCCACTTGTTTCTGATTCAACAAACAATTATAATTTAATCAAGTAAAAAGCAAATCATGCGAAAGTGTGAGACGCAAAGCCACTGGCCTAAATCAGTTTTTCTTTGAAGTTCTTGACTTGATGGCTTTTTTTGAGAAAAATAAGAGGGTTTGCTAAAGATAAACTTTCAATAGAAAATTCTTAGCATGAATCATTCTTATCAAAAAAGTACATCTGATAAAGGGCATGGTAACTGACATGGTAGCAGGGTTGCCTACTCTTAACTATTACACCGGAATCTGATTCTCAGACTCCGGTTTTTTTATTGGTGCTGTCTATTGTGCACAATCATGTCCTTCATGCGAATGTTTTGTCTCAACAACATCGTGTGAAGGCTTTCTTTCAATTGAGTTAAAAACAATCAGACAGATAAGTACAACTGCAAACACAATAGAGATTATACCATGCCCGCCATGGGTTTCTGTATTTATCCAGGTTGTAATATCAAGCCCCGTCATCCCGTAGATTTTGTTTGTTATCAACCCTAGAATAAGAGAGCAAAAAATGATTGAACCGAGATAAATCCCGGTTGCTTTTTTACCCAGGATTTTAGATATAACAGTTAGTGAGGCTGCATTTGTAGCAGGGCCTGCCAGCAGAAATACCAGAGCCGCACCAGGAGAAAGGCCCTTCAAAGCTAAAGCTGCCGCTATCGGAGTTGATGCTGTAGCACAAACATATAATGGGATTGCTATCGCTAAAACTACAATCATTGAAAGAATTCCATCACCTAAGTATAGCCCGATCATCTCCTTAGGTAGAAATGTTGTAATGGCACCCGCCAACAGAATACCTAACACAAACCACTTGGCAATATCCTTAAACAAATCTCCAAAGGCAAACTTCATCCCGAAAGTCAGTTTTTCGTAAAGAGTCTGGTCTTCATTTATTTTTTCTTCACACCCACAACCTGAATCACAGGAAGAAGAAACTGCAGGTGCTATAGGTGCCATAGTAAACATAGCCGCTTCAGTTTTCATAATCACAGGTTTTTTCTCTTCTTTTTCTTCCCGGTCAAAAACATTTACAAGAACGCCGGTTACTATAGCAGTTAACAATGCAGAAAGTGGGCGTATCACTGTCATAAACGGGTCAAGCAGTGCCCAGGTTACAGCTATAGAGTCGACTCCTGTTTCAGGGGTTGATATCAAAAATGATGATGTTGCCCCCTTACTTGCCCCCTGTTCCTTCAACCCTGCAGCAGCGGGAAGTACACCACAGCTACAAAGTGGGAGCGGCACACCAAAAGCCGATGCCTTAAGTATATTTGAGAATTTACTCTTGCCAAGATGCCTGGCAACAATATCCCCGGGAATAAATGCTTTCAACAACCCCGCAATAAAAAATCCAAAGAGAATAAAACCTGAAGATTCAAGTAAAATGTCCCAACAAGCCAATACTATTTGCATTCCATAATTTTCTACCATACTACATACCCCTTTTACATGCTTACCTGATCATCTGAATACATGTTCAGATAAAAGGCATAAAAAAAATGACATATCTGTATTTATGCCAAACCACAAAGATCACAGATTATTGTCTTATATACATAATTAACATTTTCTATTCCTCAACATGAGTCATTCCGATATTAAGAAGTGAAAAAATGTGTTCATCATCAAGATTATAAAAAACATTCTTACCTTCCTTTCTGAATTTCACAACTTTTGCACTCCTCAAAACTCTTAACTGATGCGAAATTGCCGATTGAGTCATTTCAAGAATTTCAGAAAGATCGCAAACGCAAAGCTCCGACTGTGACAATGCATCCAGAATCCTAACCCTTGTATGATCTCCAAGAACCTTAAACAAATCTGAAAGATCCAATAATTTTTCAGAACTGACCATTTTCTTTTTTACGGCTTCGACTTTTTCTTCATGAACACAAAGAGCATCACAAATTTCATCATTTATTTTCGGCTCCATTCACCCTCCTTAACATATGAACACCTGTTCATATGTTAACATTTAGATTCATTATGTCAAGAAGTAAATTTTTTTGGGCAGATTTGCCTCCCCATCGGCGTTGTCGTCGTAATCGTAGGGGCACGGCGTGCCGTGCCCTTTTTTGACCGCTAATTTGGATGGTAACGGAAAGGGCGGATATGGAATCCGCCCCTACGGAATTTCGTCTATTCCGGCGTTTTGGCAGATATTGAAATGTTTTTGAATTATTTGCCTGTTCCATAATTTTCATTCAAAACATCTCTTATAGTTTTGGCAATTTCTCTTTTAATTACAGGTTTCATTACATAGCCTTGGATACCAAGTTTCTTGAAGGTTTTTTCATTTATCTGATCGCTGAAACCTGTACAGATAATAATCGGTATATCATTTCGTATAGATTTGATTTTACCGGCAAGCTGGAGCCCTGTCATATCCGGCATGGTCATATCTGAGACAATCAAATCAAATGTATCGGGATTTTCCTTAAACAAGTTAAGTGCTTCAACACTTCCAATTCCGATTGTTACTTGATAATCAAGCCTTTCAAGCATCTGTTTCTCCATTTTGACAATCATTTCTTCATCATCCACGAGAAGAATTCTCTCTTTGCCTCCCAGGATTGGTTGTGACGGATCAGGATCGTCTATTTTTGTAATTTTTTTCATTATCGGCATATATATATGAATTTCCGTTCCCTTACCAGGCTCGCTGTAAACCTGGATGTCACCATGACAACTTTTAACAATTCCCTGAACAACAGAAAGTCCCAGGCCGGTTCCCTTTCCCAGCTCCTTTGTGGTGAAATAGGGGTCAAAGATTTTATCCATTGCTTCTTTATTTATACCCGTCCCCGTATCAAGAACCTTTAAAAGTGCATATTTGCCAATAAGCAATTTGGTGTCTATTTCTACCTGATCGAGAGACACTTTTAGCTGGCCACCTGATTCCTGCATGGCGTGATATGCATTTGTAGCAAGGTTCATAATAATTTGGTGAATCTGCGTGGGGTCAGCAACTACCATGCCGCAGTCAGGATTTATATTTACCTGGATGTCAATTGTTTTTGGAATAGAAGATTTTAGTAGTTTAAGTGCCTCATTTAGTATCAGTTGAAGTCTGACGGGTTTCAGTGTCTGTTCACTTTGCCGGCTGAATGCAAGAATCTGCTTAACAAGATCTTTTGCTCTTAACGCTGCATGGAGAATTTCAGTAACACTTTCCTGATCCTGACTGTCCTGGGGGAGGTCTTCCTGAAGCATTTCTGCAAATCCGATAAGGGGATATAGAATATTGTTGAAATCATGGGCAATACCACCTGCAAGTGTACCGATCGATTCCATTTTCTGGGATTGCTGCAATTGTTCTTTAAGCTGTTTCTGCCCGGTGATGTCGGTAAAGGTCACTACAGCGCCGATCGGCTTTCCATCCCTGAACTGGGGATATGACCGATATTCGGCTGCAAAAGAAACCCCGTCTGCTCTCCAGAGTACCTCATCATCTGCATGCGTTCCTTCACCTTGCCGGAACGCCTGAAAAATTCTACAATCATCAACGGGAATAGGGGAGCCGTCCGCATACGTGTGGTGGATCATCCTGTGCATGTCCTTGCCAAGAAGATCTTCAGACCGCTGGTATCCTAGAACCTTAAGACATGCGCTGTTACAGAATGTGCAATGCCCCAACAAGTCTATCCCATAAACAGCCTCTCCGGTGGAGTCGAGTATGAGACGAAGCTTTGCTTCACTCTCAGTGAGCTCTCTCTCCCGAAGTATGAGAACGTCTGACATCTGCAGCAAATTATCCGAAAGCATATTGAACTCTGAAATGTAAGTTTCTTTCATTACGTCAATCGGTTTACCATCGGCAATATCTCTGGCCAGCTCATTGAGATTATTGAAGGCAGTTGAAAGCTTTCGGGCCATAACGATCGACAGCACAACTCCAGCCAGCAAGGCGGCGCTAAGTCCAAAGATGATGATCATGGCCTTTTTCAGGATTGATTTGTGCACTGAACTAACCGGTTGCGCTACCAACACATGCCAGCCCATTAGTGAAACCTGCAGCATACTACCAATCATCTCCCGTCTCTGGAATTCAAACCTGCCGGTTACCGGAAGATCATCTTGAAGAGCTTTCTGCACCAATGGAATATTTGATACATTGAATTGCTGACCGGTAAACTGATTGTCGTGGTCGGCAATAACCTGCCCCTTATTATCAATGACCATAATCTGCAGATCGCCTCCAGAAACAATCTGCTGTAGAAAACTGGAAAGGCTTTCCAATTTAACCTCACCAATGACAACCATTTCTTTTCCCGGTACAGCATATGCCACTGAAAGTTCACCTGTCATGACCGAAAGAAATGTTTCCGACCAGTAAGGTTTTTTATTAACTATGGCTTTTTTGTAGAGGGAGTTACGGGAAACATCGATATTCAGCAGATCCAGCCGGTGCTGCTCTTTACCCTGCAAAATACCGGCTGCAAAGGTATGCCCCTTGTAATCGGCTACTACTATTGAGTTCAAGGTATTTGATGAGCGTAGCTGAGCGTCAAGGAAATGCTGAAAGTTATGGGTCGACATCCCCTGATCAATATGAATTGACGCACTGCCTCTGACAATAGTCATACTGGTTTCAAGGTATTGTTCCAGTTGCGAGCCAACAGCACGCGCTAACTGAGATTGTCTGGACTCGACTTCACTTCTGATCTGTGGATGTACCCAGAAAATACTGAACAAGGCCACAAATGCCAGAGACAGCAGAAGCGAGACAACGGGTTGAATCGTCAGAATTTTACGCAATGAGAGAACAGCCATTTATTACTCCACAGTTACAAATTTTCCCTTGCTGATTGTGGTTACAAAGGATTTGCGTTCAGCGTCTCCAAACTGGTCAATGTTAAACAATTGTTGAGCCCCCTGGAACTGCTTTTTGGCGATGATGGCTTCCTTAAGACTGCCTCCCTTCTTGCGTATCGCATATGCTTCCAATGCAACCTGAGTGGCGTCGTATCCGGCAAGTCCGGCAAATCCAGGTTCCTGCTGGAATCGTTTTTTATAAGCCTGCAGAAACTCCAGATACCGGGAAGATTTATCGTTTCTATCTATAAACTGGGCTATGACGACTCCCTCGGCAGTCTCACCGGCAAGTTCTATAAAGCGCTCTGTAGAGGCCCATTCAGCTGTAACAATCTTTTTGCGGGGAGCACTGGCACGGATTTGCTGACAGAGCATGGCAGCATCAACCGCATTGCTGATGATAAGTACGGCATCTGATTTTGAGTTTACCAACTCCCTGGCTAATTTATTGAATACCGGCTCTTTAGCGGAGTTGAATGTTTTAACTATCACGACACTGCCGCCGAGACCTTCAAAAGCTTTCCGAAAGCCGTTCAGCCAGCTTTCGGTGTAGGATTTGTTGTTTTCATCGTAAATAACTGCCACACTGCGAACACCCAGCTTTTCATACTGATAGTGAGCACTCTTTGAAGAATAGGATGTTGTGGTGGCTATAACCCTCAGGAAGTTGTCGTCTTTGCCGACAAGGTCGGTAGTCGTCACTGTGGGACTAAGCAGGATGCTCTTTGTGGCTCTCACCACCGGCATGGCAGCCATAGCCATACTGCTGGTCATGGGGCCGATGATAAGTTCAATGTTCCGCCCTGTCAGGTCAGTCATTATCTGCTTTATCGTGTCAGGATTCTGTTTATCATCTTTTATTACCAGCTCAACCATGCGGCCTTTAATCCCACCGGCTGCGTTACGTTGTTCCACGGCCAAAATAGCTCCGTTCCTCCCTGCCCCCCCCAAATCAGCCAACTTGCCCGACATGCCGGCGACAAAGCCGATTGTGATCGGTTCAGATTTCTGGCAGGAGACTACCAGCGCTATTAACAAAACAACCATTACCATTCTTATTACCGGCTTACCAATCATGATCTTTCTCCTAAATATATATTGTTTGATTTCTAACCTTATCGGCAAATAACAAGAAAATCTCTGCTAACTTATATCCCAAATTTTAATAGTATTTGATTCCTATCACCCTCCCATAGGAATATTTTATGAGAGGCAACGACATGCTCATATTTGCGCGATTAATAAGTGTCAAATATTCATTAACTAAACTGGTTTCTTCGAAATAGAAATGATAACAGGAATATCTTTATATGTAAAAATGCAATCAAATTAAGACTTTAACTAACGTCATAGAGTACCAAGTCTGTTTGAAATGGTCAAGAAAAAAGGCACTCAGATTTTACCAAAAACAAGACATCTCACCCCTTGCACCCCAAAGGCACTTGCTTCGCGAATAGTGGCTATAGCTACATCACAAGGTACAAACATTTCCACCATACTTACAGAACTTTCAGATTTTGTCGAGAGCAAGGCATCTCGTCCCGCAGTAGTAGCGGGGCTACATCAAGGGACGAGTAACGCCGCTATCGGCAAAATCTGGAAGTTATGCTTTTCTGTAAAGCCACTTCATGCTAATCTAATGACCATCCAAATTTCATGTTAAATAAAATTCATAATACAAGGCAACAAATGGAAGATTATTTTCTAAAAACAAAAAAAGCTGCAGAATTCATCAAAACAAACATAAAAAACCTGCCAACAATTCTTATCATGGCAGGAACAGGCTTAGGAGAGTTATCCGGGTCGATAAATTGTGAGGCAACAATAAAATACGGCGATATTCCCGGATTTTCGGAGACGACTGTTACGAGTCATCAGGGT
>PJEL010001511.1_pt1 | contig 23258 bp, 21 predicted proteins | sample 1853271 | NCBI WGS metagenome assembly PJEL01 (sample SAMN08108733, study PRJNA415343) | Invertebrate metagenome, whole genome shotgun sequencing project. | host: Globobulimina | place: Sweden: Gullmar Fjord | collected 2015-08
TAGAACCAGATCTAGATGATGGCCTTACAGAGGAAGATATTTATATCTGTGGATATGCATTGTTTTCCGATATTGGGTAGCTCTAAACACATAACAAGAACCTGAAATTCGACAGCATTTACTGTCGCAATTTGTGCAAAAACAAAAGGCGCAAAATCTGCACCAGCACGCAGCGGTTTAGGTTTGCGTTATCGCATATCCGATTGCCATACTTTCCTTAATGCCAATCGTTACTTTAAGAGCTTTGCTTCTAACAAGCTTTTGTCCAGAAACGAGTTTGAGAGGACTTGTAAACCCAAATCGAAGAAACACATAACTCAGGTGCGAGTGAGCTCGAGGACTTCGGTTTCATGGATGAAACCGCAGAGCGTATAGGGATATATTCACAGCGTACCGAGAGATTACTTGCACTAAAGCACGCTGCAAGCGATAAACAAAATTGAAGGAACAAGCTTCAAACACATATGCCAATACCCAATCAGCCCAAAGAACCTATAAAAGAGACTTCAAGCTTGTTATCCGACAAGCAAACAAGCTTTTGTCCAAAATCGTGCCACGGCCAGAAAGCTCTAAATCGAAGAGATAACTTTCTCGAAACCAGAGTCCGGTGTGAACACGGCTATGGCCTTCCGTGACAGGGCGAGGGTTCAAAAGGATATCCATACCTAAAAGCCAGCAGTTCTGTAGAGACCTTCATGGCAATGGGGCACAAAGCAAAGTTAGCAATGATACTCATTCTCTAGATAAATAGAATTTATGGGCTATATTTATTACTTCGAAATGAACATAGAGGGAGGGAATTCATATGATAGTTGCACGTTGGTCTATAGACGCAAAATTTGGACATAAGCCTGCTGTTATTGATTCTCTATCAAAATGGCAAAATATTTTTGGAGCTCAAATCGGCTGGGAAGGAAAATGTAGAATTCTAACAGGTTCTGTTGGTGCTTTAGAGTCAACCGTTGTCTCTGAAATTACTCTCGATAACCTGGCTGAATTAAGTGAGTCTTGGGACAAACTAGCTGAGCTAGATGGCCATAAGCAATGGAGTGTTGCACTCGAGCCTCACATTGTGTCTGGTACGATGAAGTGGGATGTATACCGTATTGTTGAGTAGCTCAAATCAAAAAAACGAGCCTAGGCTCGTTTTTTTATGACCGATATTCAGAGACAGTTTAGATACGTATCCCGCCATCGATTTCGAATACACGACCATTTACATAGTCATTTTCGATGATGAACTTCACCGTCGAAGAGATCTCTGAAGGCTGACCTAAACGGCCGACCGGAACCATCTTCTCCAGACGTTCCAGTGCCTCAGGCTTCATCGCGGCAGTCATCTCAGTTTCAATCACACCCGGAGCGACGGCTGCGCTGCGGATATTGTATCTGGCTAACTCTTTTGCCCAACCGACTGACATAGCCGCGACACCAGCTTTCGACGCTGAGTAGTTAGTCTGGCCTACGTTGCCCGCTTTCGCTAAGCTGGAGATATTAATGATCACCCCTTCCTGCTCAGATTCAATCATGGCTGCTGCCGCTTCACGGCCACACAGGAATGTACCGGTGAGGTTAACGTTGATCACGGCTTGAAATTGCTCGAAAGACATACGACCGGTAACCTTACCCTCTTTGGCTTTCACCAACATGCCATCGAACAAGATGCCTGCGTTGTTGATCAACACATTGACCTTGCCAAAATCTTCCATGATAAACCCGAAGCCGGCAACCACATCTTCTTCATCTGTGATATCGAAAGCGTAACCCTGAACTTCTGCCCTGTCGCCGATATCGGCACAGGCACGCTCAAGTTTCTCCTGATCAACATCGATAAGCGCCAACTTGGCACCCGCTTCAGCTAAATCCAGCGCCATAGCCAGACCTAATCCACCAGCGCCACCAGTGATGACGACAACCTTATCTTTTAAATCCATCGAATTACCCTTTGTTTTTAATCTGTTGAACATTAGCAAACTGTTCAAAAATACTGGAAAAATCACGCGTCCCATTGCCCTGACGAGCATGGTTAACATATAAACTGCGCGCCAAAGCGCCCATCGGCGTGCTTGAATTGCTAAGTAATGCGGCCTCTTGAGATAACCCAAGGTCTTTAACCATCAGGTCCACCATAAAGCCACCTTGGTAGCCATTCGATGAGGGCACAGATTCCATCACGTCCGGACAAGGATTATATTTATTCAGCGTCCAATTACCACCACTACTTACCTTCATTATCTCAGATAATACTTTGGGGTCCAGACCATGATCGATTCCCATCTGCAAAGATTCACTGGTTCCAACCATCAGGACAGATAACAACATGTTATTACATATCTTGGCAACCTGACCCGCGCCCGCTCCACCTGCGTGAAAGATGTTCGCCCCCATATTGCTTAGCACCTCTTTGGCTTGCTCGAAGCCCGCGTCACTGCCGCCACAGATAAAGGTGAGCGTTCCCGCCGCCGCGCCAGCCGTTCCACCCGAAACAGGCGCATCGACAAACTCGAGCTCTTTCTCGACGGCAAACTTTGCTACGACCTGTGCACTTTGAGCATCGATGGTAGAGCAGTCTATCAGTAAGGTGCCCTTTGCAACCACATCAATCAACCCCTTGCCTTCACCTCCACCGCTTTCGCCGAGGTAGAGTGAACGAACATGTTTGCCGGCCGGAAGCATAGTGATAACGACATCTGCGCCAGCTGCGGCGCCACAGGCACTGCTCGACGCTATTGCACCAAGATCCGTAAGCGACTTTATCGTTTCGGGTACCAGATCAAATACACGCACCGTTAAGCCAGCCTTAACTAAATTGGCCGCCATCGGCGCCCCCATATGCCCTAACCCGATAAATGCGACACTTGTCATCTCATGCTCCTTAGCCTTCAATTTGAAGATAAACTCAATTCATTGTTAGTCGTTCATGCTCATTCTGTTCATTTGTTCGCGCTCACACCGTTGATACATTCCTTTTAAGACTCCCCTTTTTAAGAAAGTGTCTTCAGTGGATGTTGCGCATCGGCCCAAGGTGATGTGATTAATTGCGCTATCAAGTCTTGGGGTACGGCAGAAACCTCTCGATAGCGCCACTTTGGCTGTCGGTCTTTATCAATAAGCAGCGCCCTGACTCCCTCACTGAAATCCCCGATAGCGCAGCAATTTACGCTACAACCCAGCTCAAATTTAAAGACCTCTGCCAGACTGAGCGAGGTGCCAAGCTGGGCTTGATGATAGATAAGGTGCCAGCTGACAGGGCTACCCGAGAGCAGCGTCTTAAGCGGGCGTTCGAGCCAGGAGTCGTGACCATTAAAACCGGAAACACGCTCGATAATCTCGACCAAAGAGCCTGTCATCAAGCCGTCTATCTCAGCTTGGTTCGCCTCTAATTGCCCTTGGGCCAATGGCACCGAGACCTCTTGCTCCATGGCATTGAGCTGCTCAGTTAACAAGCGATGATTTAACTCACTATCATCACTCCAACTCAGAGTGGCTAAGTGGTCGAGCAATGGCTCCTTACTATCACTATTGAGATAGTGGTTACCCACCCCGACATATTTAGCATCGCCGGCATTCATATTGTAGGCGGTTAATCCGAGAAACAGCCCGGTTTTACCCGGCATTCGATTAAGAAAATAGCTACCACCCACATCGGGATACAGGCCGATGGTCACCTCTGGCATGGCGATACGTGAACGCTCGGTCAATACTCTGTGACTGGCACCCGCCATTAAGCCAAGGCCACCACCCATCACAATCCCATCGCCCCACACCATGACGGGCTTACCTAAGGTATGCAGCAGATAATCGAGACGATACTCACGCTCAAAAAACGTCTCGGCCTGATCGGTCACTTCACCGGGCGATTTGATCGAAGCATGATAGATATCCCTGACATCCCCGCCTGCGCAGAAGGCCTTCTCGCCCGCCCCATCGAGCATCACCATGGCGATGTCGTCATCATTCTGCCACTTCAACAACTGCTGCGTCATGGCGTTCACCATGCTGAGGTTAAGCGAGTTGAGTGCCTTTTCAACATTCAGTGTCACGACACCTATCTGCTTACCGGATGCTGTACCTAATGTCTGAAAAACAACGCTGTTATCTATCCCTGTTACCACATTAGTATCCGCGGATGTGTGAACTGTCATTAGCAATTTTTCCAATTGGCTTTGCGCTTATCCAGGAAAGCATTGACGCCCTCCGCCTGATCTTCGGTATCAAACAAACCGACAAACAGCTCTCGCTCCAGAGGTAATGCCAGGCTTCTTGGCATCGTACGGCCAGCCTGAATAAGCTGCTTACACACGGCGACACTGCTTGGACTCTGATTAGCGACTCTTGCAGCCAGTTCGATGGCGGCATTAAGAGAGCCGCCAGTCTCAACCACCTCTTCAACTAAACCCAGAGACTCGGCTCTGTCGGCCTTGAGTCGCTCACCGCATAAAATCATGCGCTTTGCCCAGCCTTCACCAACCAATGCAACTAAATTTTGAGTGCCACCGGCGCACGGCAGTAATCCCACCGACGCTTCGGGCAGCGCCATCACAGCTTGAACTTCTGCAATACGGATATCACAGGCCAACGCCACTTCAAGTCCGCCGCCCATGGCATAGCCATTTATCGCCGCAACAGAGACGCCACGAAATTGGCTCAAGGCTTCAAACGCTTCGCCGAAGTGTTTAGACATCGAAGCAGCAACGCCTTTATCGCCATCGGCAAAGAGCTTAAGATCGGCGCCGGCAGAGAAAAACTTCTCCCCCTCGCCGGTGATCACTAACGCATAGATATCCCTGTTCTCGTTAAGCTCAAGCACCTTTTCTTTAAGGGCTTGCAGGCTTTCGGCGGTCCAGGTATTGGCCGGCGGATTACTCATGGTGAGAATGGCAGTATGGCCTTCAATACGTTCAATTATTCCTGTCATAAAACGCTTCCTTTCAACAATTAATCTTCTTTGCTTTGAACCATTAACCTTCTCTACTTCCAACAAGGTTTGCCATTAGCACTCAAAATTTTGAAAACAAACACCACGCAGTGGGTTCAATAGAGATACCTAGTCGATCTATTAGAGGATCTGTCCTGCGTTTTCATTCAATAGACGACGGGCAATGATCAAACGCATGATCTCGTTCGTGCCCTCTAAGATCTGGTGTACACGCACATCACGAACATGTCGCTCTAACGGGTATTCACGGATATAACCGTAACCGCCATGAAGCTGAAGCGCCGCATCACACACCTGAAAACCGACATCGGTAGCAAAACGTTTTGCCATCGCGCAATAGGCGGTCGCCTCCGGATCTTTTTCATCAAGCTTAAACGCAGCCAAACGTACCAGTTGCCTGGCAGCCACCAGTTCGGTGGCCATATCGGCTAATTTAAACTGAAGCGCCTGAAATGCGGCAATAGGTTTACCAAACTGCTTACGCTCATTCATATATTGTGTCGCACGTTCGAGTGCGGCCTGGGCCGTACCGATCGAACAAGTCGCGATATTAATGCGCCCGCCATCGAGTCCCTTCATGGCAAAGGTAAAACCTTGTCCCTCTTCGCCCAACAGGTTTGAGACAGGGACGCGCACTTCATTGAAGGTAATTTCGCGGGTAGGTTGAGCATTCCAGCCCATCTTATCTTCAGCCTTGCCGTAGATAACCCCCGCCGCATCGGCCGGTACTGCGATAGCCGAAATCCCTTTGGGTCCCGCCTCTCCGGTTCTGCACATAACGACCAACATTTCGGTGGCACCGGCACCCGAGATAAACATCTTAGCGCCGGAGATCACATACTCATCCCCTTCCCTAACCGCCTTGGTCTTAAGGGATGCCGCATCACTTCCAGCCCCGGCCTCGGTTAAGCAATAGGAAGCCAGCTTCTGCCCTGTGGTGAGCGACTCTGACCACTCATCTCTTAATGTTTGTGAGCCAAAACTGGTGACCATCCAGGTCGCCATATTGTGAATAGTCAGCATGGCGGTCGTGGCGGTACATCCCATGGCAAGCTGCTCAAAGATGATAGAGGAATCGAGTCTGGACAGGCCCATGCCTCCCTCACTTTCCGGTGAATAGAGGGAACAAAACCCGAGTTCACCGGCACGCTGGATCACGTCTTTAGGGAAGTGATGTTCTTCATCCCATTTCGACGCGAAAGGGGCTAACTCCTCTTGGGAAAATTGCTGGGCAAGATCGGCAAACTGACGTTGGTCTTCATTCAGATTGAAATCCATCTGTAGGTCTCCTTCGGCACATTCATTATTGAGCTAGTTGCTGAGCTGCTCGTTGAACTAATTATTAAGTTTAGCCATTTAGCTGACTATTAATCTTGGCGACTAAGAACTGCTCTCTGTTTTTATTGTGCCTTACGTTAATAATGTGAGTAAAACGGGTCAAAATCCTGCTGTCTATGGGGCTGAATCTCATAGACAGCGGGCTACTTTTATACCGGCTTATTTTAGCGCAATGGTCATATTGGGCGCTGCGTGTTCGGCGTCTGATATCTGAGACTCAAACCAACGGGAAGTGATGGTTTTAGTTTCGGTGTAGAAGCGAACGGCTTGCTTACCGTAAGCGTGTTGGTCGCCGTAGAAACTTCCCTTCCATCCAGTGAAGGAGAAAAATGGCAGAGGTACCGGAATGGGTACATTAATTCCCACCTGGCCTACCTCAATTTCATGTTGATATTTACGGGCAGCCGCGCCACTGGCGGTAAAGATAGAGGTGCCGTTGCCGTATGGACTATCGTTGACGATGTCGATAGCTTCCTCTAACGAATCGGCTTCCATGCAGCACAGCACAGGTCCGAAGATCTCCTCTTTATAGATGCTCATCTCGGTAGTCACCTTGGTGAACATAGTCGGGCCAATCCAGTTACCATTCTCATACCCGGGTACGGTAAACTCAGAGCCATCGAGCAGACACTCGGCGCCTTCATTTTTTCCCTGCTCAATGAGAGATAGTACGCGCGCCTTAGCCGCAGGACTAATTACGGGTCCGTAACCCGCATTTTTATCATCCCAAAGCCCGGGTTTAACCTTAGCCAGCGCCTCTTTCAACTCAGGAACCCACTCTTTAGCGGCGCCAACAAACACGGCAACCGAAAGTGCCATACAGCGTTGACCCGCTGCACCGACAGAGGCGCCGACCAAGTTATTGATCACTTGCTGCTTATTGGCATCGGGCATGATGACGCAGTGGTTTTTTGCCCCGGCAAAGGCCTGGACGCGCTTTAAGTTATCGGTACCTGTCTTATAGATGTATTGACCTACACCGACAGATCCCACAAATGAGATAGCTTTAATATCTTTATGATGAAGAAGCACATCTACGGCAACCTTATCACCATGAACCAGTTGCAGTACGCCCTTAGGTGCACCCGCCTCTTCGAACAGTTCGACAAGACGTTGTGGCGTCATTGGATCTTGTTCCGATGGTTTAAGTACGAAGGTATTACCGCATGCGATGGAAAGAGGGAACATCCATAACGGGATCATGGCAGGAAAGTTAAACGGTGTAATACCGGCGCAAACACCAAGAGGTTGGGTATAACTGTAGGTATCGATACTGCGAGCGACGTTCTCGACGGTTTCTCCCATCATTAAGGTCGCAATATTACAGGCATGTTCTGCCACTTCTATACCGCGCCACACGTCGCCCTTGGCATCGTCAAACGTCTTGCCCGTCTCTTGCGCTAAGATAGTCGCCAGCTCATCATGGTGTGCTTTAAGAAGGTGTTGATAGTTAAACATCACACGAGCACGTTCAGATACCGGCACCTCTTTCCAGCTTTTAAATGCCAGTTTGGCGCTGGCAACGGCTGTTTCCACCTCTGCAACGGTAGCGCTATTGATCACCGCTATCTGCTCGTTGTTTGCAGGGTTCGTTACCGAAATCTGCTGCTCTCCCTGACCATAAATAAATTGGCCGTCGATATAATGCTTAACTTGAGTTGTCATATTGCTTCCCATTAAGATCGGTTCGAACCGAATTTTGCGGCATTATTGCCTTTGCTCGCAAAAGTAGGTCATCTTGTCTCGTTGATTGCTACATGTAAGTGACTGCTTGTTAACTCACATCTCTTCATTTGCGATAGTTACTTGTGATACATATAAATCATGCTTTAAAACAATAGAACTAGACTTCGATGGCCATCGCCGTCGCTTCGCCGCCACCGATACATAAGGAGGCAACGCCTCGCTTAAGGCCACGAACCTTAAGGGCATGGATTAATGTCACTAATAATCGCGCGCCGGAGCAACCGATAGGATGGCCAAGCGCACACGCGCCACCATTGACATTCACCTTCGACTCATCGAGCGATAGCTCAGAGATTGCCAGCATGGTCACCATGGCGAAGGCTTCGTTGATCTCAAACAGATCCACATCGTCCTTGCTCCAGTTCACCTTATCAAACAGCTTATTCATCGCACCGACAGGCGCTGTCGTAAACATCGATGGCTCTTGTGCATGAGTGGTATGCCCCTTGATAGTGGCAAGCACAGGTAACCCCAGAGAATTGGCCTGCTCAGCCGTCATCAACATTAAAGCCGCAGCACCATCAGAGATTGAGCTTGAGTTCGCCGCAGTAATGGTGCCATCTTTGGCAAAGGCCGGACGTAAGCTTGGGATCTTATCCGGACGTGCATTGCCGGGCTGCTCATCGGTATCGACAAGGGTATCGCCGCGACGGCTGGAAACCGTGACCGGGGTTATCTCCTCTTTAAAAGCGCCGCTTTCAATCGCGGCATTGGCTTTTTCGAGTGAGTTCAGCGCAAATGTGTCCATCTGCTCTCGGGTCAAGTTGAACTCATCGGCCGTCTCTTGAGCAAATGTGCCCATAGCACCACCGGTATAGGCATCTTCGAGGCCATCGAGGAACATATGGTCCATCACCTTGCCGTGCCCCATACGCATCCCGCCGCGGGCTTTATCGAGTAGGTATGGCGCCAGGCTCATACTCTCCATGCCACCGGCAACAACCACAGATGCACTGCCGGCTTTAATCAGGTCATGGGCTAACATGACGGTTTTCATTCCTGAGCCACACACTTTATTTACCGTTGTCGCGCCAACAGACAAGGGAAGACCTGCGCCCAAGGTCGCTTGGCGCGCCGGAGCTTGACCCAGTCCGGCAGGCAGTACACACCCCATAAGCACTTCATCGAGTTGCTCTCCTGCCAATCCGGTTTGATCCATTAGCCCCTTAATGGCCGTCGCGGCCAATTTGGGTGAAGGCACACTCGACAATGCCCCTTGAAATCCACCCATAGGGGTACGTTTAGCGGCAACGATTACGATTTCCGGGTTTGACTGCTCTGTACTCATATCTACTCCTGTAATGGATTCGCCCTGTCGGTGAATAACTGTGATCACCGACATCTAAAAACAATTAGTAAGTGTGATCTTGCTCAATTAATATCACTCTGACGTTTACGCGAACGTAAAGCAAGTGTTAGCTGGTCAAACTTCTACCAAAGTATGAGGTGGAGATGTCACTGAAGATTTACAGATTAGGTAATAAGTCGTATTGAATAGAGGTAAAGAGGGGGGAAGTGGAGCAGGTTCTTGGGAAATGTCAGAAAAAGTGATTGGGAATATAGTGCAGAGAAAGCTTCGAGCTTCGAGGTTTTAGAAGCTAGGGGCGAGGATCTAGTGCAAGCTGAAACAGCTCGAATCTAGAACCTCGTGTCTAGAACCCCGTACCTCATCCCCGCCTAAACCTCATTTTCCCAGGGGGTGATGCCACTCATATCATCGAGGTTATAAGGGGTTAACTGGTAAACATAATAGTTGAGCCAATTACTAATCAACAAGCTGCCGTGACCATACCAGCGAGCGACAGGGTCTTGGCCAGGGTCATTGTGCCTGAAATAATTTTGTGGGATCTCAGGTTGTAATCCTTCACCCAGATCGCGGAAATACTCATCTTTCAATGTCGATTTCTGGTACTCCGGATGCCCCATAACAAACAGGTTACGGTTATTTGTACTGAGCACCATATAGGCGCCAGCCTCATCGGATTCAGTTAACACCTGCAGTGCCGGATGTGCCTTTAAAAGCTGGACATCCATTTCAGCAAAACGTGAATGCGGGGCCAGGAACTCATCATCGAATCCGCGAAGCAAAGGAACGTGTCGATGAGTTCTCGTATGCAGAAATACGCCTGAGCGTTTTTCCTTGAGTAGATTTCTGTTCAGTCCGTAGAGATGGTACAGGGCCGCGTGGGCCGCCCAGCATAAAAAAAGCACGGAGGTGACATGTTGCTGTGACCAATCGATAATTTCACGAATATGATCCCAATAGCTCACATCTTCAAATTCAACCTGACCCAATGGCGCGCCGGTGATAATCAAGCCATCATAGTTTTTATGACGCACGGCTTCGAAATCACGATAAAAGTTATTCATGTGATCGATTGAAGTGTGTCTTGACTCTTTATCGTGAATTCTGAGCAGATCCACATCAACCTGCAGAGGGGTATTACCCAGTAAACGCAAAAGCTGCGTTTCGGTTTCAATTTTATTCGGCATCAAGTTCAGAATAAGCACTTTCATCGGACGAATATCTTGATTTGCAGCCCGAGTCTCAGACATAACAAAGATATTTTCTGACTCTAAGATCTCTGCTGCAGGCAGATCATCGGGAATTTTAACCGGCATACCGCGTCTCTTCCATTATCTATTCATTAAAATACATGTGTCAGACTGTAGGATCGGCGCAGCATGTTTGCTTAAATGATGCTTAGCGACCGACCTTCTGTACCAACACTGACATAGGCTCACTGGAACCTAAATCTATGTTATATGCTTGAGTATTGATGAATAACAGCTTGTCATTGAGGGTGATTTTGGCACCTATGGCGTAGGTATGGCCCGACTCAAACTGATCTCTGTTTATCAAAAACTGAAATGGGGCTGGTGTACTGACATCGCTTCGCTCAATCTGCGCAAGCACAATTGCCGGTGCGTCCATCAGTGATACATCCTTAAGTTCCACCGTTAACACTGCATCTTGTGGTAGAGCGATTCGCTCCTTATACCAAACCTCACCCTGGATCTCTACGCCCGCATTAGGCGTAGCACAGCCGACTAGTGCACCGACGACTATCGCTCCAACGAAAGTACCGACCGTTGCGACTAAAGGTAGCACTCGCTTAAACCACTTTTTCATATTCTTACTCCTTATCATACATCAAGACTTCTAGATGTCCATATGTCCATATCAAAAATCGTTACTTTTAATTTTGGCACTTTTGACTAACTCACTTTTCACTTCTTCAAGAGTAACCTTCGTCATTTAACTTTTATCATTTAGCTATGGCCTCCCCCACTTAGCCCAAGACGAGACAGCTATCAGGGCTCACTGAATACCAATCGGTATAAGAAAGTGATCTACTCAGAGTTGTTTTTGGCAAACTAGTTCAAGGCGAATGGATGAAGGAATGGTGTTCCCTTGTGAAGTCATTCAACGCAGAAGTAGGAAGCCAAAAACACTCCTAAAAGGCGAGTCTTAGCGCATCCGATGCTGTGTTAACGAGCTAAAACGTAGAATAACTATGCTCTTCACTCGTTGCGAACAACAGGGACGTTGTGAATGCCCTTTATGCAGGAGCAATAAAGGGCCTTGCCTCTGAAACGCTAAATTCTCGCTGAGCGATCACACCTTTATACCGATTGGTATAACTATAACTCTTGTCCTGAATCCCATATCTCCCTATCATAAGTTACCAATTTCAAGCCGAATAGCCTAATGACACAAGCCACCGCCATAATTGTGGGCGCTAGCTCACTCCTGAGCCGAGAAATCGCAAAACAACTCGCCGCTCAAGGTGTCGAACTTGCGTTGCTCGCGCAAGATCCTGATTCACTTCAAGAGTTTGCAGACAGTCTTCCAACACAAGTTCATCTGTTTCCATTACAAATTGTAGAGCCTCAAACCATTATCTCAACTCTGGAAGATGTGTGGCAACAATTAGGTGGGGCACACCTCGTCCTCGTTAATACCGGTCTGAACAGCTATGATCCACAGCTTCCCTGGGGGCCTGAGCAAGATATCATCACAGTTAATGTTCAAGGGTTTTCGGCCGTCTGCAATACTGCTTTTCGCTTATTCAGAGAGCAAGGTTACGGCCAACTTGCCGCAGTAAACTCAATTGCCGGGCTACGTGGTGGTCCAAGCGTGGCTTATCATGCATCAAAGGCCTTTGCGACTAATTATCTGGAAGGTTTGAGCATGCATGCTCAGCGATTAAAACTGCCCATCACAATCACAGACATTCAGCTTGGCCTACTCGATAAGGCTGCGATGCAGCAAAGTCGTTTATGGCTCTCTCCACCGGATGAGGTCGCAAGACAGATAATTAAGGCGATGCAAGGTGGGAAACGAAGAGTCTATGTGACTAAACGCTGGCGTTTAGTGGCCTGGCTGACTAAGTTATTACCGGAATTTGTCTACAACACCCGGCACTGGCGTACTAAGGCCGAACGCCTCGCGGCTAAGGCTGAAGGGAAAAAATAGGTTCGAGGTTCGTGTAGCGCAAGCTTAAAACATAAAAGGAGCCACAGGCTCCTTTTTTACTTTCTAGTGTCTTATCTCTGGCGAGATAGCAATATCACTTAGAAGGTGTAACCCACACTCACCATGTAAACCCAAGGGTTGATATCAGTTTCAATCTTAACTGCATCACCGGCCAGTTTGAAGTGAGCATCGGTACTGATCTGAGCGTACCAAACTGAAGCATTCACCAACCAGTTTTTGTTGATTTGGTAATCCAGACCCACTTGCGCAGCAACGCCCCAAGAGTTAGTCAGACTAAGATCTGTTAAGGCACCATCGAGATCGTTAGTAAACTCGTTGTCGAAAAAGTTAGTGAAGTTAACACCGGCACCGATATATGGACGAAGCTTAGAATCGGCAGAACCGAAGTAGTATTGGGCGACTAAGGTCGGTGGCAGTTGCTTAGTCTCGGCAATCTTTCCTATACCATCAAGTGAGATATCATGAGTAAACGGAGAAGCCGCTAAAAGCTCGATACCGATATTGTCAGTCAACATATAGCCGAAGTTCAAACCCAGCTGAGTGTTATCATCGACGCCAAACTCACCATTTCCCGCGACATCTTGACTCGACTCATTAGGTGCAACAACAGCAACACCGGCACGAACGATAATATCGCCCGCCTGGTGAGCAGAAACAGAAGAAGCGAAACCAGTAGATAGTAGGGCGGCCGCGATTAATCCAGACACAATAGTTTTGTTCATCATACTACTCCATTAATACAACACGAAAATTCTTTATTATTATTAAGTTCCTTAACATTCGCGTGCATCCTGCCAGACGCCAAGCCGCTTTCTATTGATCCAGATCAATTTACGCGGCAGCTACCTATTTATAGATACCAACACATGATCCAGCTCACAAAAAACAAAAGAAGCATGGTATATGCAGCTTTGTTTTGGTGACCAAAGTCAAAAGCCAATAAGTTCGCCAAACAAGAAAACATCAAGATAAACAATCGCGAACGCAACAATTCAGTAACAACACCGCAGATGAGAAATGGTCAATAATGAGGCGGCATATCAGCCGCGGCTCATTTGTAAGCTAAGGGTTGTAAGCTAATTTTTATAAGCTAAGGTTTGTGAGATGAGTTTTGTAAGCGAGGGTATGTGTCAAGCCACCCCTTGGTTCGTAATCTATGGTTAAACAGTGTGAGGGGGCGTTTAGGGTTAGGAGTGAGCTTAAGTTGAAATAGTGACTCAAGCCCAAATGCGGCATTGAATGTAAAAGAGGTATGAGGCTCTGTCCCACCTTTTCCGTCGGATACCTCATAGACGCAATTCAAGGAGACACCGATAGCCGTCTCTTTTTCGGGCCAATAGCCCATGGCATCCAGTGCAGAGGAGTATGGCTTGTCACCATTTCTCAGATGCATTCTGGCTTGGTTTTTTACCGACCAAGGATACTCTGGTGCTAAGACTCGCAATTTGACCTCAAAGCGTCTTTCTGTCTCTCTGGACAGATCCGTCGGGTCGAAGTAGATCAGATCGATATCCGTAAATGGTGAGGCATCTGTTCCATGTAGTCGGTCCCAGGCCAAGTTTCGTATAAATCCCGCCGCCAACATCCATTGTGGCAACGCCAGCATACTCGCTGCCTGTAATGCACGAATATGCCGGGGAGATTCGTTTATCCACTGTCCTAATTGCTGTTCATAGTAATTCAGTTCCAGCCCCTCCTTTTAAAATCAGCGTTATTTTCAATAATACCAATCGGTATAACCCAACAAAAAAGGAGCCTAAGCTCCTTTAATATCAATATTGTTAAATCTATGAAAGTCGTTAACTACAACTACTTAATCGGCACCGCCTTCATCACGACTTCCGTCGTGTATAGTCCATTATTTATCACAGGGAAACGATCGTAGGTTTGAAAGATCACGCTCCCTTGATATTGAATCATGGAAACAATCCCGTAGTTGATGCTGGAACTCACCGTATCAGATGGCAGAATAAATTTAAATGGCACAGGTGCACGGGCGATATCGAAACTCTTCTGGGCAACAATAACGCCGGGAGTATCGAGGTCGATAATGGCAATGGTGACCGAACTTCCCTTGGGCAACGCGATCTTCTCCAGATAACCTGCGGCTCCATTGACGATTATCGGTTTATCTTCAGCTACAGTGACACAGGCGGAAAGCATCATCACACAAATTAATACAAGGGCTCTTTTCATCATTACAAATATCTTCCTAATCGCGTTCATAGTTCGATACGCATTTTATCGGATCTGGCTCATCATTGACCAGACTAATTCAATAAGCTAATTAACCAGACTATTTTCCCTGTGATAGCCTAATCAAGCCTTCCTGTGTTGCGGAGGCCACCAGCTCACCGGCCTGATTAAAAAATTGGCCTTTCACGAAGCCTCTGCCACCTCCGGCGTGGGGACTTTCATTGCTGTACAGTAGCCAGTCATTCAAGTCCAATGGTCGGTGAAACCACATCGCATGATCTATGGTAGCCATACGCATACCCGGCGTTAAAAATGAGACGCCATGAGGCTGTGCGGCAGTCACAAGAAAATTAAAATCAGATGCATATGCCAGCAGGTATTCATTAACCGAGTGGTCGCTTGGCATCTTGCCATTTGCGCGGATCCAAATATTACGTTTAGGCTCTCTGGCACGGGGATAAAAAGGATTTTCCGGGTTGACCAAACGCATCTCGATGGGCGCGTCAGCCATAAATTTTTCTAACATTTTAGTAGGTACCTTGTCCCCCATGGTCATGGCAAGCTCTTGCTGGTTTAACAGACCATCGGGGCCCGGTACATCAGGCATCTGCGCCTGATGCTCAAACCCCTCTTCATGTTCCTGAAATGAGCAGGTCATATTAAAAATCGGACGGCCTTTCTGAATAGCTTTAACACTTCTGGCACTGAAACTCCCTCCATCACGCATGATTTCAACATCATAAATAATAGGAAGCTTCTCATCTCCGGCGCGAAGAAAGTACGAGTGAAAAGAGTGAACTTTACGCGTAGGGGAAACGGTCTGTTTAGCCGCACTCAACGCCTGCCCCATAACCTGGCCACCAAACACGTGACCAAATCCAAGGTCCTGGCTCTGTCCGCGAAATAAGCCAACTTCAATTTGCTCCAGTGAGAGCAAAGATAATAGATCGTTTAATACCTGACTCATCGCATTCCAATCCCCAATTAAACAGCCCGACAGCTTAACTCAGAACTCAGCTGTCATGCCAGAGCTTTACATGGAGATTGCTTATATAATACCAATCGGTATATACCGGTCACTCGATGACTATATGCCTCTCCGCTGCACCACGCCGCGCCCAAGCCAACACCTGATCCTCGCCACTTTTATGTAAATTAACCGGAAGCGCATGATGGATCTGTTCCCAGCTGCTAAGCAAGGTTTCAGGTTTGCAGGTATCGGCTTCAAAATAGGTGGGTTTAAACTCAGTAAACTGACCGTGACTGACACTGCCGGCTGCTGTGAGCAGATGCTGACCCGTTGGTGCATCGGTGCAGCATAGAAACAACATACTGGCTGTTATAGAAGACTTGGAAAATAGTGGTTTAACGGATGCAGCTAAACGCCCTTCTGTCATGCCGGTTAACGCGTGGGGGGTAAGACTGTTGACCTTAATATTGTGCTCTACCCCTTCGAGATAAAGGCTATTTACCAGACCAATCAGCCCCATTTTACTGGCACTGAAAGAGGTCTCGTGCATATCACCATATAAGCCACTGGCGGCGCAGCTCATCATAATCCGGCCATAGCCCTGACGTTTCATCAGAGGCCAGATAGCCTGAGTCATATAGAAGCTGCCACTGAGATCGACATTTAATTGAGTTTGCCACATTTCGACAGTGAGATTTTCAAACGCACAAGGTGTGTGAACCCCGGCATTATTCACCAAAATATCGATGCGTCCCCATAGGTTTACCACCTCTTGGACTGCTTGTTTGATACCATCGACATCACTGACATCCAGCCTGAACATCAGGGCGTTGGCACCTAACTCCTCAACCGCCTTGTGACAGCGTTCGAGTCCGGAGTAGTTCATCACAGCTAAATTCGGTTCACTTTCCGCATAACCCGAATCTATCAAAACCACGTTGGCTCCACGCTCTGCCAGTGCTATCGCATAAGCACGCCCTAACCCGGTTCCAGCTCCGGTAATCACTGCAACTTTATTATCAAAACGCATCGATACTCTTCCTCAATGAATAGCCTCAAATGATTCGATACATGCTCACAAACAGTTCAATTACCAATACAACGTCATTTAATAAAGAGCCAGAGCATACATATGTTCTTAAAAGGGGTATTTATCTCTCCTCCCATCAATAAATATTCCCTTCAGACAGCTATAAAAGCACATCCACAGGCTATTTTCTTTGAGCCAGATAACAGAATTGCATACAGTTTAGGATTGTTAAAAATTCAATTTCAGATAGTCAAAAATTGAAATTAAGATAGTTAAAAATTGAATAATTTGTCTTCAAAGAGACACGCATCAAAATGGGTCACTTCATTGAAGCTGATAAACTTGTTATCATGTGCTGATTAACATTCAGTAGACTTCACCAGAACTGCTGTTCACTCCCTTTATAAAAACGATTAAAACAATGAACCCTTGGATTTTGGCCATTAGGCCTCGTACACTGCCGGCGGCAATTGGCCCGCTCTTGGTGGGAAATATTCTAGCCCTTCAATCGGAACAGTTCACCTGGCTCATAGCCTGTACTTCGATGCTTTGTGCCATCTTATTGCAGATAGCCGTGAATCTGGCAAACGACTACTTCGACTTTAAAAGTGGGATAGACACTGAGGAGCGAATAGGCCCGGTGAGAGTCACCCAAGGCGGGTTGCTCGCCCCTAATAAAGTCAGGAATGCCATATTCATCAGTCTCGCATTAGCACTTTTAGTTGGCTCATATCTTATTTATCACGGTGGCTGGCCCATCGCCTTTCTGGCGGCGGCGTCCATATTAGGTGCGCTCGGCTACAGTGGAGGGCCCTACCCTCTGGCCTCACATGGGTTGGGAGAGGTCGCCGCTTTTATCTTTTTCGGTCTGGTTGCTGTTGTCGGAAGTTATTACCTGCAAGCGGGTGACACCAGCACGGCAGCCTGGATTTTAGGCAGCGCCATAGGCTTTCTTAATGCGGCTATTATGCTGGTCAACAATACCCGAGATATGCAAACAGATATCAAGGCGGGTAAACATACACTGGCTGCACATATCGGAGAGGGACAAGCCAGGCTGCTCTACCAAGCCTTGGTATTCCTGCCTTTTGCCCTCATCATAGGTGGTTTTATTCTCGGTTTCTTGCCGGGATTACCCGTCTTACTGGCGGGAGTTTCACTCATTATTGCCCGTAAATTAAACAGTGAGTTTAGTCATACTTCCGGTGAAGCCTTAAACCCGCTCCTCGGCAACACGGCCAAACTCACCATGATATTCAGCGGACTGTTCAGTATCGGATTGGTATTCGTGTGATGTTGAAGCCAATAGGCCTTATATCGCTTTAAAACAAAAAATACTTTCAGACACCATGGGATAATATTCCATGGTGTTTATCTTATATTTCACTCTTCATTAAAATCGACTCTCTTTCAACGAACTTTCAACACATATTCGACTCTATCTTCCCTCATCTCAGACAAACCTTATCTCAACAAATTTTGCATCGACAAACTAAATGTTCTGGAACAGGATCTCTATGGTAAAAGTAATAATGGCTTGATTGAGGCGCTCGCTATCGACCTCTTTACTCCAGTTATATTCCGGCGTTATCTGGAAGAAAAGCCATTCACGGGCAAAGTTTTGCCGATAGGTCAGGCCGATATTGGCATTACTGATATAATGATACGGCTCATCGACACCATAAATACTGGCGCGATAGCTAATCGCCTGTGTATTGCTGATGTATTGATACAGCTTGAGACTCGTGCCCAGCTCCCAGACATCGAGATCATTTTCAAAACTGGCAGCCGCCGTCCAACGCAGCAGATACGTTTGATTAAACGCATGCTCGATATCCAACTCGGTAGACTCACCCGTAACTTTTTTCTCTTGATAAACCTTTTGAGTCAGACGCGTAGTCGTACTCTCTGAAATCGGATAGGTGTAACGCCAGCGAGCCTCCAATTTTGGTTTTAAATTGGCCTTGATATTAAAACTGACCCTACCTTTCGCATACCAGTCATAGCGTAAACCGACATCCCGCTCACTCTTGTCGTCTGGTCCCTTTAAGAAGGAAAATGGGTCATCTTCTCCCGTCGAATCAAAAATAAACTTCAACCTTTCATTCACCCCGGGGAGGTTCAGGCGTGCATTTAAATTGGCCCTGTATTTAAAGCCCTCTTTCTCGTAGTAAGAAAAGTCATTGTACCAACGTATGATGGTGCCGGCTCGCGCATCATCTTCGATGCGGTCATCCTTAAAGAAGCTATCGAACCAAATTGCCGGTTGACAGAATTTGGTATTGAGGTAATCGAAGGCTTGATCCAGCGCAGCGTCTTCAGAGGACTCTCTGAAACAGGGATCTTCAATGGGCTCGACAGGAGGCGTCGGTTCATCCTCTTCGGCTGACACTGAAGCGACAAATATACAAGTGAGTAAAACAGCAATCTTCAGATACAACTGAATTCCATTCGTCCAATACGGCATTGATAGATACTAACATCTACCACCTCAAATCATAGCAAAAACCATACCTTAGCTTAAACACTCACCCCAACACTTAACAGCCACACACGGCTGAAAAATTGGACTATGCTTTATTTATTAAATAATAATGAACCAGCTGACGGATTAGCCACCTTGATAAATATTCCGCATTCAGACAATAGCTATGATCCATGTAAACCCGACTGTTACATGGAGCATCTGGCTGCAGTTAATAAAAAAATGCCTGTGGTGGCGGTCGAGGGAATTTATAACGAATTTGGCGTATTACTCATTCCGAAAGATGCCAATATAGAGCGAAGAGTGTTAGATTTTCTCGTCGGTCACAAGATGCAAAAAGAGCTGGACAGCTCGATAGGTATTAAAGGTTGTCTGACCAATGAATCCTTGTTAAGACAATTTAATGAATTTCTCACCAAGTATCTGGACCTGACCCAGATACATCAAGACAACCATTTTGAAGTCACCCTCAAGCACCTGTGTACCGTTCAACAAATTCCCAGAATATTACTCCAAAAGCTGACTATCTTAAGGGAACAGCTACCGGATATTTTTGAACAAACCTTATTCAGCAGCTGGCTCGGTAGCATGATCGCGATAGAGATGGAGTTATCTCCGAGACAAGTACACAACGTCTTCTTTACCGGGCTGTTTCATGACCTTGGTTTGCTCCACATTGACCCTGAAATAGTCAATAAGCAAGGACACTATAGTGATGATGAATGGCACGCGATTGAGCATCATATGTGTATTAGCAGGGCTATTGTCAGGGGGAGCAATGCCTGTGATACGGATGTATACAGAGGAATAATGGAGCATCATGAGCGCTGTGATGGAACCGGTTACCCTAACGAATTACTCAAGAACAAGCTATCTTATTGTGGTCAGATCATCGGCTTAGCCGACATTCTGTTCCATATACGCACACGTCAGTTCTCCCGTCTGGGTAGAAATATGGCCGACATCGTGCCCTACCTGCAGATAAATTCAAATACATTCATGTTTGAATCATATCAGGCGATACACAATATCATCTATCGCTCAAACTTGGGTGTAACCGACCTGATTAACAGAGAAGACTTCCCTATCCTTCCGAAACGACTCATTGAGCAGAGAATAAAGCTCAAGAAATTATATCAGGGTTTAATCCTGTTCAATGAGAAACTGAGCTCCAGTGCCCATGGTAAACGCTGCAGGTCATTTATTAACTCCAGCAATCATATCTTTAGAACATTTAATCGTTCCGGATTGAGTAGCCCGGAGATAATACAATGGCTACAGAGACTCACCGAGGAGGACTTCGAAGGTGCACACCTTGAGCTTCAGGAGATTGATGCGATGCAGTATGAGCTATTATGGATGATAAAAAGGGCAAGCAGGCTTTTACCGGGATTAGTTTCTGATGAGATAACGTCACCGGAACAGGATAGTAGCCAGATAACAAAGATGGTTGAGCAGCTCCAGCAAGATCTGAACGATGCCTGGGAAAACTATGAATAAAATAAAACGGCCTCCAGTAGGAAGCCGTCACAGACTTGATTATTGCCTATACATGGGCATCTGCATATCCCATACGCGTGAGTGCATTGCGCACCAACTCTAAGGTTTGCGGATCTTCTATGGTCGCAGGCATCTTATATTCCTGGTTATCAGCTATCTTTCGCATCGTTCCTCTTAAAATCTTGCCTGAGCGGGTCTTCGGTAATTTCTGAACCGCACTGACCAGACGAAATGATGCGACAGGACCTATATGTTCCCGAACCAAGGTGATCAGCTCACGGTATAGCTCCTCATCGGACAATGTTACCCCCTTCTTGAGGACAACCAACCCCAAAGGCAGTTGCCCTTTGAGTTTGTCATCGACGCCAATCACCGCCACTTCGGCCACGGCCTCATGTTGACACAGAACCTCTTCGAATCGCCCGGTAGAGAGACGATGACCGGCGACATTGATGATGTCATCGATACGACTCATGATATACAGGTAACCATCCTCATCCATGTAACCGGCGTCCCCGGTCAGGTAGTAACCGGGATACATAGAGAGATAACTGTCCAGATAACGCTGCTCATTATTCCATAGCGTCGTTAACGTCCCCGGCGGTAAAGGTAATTTAATCACCACATTCCCCGAAGCGCCCGGCTCGACAACGTCCCCCATTTCGTCTACCACCTCAACCTGATAACCCGGCACAGCCAAAGCCGGTGATCCCGCCTTAACCTCAACGGGTGCCGTACCCATTAAGTTAGCCGCAACCGGCCAGCCAGTTTCGGTCTGCCACCAGTGATCGATAACCGGCTTATTGAGTCTCTCCTCGGACCAATGAAGGGTATCTGGATCGCAGCGCTCCCCCGCCAGGAAGAGTGTTTTGAGACAGCTGAGATCGACATCCTTAAGAAAATCGCCATCAGGGTCATCTCGCTTAATGGCGCGTATCGCCGTTGGGGCAGTAAAGAAGCTCTTCACCTGATACTTCTCTATTATCCGCCAAAATATACCGGGATCAGGTGTACCGATCGGTTTGCCCTCAAACAGGACGGTTGTGGCGCCAACCAGAAGCGGACCATAGACAATATAGGAATGACCCACCACCCAGCCGACATCGGAAGCCGCCCAAAAAACATCACCTGCTCCAATATCGTAGATATGCTTCATTGACCATGAAAGTGCAACGGCGTGGCCACCATTGTCACGCACGACGCCTTTAGGTTGGCCTGTCGTACCTGAGGTATACAAGACATAGAGAGGGTCGGTTGCCGCAACGGTTTGGCAGGCAATATCCGGTGCGCTTGCAACCGCGCTTTGCCAGTCCACATCGCGCCCCGTCACCAGATCTGCCGTGTATTGACTACGGTTTAAGATGATACAGGTATCCACCTGATGCTTAGATTGCCCTATCGCATCATCGAGAAGAGGTTTATAAGGCACGACGCCGGAAGGCTCTATGCCACACGAGGCCGACAGGATCAATTTAGGCTTAGCGTCATCGATTCTGGTCGCCAGTTCACTGGCTGCAAAGCCGCCAAAAACCACTGAGTGAATCGCACCAATACGAGCACAGGCCAGCATGGCATAGGCCGTTTCAGGAACCATGGGCATATAGATGATAACGCGGTCACCTTTCTTCACGCCTATCGAATCCATATATCCGGCAAGTCTGCTGACCTGAGCTAGCAGTTCATTATAGGTAATACCATATTCAGACTCTGTTACCGGGCTGACATATTGAATGGCAACTTGCTCTCCCCGGCCATTTTCCACATGCCTGTCGACGGCGTTATAACAAGTATTAAGCTCTGCTCCCGCAAACCATGAATACATAGGCGCTTTGCTGTCATCGAGCACCTTATCCCAATTCCGATCCCAGTCTAACTCTTGTGCCGCCTTGGCCCAGAATCTGTCAGGCTCTGCCAATGACTTGCTATGTAGCTGATGGTGTAACTCGCAGTTCGGTGTCTTCATTTTGCTCTCCCACAATAACAGCAGTGTCGGGTAGCCATCGGCTTAACCCACTATCCCTGAAGGCGCGCCACTGTCAGCTTTCCCTTCCTTCGATACTTCCTTTATCAGTCGATACTAATAGAGGTTGATCATTCCATTATGCAAACCCCACCAGCCATTCCCATTAGACCTTGGGATAAGGGGGAGCTCTCGCCATTGAATTAAAACAAAAACTTAACCCTACAAACTTATTAATAGATGTCAGAGATACACTAAGCGCTCAATCTCATTAACCTTAAGAATAGGTGAGTCGCGTGCATCACAGACCGAGGAGGGAGGGCACCTAAACCAAAGTCTAACCGCAGTGTTGAAAAGAATAATCAAACCAACAAAAAACAGTTAAAAATCAACAACCAGCCACCAAACAACAAAGGACTGCGTCTTTGTTATGTTCAGAACATATGACACTCATGGAATCAGAAACTATCGCCCCCAGCTTTACCTTTACGTAAACTTCATATATCGTTTCAGATAAGTTAAATTTTATGGTGTTATTCATGAGCGAGAATCAAAGTCCACAAACCACTTACTCCATTAGCGACCTCTCTAAA
>PJEL010001512.1_pt1 | contig 23256 bp, 27 predicted proteins | sample 1853271 | NCBI WGS metagenome assembly PJEL01 (sample SAMN08108733, study PRJNA415343) | Invertebrate metagenome, whole genome shotgun sequencing project. | host: Globobulimina | place: Sweden: Gullmar Fjord | collected 2015-08
AGGCAATGGTACATGAGTCATTTTTAAAGGAATCAAATGCTCGCCTTAACGAGCAACTGGGCGTGGATGACTTTTACTACTGCCCGCACCACCCAGATGAAGGCTGTGCATGCAGAAAACCGGCTCCTCTCATGATACTTAAAGCAAAGCTGAAGCACGGTATAGACCTGAAGTCCTCATATATGATAGGCGACAAAGAGTCAGATGTCCTGCTCGGCAGAGAGTCCGGTATTACAGGGATACTGTTATCACAAGAAACACCTGAAGAGACAAAAGCCTCCCATGTGGCAAGTAATCTGAAAAGTGCGGCCAACTGGATAATGAACAGAAAAGCATGAAGATACTTGTTATAAAACCAAGCTCACTCGGCGATGTCATACATGCTCTGCCTTTCCTCAAGGCTATTAAAGATTCATATCCTGAGTCACATGTAGACTGGGTCATAAGCAGAAATCTTAAAGGGCTTCTTGAGGATAACCCGCTTATAAGCAGCCTCATAATATTTAACAAAGATGCCTGGAAAAAACCTCGCAACATCTTTAAAACCTTCAAGGAAATAAGGAGCTTTAAAAAAAGGCTAAGTGAAAATTATTATGAGATCGTAGTGGACCTGCAGGGCCTTTTGCGCAGCGGGCTTATAACGCACTCAACTCCGGGTGCATTAAAGATAGGCTTTGATGATGCACGTGAAGGCAGCCGCTTCTTTTACGGAAAGAAAGTTGCAACAGACGGTGCTGTTCATGCGGTCGATAAAAATCTTCTCATTGCAAAGACCATAGGTGCATCACCGAAAAAAATAGGCTTTCCGCTTTATGTCAGCGATGAGGCGCGTAACAACATACAAAACCTTCTAAAAGGGATTAATGACTATATACTCATAGCACCTTCATCAAGATGGCCGAGCAAGAGATGGCCGCCTGAACATTTTGCTTCTCTCATATCAAAGATCGGAATGCCGGTAGTCATTACAGGAAGCCCGGCAGAGAAGAATGTCGTAACAGCAATAACAGATGAATCTCCCGGAGCAACAATCAACCTGTGCGGCAAAACAGACATGAAGGAACTCGTTGCACTTATAGACGGGGCAAAGGCAATAGTAAGCAATGATTCAGGGCCGATGCATATTGCTGCCGCACTTAATAAGCCGGTAATTGCGCTGTTCGGGCCTACTGATTATGAAAAGACAGGGCCTTACGGCTGGCAGAACAGTAAAGACCTGCATGTACTCAGGTCACCGGTAAAATGCAGCCCCTGCTTCAAAAGGAGATGCGACGATCAGGAGTGCATGTCAAAGATAACCGTTGAGACGGTCTATAATGTGTTGAGGAAATACTTATGAAAAAATTTATAGTCAAACAATGCATCCTGTTATTTTTAACCTTAACTTTTCTTTTGACGGCTGCTTCCTATTCTGAGTCAGCACCGGAGCTGCCTGAAAAATTCCTTTATTATGTCTTCTGGTCAGGGATAAGGGCCGGTACCGCCACCCTGGAATTTATTGATACAGGCAAAAATACGACTATTACCTCACATGCCGAATCTGCATCCCTGATATCACTCTTCTATAAGGTCAATGATATGTCGCAGAGCACCGTAGATGAAGAAGGCTACCCTGTAAGTTATACTCTTAAAGTTGAAGAAGGGCGGCACAGAAGGAATAAGGAGACTACTTTCGAGCCTGGTGCTATCAAGGGCACTCAAAAGATCTTTTACAAAAATATCCGCACAAAAGAATCTGCTGAGTTCGATCTGGCAATTAAGGCATACGATCCTTTATCTGCACTATATGAAACAAGAAAGCGGCCCCTTATAGTAGGGCAGAACGAATATCTGGATATATTTGATAATAAAAAACTGTGGAAAACAGAAGTCCAGGTATTGAAGAGGGAGAAGATACTTGTTCCTGCCGGTGAATTTGATACAATACTTGTTAAGCCTTTGCTTAAGTCAGAGGGTATCTTTATGAAAAAAGGCGATATCTATATATGGCTTTCCGACGATGAAAGACGTATTCCTGTTATGATCATGAGCAAAAGCAAAATAGGCAGCTTCAAGGTAAAACTTGTGAAAAGCACATACTAACAACTAATCAACAATGAAAAATGATCAATTAGTAATTAATTCAAAATGCTTTCTGTAGCCATAATCACATACAACGAAGAGAATAATATCAGGGATGCCCTTGAAAGCGTCAAGTGGGCTGATGAGATAGTGGTGGTCGATTCATTGAGCACAGACAACACCCTTGAAATATGCAAAGAATATACAGATAAGATAACCTCTGCAGAATGGTCAGGCTTCTCAAACCAGAAGAACAGGGCCATTAAATTAACCACACAGCCATGGGTCCTTGTCCTTGATGCTGACGAACGTGTTTCAGACGATCTTAAGGCTGAAATAGTGAGAACAATAACAGATCCTGACTCTGTTGATGGATATTTCATATCACGCAAAAACTATTTTGCAGAAAAGTGGATCAGGCATGGCGGCTGGTGGCCTGACTTTACGCTTCGTCTCTTTAAACGCGAAAGAGGTGCTTTTGAAGAGAGGGAAGTACATGAAGCGATAAAGGTTGACGGTGAAACTGAGAACCTTGAGAACCCGATCCTGCATTACACCTACAAGAGTATTGATGATTTTTTTGTCCGTATGGAGAAGTACTCCGGGCTTGCTGCAAAAGAACTTAACAAAAGCGGGCGGAAAGTTTCACTGCTTGACCTAATCTTCAGGCCGCCTGCAACATTTATCAGAATGTACTTTATCCGGCTCGGAATCTTAGACGGCTATTATGGCATAATATTAGCCTATCTATATTCTGTTTACACTTACAAAAAATATTCCAAATTTATGAAATTAATCAAAAAAAGGACATAGAAACATGAATATTGCAATTATTGGCACAGGATATGTAGGGTTGATCACCGGAGCTTGTTTTGCCGAGTTCGGGTTCAATGTTACCTGTGTGGACAACGATGAAAAGAAGATCAGACAATTAAGAAAGGGCAAGGTTCCGTTTTATGAGCCCGGCCTTGAAGAGCTGCTTCATAACAACATAAAGGCAAAACGTATACGTTTCACCTCTAACATCGCTAAGGCTGTTGAATCTTCGCTTGTTATCTTTATTGCAGTAGGCACCCCGCCTCGCGGTGACGGATCCGCTGATATGAGACATGTTGAAGGTGTTGCAAGAGAGATCGCAGAGCACATTAATGAATACAAGATAATTGTGACCAAGAGCACAGTACCAGTGGGTACCGGTGAAAAGGTCATGGAGATAATATCCAAAAACCTAAAAGAGCATCTTGATTTTGATATCGCGTCAAACCCTGAATTCCTCAGAGAGGGGGCAGGTATAGAGGACTTCATGAGGCCCAACAGGGTCGTCATAGGCACATCAAGCGATAAAGCATCAGAGATAATGAGGGCTCTCTACAAGCCTTTAAACCTGATAGAAGTGCCTATAGTAATGACAACTGTCAAGACTGCTGAACTCATCAAGTATGCCTCAAACGCATTTCTCGCAACAAAGATATCATTCATTAATGAACTGAGCAACCTCTGTGAATCAGTTGGCGCAAATATCCAGACTGTTGCCAAGGCAATGGGACTTGACAAGCGCATAGGCCCTAAATTCCTACATGCCGGCCCAGGATATGGAGGTTCATGTTTCCCTAAGGACACACTTGCGATACTTCAGATAGCAAAGGAACACGACATTGAACTGGGAATTATCAAGTCTGTGGTAAAGGCAAACGAAGACCAGAAGAAGAGAGCCCTAAATAAGATAAGATCTGCAATCGGACGGGTAAAGGGGAAGACCATCTGCATTCTCGGCCTCTCATTCAAGCCCAATACAGATGATATTAGGGAGGCTCCTGCTCTCTTTATTATTGAAAGGCTTCTAAAGGCCGGAGCGGTCATAAGGGCCTTTGACCCTGTGGCCATGAAGTTTGCAAAAACTGAACTACCTGACATAACTTATTGTAAAGACACCTACTCCGCCATAAAGGGCTCTGATGCTGTTGTGATAGTGACCGAATGGAACCAGTTCAGAAACCTGGACCTCGCAAAAGTCCAAAAGCTTGCAAAAGGCGATCTATTTTTTGACCTCAGAAATATTTACGACAAGGACAAAGCAGTGGAAGCCGGCTTAAAATACTTCTCAATAGGCAGAACATAGGATATAATCAAAATATAAGGGAATTACTCTGAGGGACGTAATATGAAAGAAGATCTGGACGATAAACTTACAAACAGGTACTGTCCAAGGTTCGGAACCATAGCTGTTGATGAAGGTTTGGTGACACCTGATCAGCTGAAAGAGGCCCTTACCAAACAGATCGAAGATAATCTCTCTGATAAGCCGCACAGGGTTATCGGAAGAATATTTTTTGAAGAAGGATGGATGACACCTCAGCAGATAGAGATCGTACTTAACGAACTCTTTAAAGAAGAGAGAACTAAAAAAAGGTAACACTTAATCAGAGCCGTATTTCTTCAGAAAAGAGATCCTCGCTGAAAAACAACTTCTGCCTAGCTATTGCTCAGCACTATCCTGTTCTTCCCTGAACTTTTTGCATCGTAAAGAGCCTTGTCCGCTTTTGAAATAAGGTCAGAAACTGTTTTCGCATTTACAGGACAGTTTGATACACCAATACTTATTGTGAGCTTTAGATCATGAACGCCTTTCTCAAAAACGGCGTCTTCGATCCTCGACCTGATCCTTTCAGCAACATGCTTTCCATCCTTTATGTCAGATGCGGGAAGCAGGACAGAGAACTCCTCCCCCCCGTACCTGAATGCCATATCGGTCTGCTTTACTGAGTCGATTATACATCTGGCAATATCCTTGAGCACTGAGTCTCCGACCATATGGCCATAAACATCATTTATCTTCTTAAAATCATCTATATCCAGCATCAGAAAGGTGAACTTCTCACCATATTCCATAAAGTCAGAGAACATCTTCTCTACATGCGCCCTTAAATGTCTGATCGTATACAAACCTGTAAGCTCATCGGTTATTGCGATGTTATACAGACGGGCGTTATCCAGCGCCACAGATATATGGCTTGAAATGGCTTTCATAAGAAACAGTTTGCCGCTGTCAAAAGCCTGGTCTCTCCTTTTAATTACGATAAGGGCAAGACGTGCACTGTCCTTTATGATCGGCATGAATATTTCTTTATTGTCTTCAGATATCACCTCTTCTGTTAAGCTGCCATCCTGCCAGTTATTAATAACTTCCATTAAGGGATCACCTTTTTCAACCTTCTTCCGCCGGGTCTTTCTCTCCTCTGCGGTCCAACCCGTAACTTTATAGTCCATGTTTGTCGAGGGAAGCACAATAGCTACTTCACTTGCGTCAAGGGCTTCACTAAGGATCTCAACTATTATCTCCTTCAATTCCTCTACCTTGATACTATTACTAAGACGGCCGACAAGGGTATATAGAAGATTGAGTTCAGTATGCTGACGGATTATCTCTCCTATATATTTATCAAACCCTTTTGATAAAAATATAAAAAGAAACAAAATAAAGACAATGCCGGTACCAACGATAAATGCTTCCAATAGAAAAACAAGTGAATATGTCTCCTTTAACGACCGGTCAATGATCAGTTTTCCGTTTATGCGATTCTCTTTTGCATGGCAACCATAGCATTTCTCTTCATTGAATATTACTGTAATATTTCTGTGCAGGCTCACGTTCTTCTCTTTAATCATTATGGTGCTTGCTGTAGGGGGCATGCCGACGCTCTGATGACAACCACGGCAACTTTCTTCAGTAAACCTGTCTAAACTCTTACCTGTTTCTTCCTCATTTGATGAATAAGCGATTCTGCCATCTTGATCGAGTATGAAAGCTTTCTGAATTGATTCGCTGCCGGCCATTATATCATCAAGTGCACCCTGTATAAGATCGGCATTCCTCACAAGCATAAGGTTCTTCAGTGAAGACTGTATCGCAACAGCAAGCTCATGTGTCTTGTTCTTGCTGTCCTCAAGCAGAGCGTTTCTTAAGAAAAAAGCACTTAGAACCATTGATAGGATTATCAACAGAAATAGAAAAATAAATATCTTCTTCTTTAAAACATACAGCCATTCTATTCTTACCTCTTTTAATTTCTGCATATGAACTTCCTACTACAACAGAACATCTTTAACTTTATTTGAAAGCCAGGAATTCTACTCTATTTCTTCCCCCATCCTTGGAATTATACAGCGCCTTGTCTGCAATCGCAATAAGCTCTTTATATTCAATGTCCTGATCGGTACACTCAAAATAACCGAGCCCTATGCTTATCGTTACCTTGATCCCGTCAAAATCATGATCTTCAACGGTACTGCGCAGTCTCTCCGCCACCTCCAGCGCATGTTTTTTGGATATGTAAGGCAGTATAGCTGCAAACTCCTCCCCGCCGTACCGTGCAACAATATCGCTCAACCTTGTAGCCTTCTTAAGTATTGCCGACATCCCTTCCAATACTTTGTCGCCTGCAAGATGGCCATAAGTGTCATTTATCTTTTTAAAAAAATCTATGTCTATCATTACGAGCACAAGATTATGTTTATATCTCTTTGAACGGTCAACCTCCTCCTTAAGCCTCAATTCAAAAAACTTATGATGATACAGACCTGTAAGCCCGTCTGTTATCGAGTCTTTATATAAGAGCGCATTCTCTATGGCAACCGCGACCTGATTTGCCAGGGCATAGAGGATGGTCATATCTTCATTATCAAATTCACCTTTCTCCTTATTGATCGCCTGCAGCACGCCAATGGTCTTTTCTTTAGACCGAACCGGAACACACACCATATTCCTTGTCACAAAGCCGCTCACCTCATCAACCCCCTTAAAGAAGCGGGAGTCAGAACTTGTATCATTGATGATAACAGGCTCATCATTTTCAGCAACCCATCCTGCAACTCCGATCCCCTTTGCAAGCTTTATCGGCTTCACCCTCTCCCCTTTCTCGCCAAGCGCCACCTCGAAAAATAGCTCACCCTTCTCATCATCAATAAGGAGCAGGCTTCCCGCCTCGGCATGAAGCAGCCTTGCAGCAGCTTCAATTGCCTTCTTCCTTATTGACAGGGGGTCAAGTGTAGAGTTAACAAGTGCGGCCATCTCAATAAGTGTGTCAAGCTGGTTGAGCTTCCTGCTCTTATCTTCAATCATGACAACCCTTTACTACAGGAGGGGTTAATATTATTGCAATTCAAGCACAAACATGAACCGTGTTGCTGCATCAGTATTTTACGACAATCGTATACATATAGAAAGTGCGGCACTACAGCATCCTTACTTATATGATCAATATGGCAAGAAGCGATCAGGCGGTCTTTTGTGAACACTCTATAATTATCAGGTTCCTGCTGCCGCCCTCATATGGAAGCTCTGCCCTTCTCACTTCCTTAATGAGCTCCTTTACTGAATCCTCACTTCTAAATTCATCTAAAAAATTCGGCCCTTTACTAATAAGCAGCATACAGTCGGACCTGAGATACGGGCATGCGGCCTTTATGAAATCCGTGATGCTGAATGTTGCCCTTGAGACAACTACATCAAATGTCTTCTTAATATCTTCACTGATATCCTCTGCCCTCATCTGAAGAACATTTGCTCCGGTAAGCCCGAGAAGTCTTATAATATTTCTCAAAAAAGATGCCTTCTTTCTGGAAGGTTCAACAAGCGAGACTTCCAGATCCGGCCTCATTATCTTTATGGGAATACCGGGGAAACCTGCTCCGCTTCCGAGGTCTGCAATATTTAAAGCGCCTTCAGGAAGAGCATTCAGATACAGAAGTGAGTCAAGGATGTGCTTTATGATGATCCCCCTGTCAGTTCTGATCGAGGTCAGGTTGTACGCCTTGTTCCATTTTTTGAGTTCAGCAACAAGAATTAATAAGGCATCTGTTTGATTCTTTGTGAATGTGAAGCCGAGTTCTTCCAGCCCCAGCTTTAGAAGTTCTTCAGATTTCATAATGCAGTTAAAGTTTTATCAGAAGCCACTGCTTCTCTTTCAGGTGTACAAGGCTGTAGCTGCCATTAAGCCGATTGCCAATAAGATTAAATACCATGCGTTTTGAAGTTTCAGACTCAAGCTCGTACTCGCCGCTATCCCATATCTTCACAGTGCCTGCGCCATACCGGCCTTCCAGAATAACACCTTCAAAATCAATATAGCCGAGGTCATGGTCCTCCACCTGTATGGCAAGGCGTTTGACAGCCTTCTCTTCAGGAACTCCTTTTGGAACAGCCCAGCTCTTAAGTACGGCATCCTTTTCAAGCCTGAAATCCCAATGCAGATGACTTGAGTGGTGCTCCTGCACAACAAAGCGGCTCACTTTACCGTTCCAACATGCACAGCAACGATCCCGAGGGTTAATTTGTGAAAGGTAACATCCACAAGACCCGTCTCTTCCATCGCCTTCTTGAACTCCTCGGGAAGCGGGAAGGAGAGCATAGAGTCAGGAAGATATTTGTATGCGCCCTTCTTTCCTGATACGACCTCACCTATAAAGGGCAGCACCTTTGTAATGTAAAAATGATAGATTGGTTTTATAATGGGGTTCTGCAGTGTTGTAAACTCAAGTATCACCACCCTGCCTCCGCTCTTTACAACCCTGCCCATCTCACTTATCCCTTTTTTATAATCCTGAACATTCCTTATACCGAATGCTATTGTCGAACCGTCAAAGGTGTTATCATCAAACGGAAGGTCTGTTGCATCACCAAAACCAACATCTATCCTCTCCTGCAGCCCGGCATCACTCACCTTCTCCTTGCCCAGCTTCAGCATACCCTCACTGAAGTCCACGCCATTTACCATGGATCCCGGAATCCTTTTGATTATTTCAAGGGCCACGTCACAGGTTCCTGTTGCAACATCAATATAGCGGGCATTATCAGGCTTAGGGAGCTGGTCAATAGCAAACCTCCTCCAATGTCTGTCAATACCGAGGCTCAGCACTTTGTTCAAAAGATCATAGCTGTGGGCTATGGTTGAAAACATCGTCTGTATCTTTACCGGGTCTTTAGCTGATCTATCCATCTTCATTTTAGCTCTAAATTATATCCTATTCAGCACCAAATACCAAAGAAAGCCCCTCTCTTTTCAGGATTATTACTAAATATATAATATACCCATATATAAAATGATAACTATATCATTAGTTTGAAAGTTGAACTACCTATAGAGTATGATTAATAGTTATGTTCAAGAGTTTCAGCACAACCGGCATAGGAAGCCTTCCATATAAAGACCCCGTTGAGGCGTGTAATATCGTCCTTGATTCGGTTGACATACCCTTTTGGCCCCAGCTTCCCCACAGGAGCTTTCTTGAGCTCATGGTTCCGCAGTATTCTGAAGGCTTTCCCTTTATAACTATTGAAGATGAAAGCATATTCATCAAAAAGGCTGAGAACGGCACCCTTGAAAAATTCTATGAAGCCATTGCAAATAATGCCGGATTTCCCACCTCAAAAAAGTATGCCGCAGGTCTCTACACATTTATCGACATACTAAAAGAGAGAGGGCAGAAGTTTGAAGCGATAAAGGGGCATGCAACAGGACCTCTGACATTTACACTCGGACTTACTGATGACAAAAAGAGGCCCATATATTTTGATGAAGAGCTCAGAGAACTCGCCTTTGAGTTTCTAAAGGGCAAGATAAGCTGGCAGATAGAACAGCTTAAGCCGTTCAGTGAGAAGATACTCTTCTTTATTGACGAGCCGATACTGACTGCATTAGGTTCATCTTCATATGTGGGTGTCAGCACAGAAGAGGCGCTCCGTCTTCTCAGGGGAACAATCCAGCATATCAAGGATTGTGGAGCAATATCAGCCATACACTGCTGCGGCAAGGCTGACTGGTCCGTCGCACTTTCTGCCGGGATCGATGTATTTAACTTTGACGCTTACTTCTTCTGGAATACGCTAAGTATATATCCTGAAGAGATGAAGAACTTCATAGACAACGGCGGATACATAGCGTGGGGTGTGGTGCCTACAACCGAGGCGATCAGAGATGTTGACCTGCCGTTGCTGCACGACCAGCTTGAAAGAGGGCTGACATCCCTTGAAGATATAGGTATTTCCAGAGAGAAGCTGAGAAATCAGGCCATTATCACACCATCCTGCGGCACAGGTTCGCTGATGCCTGAAGATGCGCTAAAGGTCTTTTCACTCCTTAAAGGCTTAAAAGAGAGATATGTCAGCGGGTAACAGGTTCATCTCTTTTGAGGGCACAGAGGGTTCCGGCAAGAGCACCCAGGCCTCACTTCTTGCAGAGCACCTGAGAAAGAAGGGAAAAGATGTGCTGCTGACCGCCGAACCGGGCGGTACAGGTATAGGCAAAAAGATCAGGGAACTTCTTCTTGAGCCTGAAAACCACATGGATCCTCTGGCCGAACTCCTGCTTTATTATGCAGACAGGGCACAGCATATCAAAGAGAAGATCAACCCTGCACTTGCTGACGGATACTTTGTAATAACTGACAGATTCACAGACTCCACCATCGCTTATCAGGGATATGCACGCGGCCTCGACCTGAGCATCATAAACGCGCTGAACACTGTAGTAGTCGGGACATCCATACCTTCTCTTACCCTCTTTCTTGATATCAATGTAGAAGAGGGCCTCAGGAGGAACAGGGAAGCTCAAAAAGAGGACCGGTTCGAGCTTGAGGCTGTAGAATTTCATAATAGTGTACGAGACGGCTTCATTACGATAGCTGAAACTGAGCCCGAGAGGGTAAAGATAATTAATGCCTCACTGGACAAGTTATCGATAAACAGACAGATCATTGAGATAGTGGAAAAGATATGGCCTTAAAAGATATCATCGGACAGGAAAATGCAATAAGGATACTGCAGGGTGTTTTATCAAAAGACCGTGTGCCGCATGCCATGCTCTTTGCAGGTGAGGACGGCATCGGAAAAAAACTTACTGCAATAAATTTCATAAAAGCGCTTAACTGTCTTGAGCCGATATCAGGCGATGCCTGTGACTCCTGTCCTTCATGTGTCCGCATCGACAAGAACATACATACAGATGTGACTATCGTAGCTGACGAAGAGGATAGCGGCCAGATAAAGATCGCAACCGTCAGAAGACTTCAGGAGTCTCTGTCATACAAACCGTTTGAGGGCAGGTGGAAGGTGGTCATAATCGACAATGCCGAGAACCTGAACCCTTCTGCTGCAAACGCCTTTCTGGAGACGCTTGAGGAGCCATCATCAATGAGCATACTCATCCTCGTATCATCGAGGCCTGAAATGATACTGAAGACGATCCGCTCAAGGTGCCAGAGGGTCATATTTTCACCTCTTCCTGTTGCTGAGATGGAGCGGCTCCTGCTGAAACAAAATAAAAACCTGAGCGAGGAAGAACTTCTTCTTTTGTGCACTCTCTCAGGCGGCAGACTTGGATACGCCATGAGTGAAGACCTGCTTGCCAGGAGAAATTCTCTTTTTGATAAATTCCTGAATATTCTGGGAAGTCCTGAAAAGAACCTCTGGTCAGGCAGGGATGAGATGAGCGAATGGTTTGACTGGTGCCAGCTCTGGCTCAGGGACATAGCCGTATTCAATGTAACCGGCAGAGACGACCTGCTGGTCAATACGGACAGGATAGAAGATATCCGTGATATCTCAAAAAAAACATCATTAAAAGATATAATTAAACTGTCACATAAGATAGACGATATTAAGGGCTCACTGAGATACAACCTCAATATACCTATCACTATCTACCACACAAGCATGATAATGAAAAAGTTTCTCCGGAGGATGAATGTCTGAAACAGCAGAAGAAACAAAAACTGAAAATAATGAGACAGCCGTAATTCATATAAGATTCAAGGCGGGGAAAAAGACCTCTGTACTTGAGATGAACGACATTGACGCAGAGGTTGGTAGCTGGGTAGTTGCTGAATCTGATATTGGACTGGGCCTCGCTACGGTTGTAAAGCCGAAAGAGATAATCCTTAAGACAAGAGAGCCTCTCAAGAAAGTCCTTAGAGCAGCTACTGAAAAAGACTTCAAAGACGACGAGAAGAACCGCGCTTTTGAAGATGAGGCAAAACTTTTCTGCAGCGGCAAAGCAAAAGAGCGCAGCCTTGAGATGAAGGTAGTTACAACTGAATCCACCCTCGACAGGAAGAAGCTTATCTTCTACTTCACGGCTGACAACCGTGTGGACTTCAGGGAACTCGTAAGAGACCTTGCTTCAAAGTTCAAGACACGTATTGAGATGAGACAGATAGGTGTAAGGGACGAGGTCAAGCTCCTCGGTGGTATAGGTGTCTGCGGTGGAGAGACATGCTGCAGCAGGTTTCTCACCCACTTTGCGCCCATCTCTATAAAGATGGCAAAAAAACAGGATCTCTCCATAAATCAGGGAAAATTGTCAGGCATATGCGGCAGGCTTATGTGCTGCCTTAACTATGAGATGGATGCCGGCGGAAAGAAGAAATGCAGGGCGGCGGCAAGGCAGGAGAAGAAGGGGTCAGGTAATGGACGGGCAGCTCCCGTCACCCCCCCTCAAAAGGTAGCTCCGGATGCTCCGGTAAAAGAGGTGCCTGCAGGCAATGCGGACACAAAGCCGGAAGCTTCAGCAGTAGTGCCTTCTGGTGAAAAAAAAGGCCGGGGAAGACAGGGGCGGCGGCGGAAGAAACCCTCAGATGACCAGAAGAAGCAGGGTAACCCCTCAAACAAAAGAAGAGGTTTCTGGAAAAAGAAGAAACCGCAGCAGGAAACCGGCAACAAAGAGAGTGCTGACAAAAAAGCAGGCACTGAGAAGAAAGAAGATGGCTCAAAATAAAAGGTACATAACAACGCCCATATATTATGTGAATGATGTGCCCCATATCGGACATGCATACACGACCATAGCGGCTGATATACTTGCAAGATACTACAGGCTGAGGGGAGACAAAGTCTTCTTTATCACAGGCACGGATGAGCACGGCCAGAAGGTTGAGCAAGCTGCCAAGGCGAGAAACCTGCATGCTAAAGAGCACGCTGATTCAATGGTAGAGAACTTCAGGTCTCTCTGGAAGTCGCTGAACATATCTAATGATAATTTCATACGGACCACGGATGATGACCATAAGAAGATAGTTCAGACGGTACTGCAGGAACTCTTTAATAAGGGAGAGATAGTTAAGAGGTCATACTCCGGATGGTACTGCACACCTGACGAGAGGTTCTGGACAGAAAAGGACCTGAAGAAAGGCAACTGCCCCGAGTGCGGCCGCCCTGTAGAGGAGATAGAGGAGGAGAACTACTTCTTCCTGATGTCAAAATACCAGAAGAGGCTTATAAAGCATATAGAGGACAACCCTTCATACATTCTGCCTGAGACTCGCAGAAATGAAGTGCTCGGCTTTTTAAATAACAATGATCTCGGAGACCTCTGTATCTCAAGACCTACAAAGAGGCTTTCCTGGGGAGTCCCGCTTCCCTTTGATAAGGACTTTGTGACATACGTCTGGTTTGACGCGCTTCTTAACTACCACTCTGCCACAGCATATCTGGCAGATGAAGGGAGTTCTGACCTATGGTGGCCGGCAGACCACCACCTCGTGGGCAAGGACATTCTCACCACTCATGCTGTCTACTGGTCAACCATGCTTATGGCACTTGAATGGGAACTTCCAAAGAACATATATGCCCATGGATGGTGGACAGTAGAAGGAAAGAAGATGTCCAAATCCCTCGGCAATGTTGTTGCCCCGGGAGAGATGGTAGATAAATATGGTGTTGATGCATTTCGTTTTTTCCTCTTCAGGGAGGTGCCTTTCGGACTTGACGGGGACTTTTCAGAAGAAGCTCTGGTAAAAAGGATCAATACAGACCTTGCCAACGACCTCGGCAACCTGCTGAGCCGCACCCTCACTATGATAGAAAAGTACAGGGGCGGAAAGATCCCTATGGCAGTAGGCACCAAGGACAGGGACGAGATGGAGAAGAAGATCAAGGCGAGGCTGGACATCTCATCAGACAGCTGCATCGCCATTAAGATAGAAGACTTTTTGTCAAAGTGCCAGTTCAACCATGTCCTTACACTTCTGTGGGAGGTCATAGGTGAGCTTAATGAGTATATAGCATTATCCGTTCCCTGGAAAGAGACGGATGACAAGACACTCTCCAATACGCTTTACACCCTTGCTGAGTCTCTCAGGCTCATCGCTTTATACCTTTATCCGTTCATGCCTGATACAGCTTCAGGCATATGGGAGCAGCTTGGGATCAAAGAGGATATCGCCGGTTTAAAATTTAAAGATATCGCCTCATGGGGAGTTTCAGAGCCGGGCACAAAGATTGATAAATCAAAACAGCTCTTTCCGAGGATAGATACTAAAAAGAACAAAAAGGAAAAGAAAAAAGTGACAGAAAAATCTGAGCTAAAGAAAGAAGAGACCAATACAGAAGATAATCTTATAACGATAAAGGACTTTGCAAAGGTCGAGCTTAAGATAGGTCAAATAATGGAGGCCGAGAAGATAGAAAAGTCGGATAAACTTCTCAGGCTTCAGGTGGATACCGGAGAACAGAGACAGCTGGTTGCAGGCATAGCACTGAAGTATACCCCTGAAGAGCTTGTCGGCAAGAAGGTGGTTGTGGTCACAAACCTTAAGCCTGTAAAACTGATGGGCGTACAGTCACAGGGCATGCTGCTTGCCGCAACAGACAGCGACGGAACACTATCCATACTGACACCTGAAAAAAATGTTAAGGAGGGAGCAACTATCAGGTAGCTGTGATAGTCTTTAATTATGAGTGCTAAAATAATTTCCATAAATATTAGCGATAAAAAGGGCGTACGTAAAAAAGAGGTGCCTGAAGCCTCTCTTAAAGAAAACTACGGGATTGAGGGCGATGGCCATGCATCAGAGAAGTGGCACAGACAGGTGAGCCTCCTTGCGATAGAGAGCATCAAAAAAATGCAGGATAAAGGTCTTGATGTAGGCCAGGGCGATTTTGCCGAGAATATCACTACCGAAGGCATTGACCTCCCTTCCCTGCCCATAGGCACAAAGATGACGATAGGAGATGACGCTGAGGCAGAGGTGAGCCAGATAGGCAAAGAATGCCATACAAAATGCGCCATCTATTATCAGGCAGGTGACTGCGTTATGCCGAAAGAGGGCATATTTGTAAAAGTTTTAAAGAGCGGAACAATAAAAAAAGGCGACACCATAAAAATCATCTGACTATGATAAAAGCAGCGGTTCTCACATTAAGCGACAAGGGTTCAGAAGGAAAGAGAGAGGACACAAGCGGCCCGGCTATTGAGAAGATGCTGAAGAAGATAGATGCAGAGGTTGTCAACTACGATATCCTTCCCGATGAAAAAGCCCTGATAAAGAAGAAGCTTATCTCTTTATGCAGAAAGTCCGACCTTATCCTTACTACAGGGGGCACAGGGCTCTCACCTCGCGATGTCACACCAGAGGCGACACTGGAGGTTATAACGCAGGAGATTCCAGGAATAGCCGAGGTCATGCGGAGTGAAGGTCTTAAGAAGACTCCACATTCAATGCTCTCAAGGGCTGTTGCAGGGGTCAGAAACAAGACTCTTATTATCAATCTTCCCGGAAGTCCAAAGGCTGTCAAGGAGAACCTTGCCGCTATAATCAAGGCTATTCCTCATGCGGTTGAAAAGATCAAGGGCAGCAAGACGGATTGTGCACGATGAGCAATATAGGTTATCTTGGAGCTTTTCTCGGCGGAATACTTTCATTCCTCTCTCCATGCGTACTGCCCCTTATCCCCTCTTATGTCTCCTACATAACAGGGATATCTTTTGAGGATTTCAAAGAGATAGACAAATCCCACCATAAGCATTTAAGACTGGTAACCTTTTTAAACTCTTCGGCATTTGTCATGGGCTTCTCCACCGTATTCATACTTCTTGGTGTTTCATCCTCATTTATAGGCAAATACATGGCCTTTTACTACGATCAGATCAGGATAGTCGGCGGGATAATCATCATCTTTTTCGGCCTGTATGTCATGGGAGTCATAAAGCTGAATTTCCTGTCAGCAGACCACCGTGTCCACCTTAAGCACAAACCTCACGGGTATATCGGCTCATTTGTAATAGGCCTGACATTCGGGGCTGGATGGACACCATGCATAGGCCCCATACTTGGAACTATACTGCTTGTTGCGGGCACTTCAGGTTCGGTAATGTACGGATTCAAGCTGCTTCTCGTCTATTCACTGGGACTCGCTATTCCGTTCCTTATAACATCACTTGCCATGAGCGCCTTTATCGCACATGTTCCTGCTATACAGAAATACATGAGGGTAATAATGATAGTGAGCGGCCTGCTTCTTATAGCGTTCGGTGTTCTCCTGCTGGCTGACAAGGTCTACCTGCTTCTGGGGGCAGTCCCTGATTTCGGCCTTGAAGAGATGCTCGAACACTAACTACTCTATATTAAAAGTAGCGACTTCCTTGCTCCCCGGCAGATACTCACCGACCGGTACAAGCTTCCTGTTCGTATTTGCACAGTCAATGATCAGTGTCCATAGCTGATTAAGTTCCTGCTTCTCCCTGTCGCTTTCCGGCGTCATCTTCAACAGTGTCCCTTCAAGTTCTATCTTCATGTAATCCTCCTTGGTGTTTTTTGTATCTTATTTAGTATATCAAAGGTTTGAGGCAAGATAAAATACAGTGATCAGTTTTCAACTATTCAAAATCCCCATGATCCTGTCATAATCGTCCCTGATATCTACATCCTTAATATCATCCTCTTCAGCAGGGGCCTCAAAACCTATATGCTCTACAACCTCTTCGGGCATCTCACCTATGAACTGGGACGGGATGGTCAGGGTCTTTGTGCCGTATTTTGTCCTGCATGATGCATAAGTGATAAAGAGCTCCTTCATCGCCCTTGTGATGCCGACATACATCAGCCTTCGCTCCTCCTCAAGCCCGCCATCCTCATCAATCGATTTGCTGTGAGGGATCGTATCATCCTCAACCCCGACTATGAAGACTACGGGAAACTCAAGTCCTTTTGAGGAATGAAGCGACACGAGTGTGACACCGCCCTGCTCCTCTTCTTTCTCAGGCCTGTTATCAAGAGCAAGCGTCTCGATAAAGCCCTGCAGGGATGGTGACTTCTCATTCTCCTCATAATATTTGAGCGACCCGATAAATGTCTTAACATTGTCCGCGCGCTTCACAGCCACGTCATCGGTCTTATAGAAGCTTCTTATGTGATCGTAAAAACCTATCTCATCAACAAGTTCGGCAAGCATCCCCGCCATATCCTTACCCTTCATAAAGACTGACCTGTAGCTCTTGAGCATATCCGCAAGGGCAGCCGCCTTGAGTGCGGTCTTTGCATTCACTCCTTCTACCTCAGATGCTTTGCTGAAAGCATCAAGAAGAGATATCTTATTCTTTCCGGCATGGTCATGCAGCCTTCCGATAGAAGTTATACCTATGCCCCTTCTAGGGAGGTTGGCTATCCTCAGGAGGCTCACATCATCATATTTATTAAGAATGATCTTCATATAGGAGGCGAGGTCCTTTATCTCCTTACGGTCAAAGTAGCTTGTTCCCCCGACAACAGTGTACGGCATCCTCTTTCTGCGCAGCTCCTCTTCGAAGAGCCTTGAAAAGACGTTTGCCCTGTAGATGACTGCAAAATCTTTATAGTCAAGCTTTCGGGAGTTCATTAGGTGCTCTATCTTGCTCACAACAAGCCTTGCCTCGCCCTCACCATCAATGGTCTTCATTATCTTTACTGCAGGGCCTGTTCCGTCAGATGTCCAGAGGGACTTCTCCATCCTTTTACTGTTATTGGTTATAAGGCTGTTTGCAGCCTCCAGAATATTTCCCATAGAGCGGTAGTTCTGCTCAAGCCGTATCACCTTTGTCCCCTTGAAATCATCCTCAAAATCAAGGATATTGCCGAGGTTCGCCCCCCTCCAAGAGTAGACAGACTGGTCATCATCACCCACCACACAGAGGTTCTTTCTCTTGCCTGCAAGGAGCTTCAGCAGTGTGTACTGGACCCTGTTGGTATCCTGATACTCATCAACCATGATATACCTGTACTGCTCCCTGTATTTCTCAAGTATTTCAGGGTTCTCCCTGAAGAGCTCGATCACAAGAAGAAGCAGGTCATCAAAATCAACCGCATTGAGCGCTCTGAGCGTCTTCTGATACTCAGGGTATACCCTTGCCGTTATGATAGAGAGAGGGTCGTGTCCGGAGTTGTCCATCTCTTCAGGAGTTATGAATGAGTTTTTGAGCCTCCCTATCCTCTCAAGTATCACCTCCGGCTTGAACTGTTTTTCATATAACCTTATATCAATAAGAAGGTTCTTCAACATGGCCTTCTGCTCTGAGGTGTCATATATGGTGAAGTTCTTCCTCAGGCCGACATGCTTCATCTCTTTTCTTAAAATCTGCAGGCAGAGGGAATGAAAGGTTGAGACGACAGGCGCCTTCTTCTTTTTCCTCTTCAGGAGGGTGATGATCCTGCCTCTCATCTCACGCGCCGCCCTGTTTGTAAAGGTGACAGCGATAATGGAATCAGGGGAGACACCTTTGTGAATGAGATATGCAGCCCTTACGGTTATGACCCTTGTCTTGCCTGAACCTGCTCCGGCAAGTACCAGAAGAGGGCCTTTAGTAGTTGTGACCGCTTCATGCTGTGCAGGGTTGAGAGAGCGTATGTATCTATCCATTGTCCACTTGTGATTGTAATGCGTGATAAGGGCGGTTCCGGGATCATCAGCTGAAGACCAGGGCCGAAATCTATTATGCCATACAGTAGAAAAAAATAATCTTACACTTCCAGGCTGCTGCACTTCCGCTCTTCTGCACTGATACACTGTTGAATAATTTCATTCCTCACAGTTTTACCCCACGAAAGGTCTGGATCTACAACTTGCCTTAGGCCGGTACTTCTGCTAATATCAAGAAAATCAGCAGGCTCCACGCCCATACCGGGCACACACAAGTAATCAACTCTGACCACACTGTATAATGACTGAACAAAAAAAGACTTTTGTCAGCACTCGGCTCCTTTTCATAGCCCTGAAAAAACTGCGGGGGGCTTTTGTCGACCTGCTTCCCATCATCCTCGTCATCGCATTTTTCCAGATAGTGGTGCTCAGACAGCCTTTACCCAATATCGGCGATCTGTTTTTTGGCTTCCTGCTGGTGGTAGCCGGACTTAGCATGTTTATACAGGGACTGGAAATGGGCCTCTTTCCCATTGGCGACGCAATGGCCCGTGCCCTTGCCCGCAAAGGCAGTCTGGTATGGCTTCTGGTTTTTGCCTTTGCCCTCGGATTTTCAACCACTGTCGCTGAGCCGGCGCTCATTGCCGTGGCGCAGGAAGCAGCTGAAATAGCGAGTCAGGGCGAACTCATTGCACAGACCGAAAAATCCATGCAGGAGTATGCCCTTGGCCTGCGGCTTTCAGTGGCCTTCTCAGTAGGCCTGGCTATAATGATCGGGGTCTTTCGCATCCTTCGCGGCTGGCCGGTCCATTACCTTATTATCGGAGGCTATATTATGGTGATGCTAATGACCATAATTGCACCTAAAGAGATCATCGGCATAGCTTATGATACCGGCGGTGTGACCACATCAACAGTAACCGTGCCGCTGGTTGCCGCCCTCGGGGTCGGCCTGGCCTCAATTATTAAAGGCCGCAGCCCATTACAGGACGGATTCGGCCTCATTGCACTAGCCTCACTGCTGCCCATGATATTCGTCATGGGCTATGGGCTGATAATTTTCAATTAATAGAGAGAGGAATCGTTGACCGCATTTCTGATTGATTTTGCTAAAACACTGCTTACTACCAGTCGGGACGTATTGCCGGTTATCGCTCTGATATCATTCTTTCAGCTGATAGTAATACGCCAGCCCATCCCTAATCTGCGCCGTCTTGTTGTCGGCTGTGTTTTTGTTGTTATCGGGCTTGCCCTGTTTCTTGCCGGACTTGAAAAAGCCTTATTTCCCCTCGGCAAAATAATGGCAGCTCAGCTATCAGACCCTGCATTTATTTACGGTTCAGAGGATGCCGTTGTCCGGGCAGACTGGAAGGCCTATGGCTGGGTCTATCTTTTTGCGGCAATGATCGGCTTTGCTACCACAATTGCCGAACCCGCGCTCATAGCGGTGGCCTCCAAGGCCAGTGAGGTTTCTGCCGGCACTATCAGTCAGCGGGGATTGCGCATCACAGTTGCCATTGGTGTCGCTTTCGGCATCAGCCTGGGCACTTTTCGGATCGTCAGCGGCACCCCGATCTTTATCTATATATTAGCCGGATACATAATTGTTATCGTGCAAACCATATTCGCTCCAAAGAAAATTATACCCCTGGCATATGATTCCGGCGGAGTCACCACATCTACGGTGACGGTGCCCCTTGTTGCGGCTCTGGGCCTTGGACTCTCCGCCTCTGTTCCAGGCCGTAATCCGGCCCTGGACGGTTTCGGTCTTATCGCCTTTGCCAGTCTCTTTCCGATTATCTCAGTAATGGGGTATGCTCAATATATGCACTGGTCAGTGAAGCGGGCCGGTAAAAAATCACAAGGAGGATGACAATGAAGTTTAAGCTCATTTTAGCATCAGTCAAAGCCGACAAAACCGACCAGGTTGTTGATGCGGCCAAAGAGGCCGGAGCCACCGGTGCGACAATTATCCCTGCAAGGGGTACAGGCATCCATGAGGCAAAGACTATTTTCGGTCTTACCATGGAAGATCAGACCGACATAATCATGTTTTTGCTTGAAGAGCATATTGTCACGACTATTCTGGATGCGATAAAGACCGCAGGCGAATTTCACAAACCGGGAACCGGCATTGCTTTTGTTGTACCGGTGGAGAATGTGACAGGCCTAGAGAGCCAGATGGAACGATTCAAAGAAGAAGTACGCGACCAGTATTTATAGCAAAATTATAATTTACAAAAAGGAGATCAGTTATGGTTTCAGACAATTCAAAGATTGTGAGGGTGAGAGACGTTATGCATGAGGGGGTGACATCCATCGACGGTATGGCCACTGCAAAAGATGCCGCTGCAAAAATGCGGGAGCAGCATGTCAAATGTCTGCTGGTCGAAAAAAGGAATTCTGATGATGCCTGGGGCATAATCGTTGTGCAGGATCTGGTCCGGGGAGTAATACTTCCGGGGCGGTCTTCTGGTGAGGTGAACGTCTATGAGGTCATGACAAAACCGGTCATTACAGTACCTGCGGATATGGATGTGCGGTATGCCGCCCGTCTGCTCTACCGGGCCGGCATACGGAGGGCTCCTGTTGAAGAGGGGGGAGGACTGGTCGGCATTATTTCTCTATCGTCCCTGGTTCTTGATAATGAGATGTTTTAGTGGATTCTCATTTCAGACCCCAACATTAACCGGAAGGAGAGGGGCAGATCACAAACAGACACGGGATACATTAGGATTCACGATACAGGAAAATAATCTTGCGCTTTCTCAACTTATATATTTGTCTGTGTGAGGCTTATTCTTTATACTGATTAGATAATGATGAAATACATTCCCCTGCTTGCCTTTGCACTATTATTTCTAAATCCTGCGCTTTCTTATGCAGAGCCAGGCGTTTCAGGCTCACATATGCCGTTTCTCATAGTAATAATCATTGCGGGAGCCGCCTGCTCAGCATACCTCCCTTTCTTTTTAAAGAAACGCGGTAATATAAATATTGACGGCTGGGTCCTGTGGGTGATGTCGATAGTCTCAGGTCTTATATTCCTCGTCATCATAGGCCCGATAATCATAGCCTTCGGAAGCATCCTGATGACAGGCAGAACAATGTGATATATTCATATTACAAAAGGTCTTTATTTGAGCAATCATAAATCAATAACATTCACAGCAGTGATGGCTTTTGCTCTCCTTGGGATCATTATGCTGCTGTCCGTCTATATCCTGAAATATGCAAAACCTGCTGCTGTTAGCATCTCAATAGAGGAGACTGACTCTCTGGTGCTCAGAACATCACATGGCTGGTGGCTGAGGATCAACAGGAACGGCTCAGGGAATTACGGATTCGGTACGATGATAGACAGGGTAGAGGTGAGGCAAAGGGCCTTTGACTTTGACCGGGTCTATAAAAAAACAAAAAAAGCCGCAGCACAGAGCAGCTATAAAGGCGGTCCATATGTAGCTGTATCATATTATCTGCCAAAGCAGAGCTCTGCACAGGAACACTACCTTACCGACTACTTCAAACCTGTGTCTGAACTTTTCAGCAAAGCACGGATCAATGCCCTGCCCCCATCGAATGAGTTTGAAGTAATATGGCACAAAAAGATCTCCGGCATATGGGAAAAGAGCCCTCCAGTATTTGAAGTTGAGGATGCCCTGATTGATGAGACGGACCCTGATAAGATATGCAAAACAGATGACGACTGCTGGTGCGCATCCTTCACAGGCGCAGAGTTCATACCCGGCAAGACACCCAGCCGCTGCTGTGACAAAGAGGACTGGGCATGCAAAGAAGCTGGCAGATGTGCCAGGTGTTTTTATGAATAAGAGCAGATTTACAGATAACTTTATCAAAGTGAATGGACTTGGTGATAAGTTTAAGGAGTGGGTACTGTATCCGGGGATGCCCTTTAATTCAGAAGATAAGTGGTGGGGTAATCTGAGTAAAAGGGATTCTCTTCATGAGGGACTGGACCTCTGTTTTTACAAAGATAAGGATGAGATTATTTATACGATAGAAGAAGACATGAAAATCCCTGCCATGTATGACGGGGTGGTTGTAGAGATTATAAACGACTTCATCGGGCAGACAGTCATTATTAAGCATGACATGCCGGATGAATTCATTGCGTTCTATGCCCACACAACACCTGAAGATTATATATCCATTGGCAAGACTGTTAAGGAAGGTGAACTAATTGCGAGCGTTGCAGGTTTGAAAGAGTCAAAGTCAGGCCTGAGCCCTCACCTGCATTTATCCATCGGAACTCCAAGGTTAACCGACATTGAGTACGATAAACTTGACTGGAGCAGTATTAGCGAAGATATTAACTTCGTTGATCCACTTCAGGGCATTGACAGATATTCCCTTATGTAATTCTTGCCAAACAAATCTCAGAAGCAAGAAGTCCTGAAAATCCGGAAGTATCTGATTATCCATAATAAATTATCATGTCGTATAACATGGATATTCAATATCCATGTTATACGACATGTCCGATATCCTGCTATTATCGAGGTAATCGGACA
>PJEL010001513.1_pt1 | contig 23256 bp, 27 predicted proteins | sample 1853271 | NCBI WGS metagenome assembly PJEL01 (sample SAMN08108733, study PRJNA415343) | Invertebrate metagenome, whole genome shotgun sequencing project. | host: Globobulimina | place: Sweden: Gullmar Fjord | collected 2015-08
ATTAAATGTAAATAATTTTTCAATTCTAGCTAATTATTAAAGATTTATTGAGTTGCATTAAGATATCATATTAAAAATTATTAAACATAAAGATGAGAAATTAACATGATTGAAAAAAAAGGTTCAATGCTAACAGTAAGAGAAGACATAAAAGTTTTCGATTGTACAATTAGAGACGGTGGTCTTGTAAATGACTTCCATTTTACAGATAAATTTGTAAAAGCACACTATGATACTTGTGTAGCTGCGGGTGTTGACTATATGGAAATAGGAAAAAACAATTCTCCTACATTGCAAAGTCCAGATGATTTTGGAAAATGGAATTTTTGTAAAGAAGACGACATCAGAAGTATTGTTGGCGACAATGATACAAATATGAAAATCGCAGTTATGTCTGATATTGGACGAACTGTAGCATCAGAACTTCTTCCTAAAAGTGAATCGGTTGTTGATATGGTAAGAATTGCTACATATATTCACCAAATCCCAGCTGCAATTGAACTTATTAATGAAGCTCATGCAAAAGGATACGAAACAACTGTAAATATTATGGCTATTTCAAAATCATTTGATGATGAATTAGATGAAGTATTATTAGCACTAAGTAAAACTCCTGTAGATGTTATTTATATAGCAGATAGTTTTGGTTCATTTTATCCAGAACAAATCAATAGACTTACTGAAAAGTATTTAAAAGTAGCAGAAGCATCTGGTAAAAAAGTTGGTATTCATGCACATAACAATATGCAATTAGCATACGCAAATACTATCGAAGCTATGACTTATGGTACAAGTTTCCTTGATGTTACTATTTCAGGACTTGGACGAGGTGCAGGAAACTGTCCTATGGAACTATTAATCGGTTTCTTAAAAAATCCTAAGTTCAAAATGATGCCAGTATTAAAATTCATTGAAGAGTTTATAGTACCTTTAGAAAAAGAACTTGATTGGGGATACTCAATTCCATATATGTTAACTGGTCAATTAAACGAGCATCCAAGAACTGCGATGAAAGCAAGAGAAGAAAACGATACAGAATATAGAGAACTATATAGAAACCTATTAAACGAATAACAGTTTAATAAACTTCTGTTTATATTAAAAAGCTAGCCAATATTTTGGCTAGCTTTTTTAATGTTTACACATACCTCACTGGTACATAATATATAACTTTAAACAGACCATCATCATTTAAAAAATGATTCTCTTCAAATATTGTATACGAAGGGAAAGTTGTCGTTTCAAAACCACTATTTGGTAACCAATGATGATAAACCCACTGAATAAGTTTCAAAATATCTCCAAATTTTCCTTCAACTTCAAATGTTGCACATAATAAACTATGTATATCAAAATAAGGAAGATTTGTATTTTCTAACTTTTCATTTTCATCCACAGCAATACAAGCAACATAATAACAATCCTCAAGTGGAGTGATAATAGGATTATCATGATACACAGCTATTTGCTCATATGTTTTGATGTCATTTGTATACACCCATGCCATGAGTTTTTGCCAAGTTTGTATTGCTTTTTGGTTATAACCTTTTTGTCTAATATAATATGCTTTTTTGTTTTTTGTTTTAACTATTTTAGGTTGTAAGTGAGAAAAATCTGCTTTTGAGAGAGTTGCTGAAGTAGAACTATTTAAAATTTTATTTGAGTACTCCTTGTATCCGCCATTTCTCCATAATTTTGGAGTTTGGTCAAAACGTGCTTTAAAAGCACGGATAAAAGATGTTTGAGAACTATACCCACACATATTTGCAACTTCTGTTATCGTTGAATACTTGTTTGTAATAAGAAGGTTTGATGCTTTTTGAAGTCTTATAGATTTAATAGTCTCATAGATATTTGTTCCCATTTGTTCTTTAAATACACGATGAAAATGATATTTACTAATACCAAAATCTTTTGCGATTTCATCTATATTTATATCTGTATCTATGTTATTTGTTATATAGTTCATCATATTGTTTGCCAATTTACTATGTAAAAGACTCGTTTCTTTTCTATGCATAAAGTATCCTTCTTTTGAAATTATATCACAAATAGAATATAAATCTAACACAAATAGTTACTTATGTAAGCAATTATAGATAACTATACAAGCACTAACTGTGCAGAATAAAATATCTCGAAGTGCTATTATTCAACATTACAAAAGGAAATTTTATGAAAAGATCATTTATAAGAGAAATCTTAGAACACACAACAAACGACACTATATCATTTGCAGGTGGATTACCTGACGAAAATTTATTTCCTACAGATGATCTAAGAAATTCAGCGAATAGAGTAATGAAAAACAATTCAACTTTTCAATATACAAAATCAACGGGTATAGATAATTTAAAAGGAAAAATAGCGCAGTTTTATTGTGAAGATGGATTTCCAACAACAAGTGAAAATATAATCATAACATCAGGTTCACAACAAGCTCTTGACATCATATCTCGGTATAACAAAAACAGTAATATCACTATCGAATCACCTTCATATTTAGGAGCTATAAATATTTTTAATCTGAATAATATCAAGCAAATACCTATAACTTTAGAAGATGACGGAATAAATTTAGAAGGTTTTAAATCAAGTATCAAAGAAACAAAGTTTTCATACCTGATTCCTGATTTTCAAAATCCTACAGGAAAAACATACAGTAAAGAAAAACGAGAACAAATAGCATCTATCATAAAAAAAAATGATGCTATTTTGATAGAAGATTCTCCATACAGCGAGCTTTATTTTGATACTAAAAATACTATGATAAGTAAAAATTTACCTCAAAATAGTTTTCATTTAGGAAGTTTTTCAAAAACTCTATCACCAAGCCTAAGAATAGGGTGGATAAGAGCAGATAAAGAACTTTTACAACCACTTATATCATATAAAGAAGCTATGGATTTACATACAAATGGATTGTCTCAGTATATTTTAGATGACTATTTAAATGATATAAATAGATATAAAATACATCTAAATACTTTAAGAACTGAGTATAAATCTAAAATGCTTTTATTTAAAAAGTATTTAGACTTATATCTTCCAGAATTTGAATATATTGAACCAAAAGGTGGTATGTTTATCTATGGAAAGTTACCCAATATTGATATATCACTATTTATACAAGAGTGCATAAAACATGAAGTTATATTTGTACCTGGAATTGAGTTTTATAGTGATGACTCTATTAAAGATGAAATACGATTTAACTTTACACATACAAATAAAAACGATATCAAAAAAGGCTTATCCAAAATAGCCGAAATATTAAAGGAGTTTTAAATGAATGGGTTAGAAAATTTTATAGAACTATTTTTACAGCACTCGATTACATTTTTTGCAATTATTGATCCAGTAGGGGCTAGTGCATTGATGTTATCTATTTTGCATAAAGATGTAACAAAGCAAGAGATAAAAGAGATAGCACGAAAGTCTACAATTACAGCAGTTGTAGCATTTTTTGTTGTTTTAATCGGTGGAAATATTGTTTTGAAAATGTTCGGAATAGATATAAACTCTATAAAAGTTATGGGTGGAATTATTTTAATCATGATGGCGGTACAAATGATACAAGGGAAAAAAGAGGATGATAACTTAGAAAAAAGAGATAGTAGTGATATGACGATAGTTCCTATTGCTATTCCTATTATTTTTGGACCTGCTATTTTTACAACTATAATTATTGTAAAAGAACATACTGAAAATTTCGTTGATATTATCCCTATCATTTTTGCTTTTTTAGCAAATGCTTTAGTAGTTTATCTAGTATTCAAAAACTCGATTTATATTAAACAATACCTTGGAGTAACAGGACAAGCGGTCATCACTAAAATCATGGGTCTAATTGTTGGTGCTATTGCTGTACAGTTTATAATAAGTGGTTCTGTAACTTTAGTAAATATGTATCTCAACTAATTTACATAAGATTTTTGTTATCATCTTTTATAACAATTAAAAGTGAGAATTAACATGAGTGGAAAAAAAGATTATTTTGCACATAAAGCAAACGTTTATGAAAACAATGAAAAAAGAGTTACAAATGTACAAAACATCGCAGATGGTATTTTAAAAGAGATCTCATATACAAAAGATATGCATATATTAGACTTTGGTTCAGGAACTGGTCTTTTGACACAAGAGATAGCTCCATACGTAAAAGCTATCACAGCTGTAGATATGTCAACATCTATGAATGAAGTTTTAAGAGCTAAAAAAGATGGTTTTGCTTGTGATTTAGAAGTATTAGAGTTAGACATAACAAAAGAGGACTACTCAGATAAACTTATCAGTATCGATAGTATCATCTCATCTATGACTATCCATCATGTCAAAGATACAGAAGATTTACTGCAAAAGTTTTATAATCTGTTAAATGAAAATGGAACTATAGGACTAGCTGATTTAGAAACAGAAGATGGTAGTTTTCATAAAGAAGATACAGGAGTATTTCATTTTGGATTTGATAAAGAAGAGTTTTTAAATATAGCTAAGAAAGTAGGCTTCGTAAATTTAAAAATAAAAACTATAAGTGTTAGTAGCAAACCACATGGTGAGTATCCGATATTTTTACTTACGGGTAAGAAATAAAAATATTTTTATACTTTAAAAATCTAAAGGAGATTTGATATCCGATTTATTAAGCTCTTTAACGACATGTGTGTATATCATCGTGGTTTCAATAGATTTATGACCAAGCAACTCTTGAATAGAACGAATATCTGTGCCATTTTGTAAAAGATGCGTTGCATAAGAGTGTCTAAATATATGAGCAGATACTTTTTTGTCTATATCACACTTCTGTACTGCTCGTTTTATATTTCTACTAAATGTTACATCTAAAATATGGTGTCTTCTTAATATATCACTTTGAGGGTCTTTTGATATTTTATCCATAGGAAAAATATATTGCCATTTTGTTTCAAGTTTTGATTTTGGATATTTTTTATCTAAATTATAAGGAAGATATACACTACCAAATCCATCATTTAAATCTTTGGTATGTATCTCTTTTACTTTTAATATTTGGATTTTAAGTTCATCTTTTATTTTCATAGGTAGTGGTATAGTTCTATCTTTTTGACTTTTACTATCCCAAATATAAACTTTATCAAAACCAAAGTCTATATCTTTTATTCGTATATTTAAAACCTCACTCATTCTAAGTCCACATCCGTACATAAGTTTTATCATCAGTTGATAAATACCATTCATATTTAAAATAATCAGTTTCACTTCATCTATAGTAAGTACAACTGGTATATGTTTCTTTTGTTGAGCTCGTAAAGCTTGAATATTCTGATCTTTTAATGATATAAACAAAACTTGTTCATATAAAAATAACAAAGCATTAAAAGCTTGATTTTGAGTAGCTGGACTTACATTACAATCAACAGCAAGATGAGTTAAAAATTGTTCTATTTCAATTTTACCCATATCTTTTGGATGTTTTTTATTGTGAAATAAAATATATCTTTTAGACCAATGAATATAAACTCTTTCCGTTTTAATACTGTAATGTTTAAATCTAATCTTATCACTCAATATTTCTAATAGTTTTTTACCCATTTTAAACTCCAAATAAATTTAGCATATTGTAGTTTTATCACGATACCTGAATATTAAACATACAAAATGTACTGTTATCGTCTAAATACCTTAGTAAATCATACATTAAAACTATACCTAAAATTAGAATTATTCTAAAATAATATTGCATTATGCAATCTTTTTTATAAATATTATGAGTAAGTACTTTTGTTAAAGACTTTATGTCACTTTCTATAACATACATTTAAAATGTATATATAATAATGGCTTTTAAGGGTGTTTTATATAAAATGTATGTTCAATAAATAGTTATATTAAAAGGCAATACTAACATTAACTTATTTTAGACTATAATTACAGTTAAAGAATAGTTATATTAAAAGGGATAAAGTTGCATTATATTTTATTATTATCAGCTTGGTTTATATTTGCCCTGTGGGGAATAATATCAAGAGAAGTTACTTTACCTATTCCTATTTTATTAACGATAATTACTTTTTTTGGATTTGTAGTTACATTTTTTTTCAAAAAAAATATAACTACATTTAGCTTTAATAAAACTGCTTTTATCGTATCTATTTTCTTGGTTTTAGATTTATTATTTTTATTTATTGGTTTTAGATATATAAATTTTGCAACCGTAATTACTTTACATTATTTTGCTCCAGTTATAGTAACATTATTATCTCCTTTTATTCTTGATGAAAAAATTAGTAACAAAGATATACTATTATCAATAGTAGGTTTCATAGGTATCAGTATTTTGTTTTTTCATGAGCTACAAATAGAATATACAATAAATAGTATTATTGGATTAATATCTGCTTTTTTAAGTTCATTTACACTTGCAGGGAATATTTTATACCAAAGATTATATATGAAGCAACAACAGGACTATGTCTTAGCAGTTCGACAATATAATTTTTATATGTTTATCATATACTTATTGCTTATTGTTCCAATTTGGTTTATTTCAGACTACACAATAAATTATGAATATTTTAGTTCTTCATTAACAATAAAAAATATTATTTTAGCAATCTTAGCAGGTGCTTTTGTTCAAGGAATAGCAATGATATTATTTAATTCATCAGCTAGATTTATTTCAGCTAAAAATATTGCAAAATTATCTTATACTGAAATATTATGGGTTGTATTATTTGGATTTTTAATATACAATGAGACCCTAAATCTCATACAATCAATAGGTATATTTTTGGTACTAATTGTAAATTATACTGGTATAAATAATGAAAAAAAATAAAACTCCAACATATGATGACGATAGAGTTAAAATTATTTTAGCAGAATATCATGAATTACGAATTGAGTTAATGTATTTTATTTCGGAGCAAAGAAAAACTATATCATTAATGTCAACTATTGTTGCAGGGCAAACAGTATTTTTATTTAATACAAATCAATTAAATTATGAAATTATTTCTTATATTTATTTATTTGTTATTCCATTTTTAATTTTCATTCTAATGATAAAATCATTAGAAGCAACATCAAAAATATTACTTTTAGCTGATTATATTCATAAAGGAATAAAGGAGCAATTAAAAGTTTTTTTCAAAAATAAAGAAAAATTCTTTGAATGGGAAGAGCACAAAGGTACTACAGCTAGATTAAATAGAAAAACACTAGAAAGACTAGACCGTTCTAAATGGTGGATATTTGGTATAGGAATCATTAGTTCATTTTTACTTGGATTATGGTTTGCTTTTTTAAGTTACAATACAAATTTTGTAATCTATATTATTTCATTTATAATTAATATTATTTGGACAATATTATCAATCAGGATAAGTTCATCTTTTAATGAAGTAGATGGTGAGGCAAGTAAAATATAACAAATCAGAGAGTCTGTGAAAATAGCCCTAAATAAGCTATTTTCAGACCCAAAATAAAACTTATTTTTTTAAATATCTCATATTTTTATGATAAATCTGAAAATAAAAAATACTCACTAATAAATAAGTCAAATAAAGCCCAAGCACCAAGATATATTCCTCTATATCTTTTCTTATTTGAGTTAAATCTTTATTTTTAATGGCTAAACACAGTTTTTTGAACAGAGTTATTCCTATAAGATTTAAAAGTCTTCTAAAATTATAGGTAAACATAATTAAAGCATTTTCACCAAGTACCTTTTTTTTAGAACGAACTAAAAAATGATCCCAACCAAGTGTTCTTTTTATAGTACCAAATGGATGTTCAACTATAGAGCCTCTTTTTCTAACTATTTGCTTAGCTTCTGTAGTGTTCATTTTAGTTGTGTAAGTATCAATAATAGTTTCATACTCCCATCTATACATCTGTTTATAAAATGTTTTTTCTGATAGACAATTTGATTTTAATGGGCAAGCTTTACATAGTTTACTTGATAATTTATAGACATCAAGCATTCTATTACCTCGTTTATACTGAGTTTTACTATTTGCTAGGATTTGCTTATTAGGACAGATATAACAATCATTATCTTTATCATATTTAAACTGGTTCTTTGAAAATCTACCATCTTTAATTTTCTTTTTTGTAGCTGTATTACGAAGTGGTACTATAGTATCAATACCATCATCAACACACTTTTTTATCTCTACACTTGAATAGTATCCTTTATCAGCAGTAAATATCATATTAGGATTGTCTATTATCTCTTTTGTTTTTCTTGCCATATTATGAAGTTGGTCTAAATCATGACCATTTGTCGATATATCTGTATTGACTATAAACTTATGCGCATTATCAACTGCAATCTGAGAATTATAAGCCATGAGATTATGAGCAGGCTTACTCATAACACTTGCATCTTTATCAATTTTATTATGTTGTTCTTTACCTAAGCTTTCAAGTAAATCTAAATCTTTTTGAAATCTTTCTTTTTTATCTTTTAGATTTTGAATATCCTCTTTTGATATATTTAAATTTACTTCACTATTTTCTTTATCTGTAGTTTCTAGTATAGTCATATAGTTTTTTATATCTTCATTAATTTTTGCTATATCTTTTTTAACAGTTTTCTTCATAATCAAAGTATTTTTACTAGCATTTGCTCTTAAGTATGCGCCATCGACGGCAACTAACTCCCCAGTTATTAGTTTTAGATGTTTTAATAATAATGAGAACTCTTTAAAAATAGTTTGTAATGCTTTGGGATTATCTTTTCTAAAGTTTGCTATAGTTTTATAACTTGGTATTAATCCTTGTGTTAACCACATAAGTTCAATATTTCTTTTAATTTCAGCTTCTAGTTTTCTTGAACTTCTTATTTTATTTAGGTATCCATAAATATATATTTTTAACAATAATTTTGGATGAAAAGCTGGTTGTCCATCAGTGATTAAACTTTCTTTAGTTTTTATATTTAAATCTGATATATTTAATATCTCAACATAAGAATCAATTGCTCTTGCCATATTATTTTCATCCACTAGTTCATCTAAACTAGGTGAAAATATTAGTTGTTGATTTCTATCTAATCCTTGTTTATATATACCCATAATAAGCCTTTATATAGTATACATTATACCATTTCAGTGGTTTTAAGATGGTTTTTTTTAGTAAGTTTTGTGTAGAATATTTATATAAATTGTGATTGAGTTCTTTCACAGTCTCGTTGGAAAGGAAAACAAGGTAATAGTGCGAAATTATCTAGCTTTTATGTATCGCTTAAAGATATATTAAATAGCTAATAGTCAAGACGTTTTGATACCTTGTTTTTCAACTTAGGCGTTATACCTAAAAATCTAAATAAATACAGATGTTATAATAACTTTACAGAAGGTTCTTATAGTTGGTGCAATGTGTATTTTTCTAAAAAATGTTGGAATGATGATGGTTGTAAAATGCAAAGAGGATAATTGGAAATTAATAAGATTCTATACATCATTTTGATAAAATGAACTATATTTTAAATATTGGAGTTCACTATGACAGCACCACAACAAGCAAAAAAAATTATTGATTCATTACCAGAAGATACATCTTATGATGAAATTTTAAAAGAGTTAGCATTTGATAGAATGATTCAAAGAGGATTAAAAGATTCAATAGAAAATAAAACTATTTCAAATCAAGAGATGAAAAATAGAATTAAACAATGGTAACTATTCATTGGACAGATGAAGCAGAACTTTGGCTTAAAGATATACATGATTATATAGCTTTAGATAAAAAAACTATTGCTAAAAAAGTTGTAACAGAAATATATCAAAAAGTTCAAATACTTCAAACATTTCCAAGAATTGGTTATCCATATGATAATAATGAGCATAAAGAAATAAGAATATTGCTTTATGGTCATTATCGAATTGCATATTTAATTAAAGATGAGAATACAATAGATATATTAGGTGTATTTCATGGAGCTTTAGACATAGAACGGTACTTGTAAGTAAACACAGAAAAAAAACAAGTTACCCAGCGAATTTTTTCAATCTTAAATTACAATCATTTAATGATTAAAAAAATAGTTTATGAACTGAGGGTAACTAAATTTTTCAGTTCAGTCGTTATAATAAATTTACAAAATATGCTATAATCCCACAATATGTATTTATCTTCACAAAAATAGTTTGTAGGTATTAAAACATTTTAATACTCAAGGACTAAATCTGTGCAACATTTAAATATAAAAAATCTCCACTACAAATACAAAACTTCCACTATGCCTATTTTTGAAAATCTTGATTTAGAATTTGATCAAGGATGGTGTTGTCTTGTTGGAGCGAATGGTTCTGGTAAAAGTACACTTTTAAAACTTATATCTAAAGATTTGAAGTATGAAGAGGGAAGTATCAAAGGTAATGACTTAACTCATTATTGTATGCAAAGTACAGAAGAGATGCCTCAAAATCTTGAAGACTTTATGTCTACATATACGAGTAAAGCATTTAGAATACGAGATATGTTAAATATCGATGATTCATGGTTGTATCAATGGGATACTTTGTCTTTTGGTGAGCGAAAAAGAATGCAAATCGCCGTTGCTATTTTTGAAGAACCTGATGTTTTATTGGTCGACGAGCCTACAAATCATCTTGATAGAAAAAGTAAAGATATCGTCTTGGCTGCATTGAAAAGTTTTAAGGGTATTGGAATATTGGTTAGTCATGATAGAGAGCTTTTGGATAAATTATCAACTGCTACGATTATATTAAAAAATAAAAATATCTATTCGTTTAAAACTCCATTTTCAAAAGCGATGGATGAGTTCAATATAAATATGGAATTTTTAGAAAAAAATCAAAGTAAACAATATGCTGAACTTAAAAAACTCAAAAAATCTATCCAAAATCAACATGAAAAAGTAACACAATCAAAAAAAAGAATGTCTAAAAAAGATTTAGAAAAAAATGATAAAAATGCCAAAACCAAAATCGACCTTGCTAGATTTACAGGGAAAGATAAAAATGACGGTCAACAGTTGTCAAAACTAAAAGCGAAACAAGACAGACTCATATCAAATACAGTTACAACTGAAAAAGTTTTTGAACTTGGCATCGAGTTTCATAGTACTAGAAGGAAAAAGATTTTTCCTATTGTTATCAAAAAAAATATACTAGATTTGTCTGAAACTAAAAAACTTTCATATGCAGACCTATTAATAAAAGAGCATGATAAAATAGGTATCATTGGTGAAAATGGAGCAGGGAAGAGTAGTTTTTTAAATCATCTCTTAAATACTGTTGATTTAAAAGATGAGTATCTGTACATCCCACAAGAGATAACACAAGATGAAAGTAAAAAGCTTTTTGATGAGATAAATGATCTAACCAATGATAAAAAAGGTGAGATATACACAATAGTGCGAAAACTGGCATCAGATCCAATTAAACTACAAGACAGTTTTATACCAAGTCCTGGAGAGATACGAAAAATGATGATTGCAAAAGGTCTTTTGGAGAGTCCATCACTTATCATACTTGATGAGCCTACAAATCACATGGATTTGGATTCTGTTCTATCTCTTGAAGTTGCTTTAAAAGAATACAATGGAACGATGATAGTTATTTCTCACGATAAAGTATTTTTGGATGCTGTTATTACTGAAACTTGGGATTTTCAAAAAGAGACAGATGATTCGTTTAGGATTGTATATTAATTGGGATTGAATAAATTTCAGATAGTATTCATATTATTTAATTTAAAGTGAGGATTTATGGGTACATTTATATTTATACTATTTCTAATGTTATTGGGGTTTACACTCAAAAAATCTAAGATATTTCCAGAACAAACGTCACAGGTTTTAAACCTATTTATTATTTACATCTCATTACCAGCTATTATTATAAATGAAGTTCCAAAGATAACTTTTTCTAGTGAGATTTTAATCCCTGTATTTATTGCGTGGACTACAACTATTTTAGGTGCTATTTCTATATTAATTTTCTCTAAAATCTTTAACTGGAATAGAAATACAACCGGAGCTTTACTACTTGTAGGAGTATTAGGAAATACATCGTTTATCGGTATTCCGATGGTTTCTCACTATTTTGGTACGCAAGGGCTTCCATACGTTATTATATACGATCAAATAGGTACATTTTTGGCTTTAAGTACTTATGGTGCTGTTGTTATAGCTATTTATTCAGATAATGGAACAGTGAGTGTTGATGGAATTTTAAAGAAAATATTTAAATTTCCACCATTTATATCACTTATGATTGCTTTTGCTTTAAATGGTGTAGAATTTAATGCAGATATTTCAAATGCTTTATCAACTTTAGGAAATACACTTATACCACTTGCTTTGATTTCTGTTGGATATAACTTACAATTAAAAATACCTAAAAAAGATATGTCACCATTTTTATTAGGTATTGCCAATAAACTAATTTTATTACCAATATTTGCATTTATAATTGTATATTTCTTTGGTTTTGAAGGATTTATTACAGATGTTTCAGTATTAGAAAGTGCAATGGGACCTATGATCACAGCTGGAGTTGTTGCAAGTATGGCAGGACTTGCCCCAAAGCTTGTATCATCTATCTTAGGATATGGAATATTTATATCCATCCTTACAATTGGAATAGTATTTGAATTGATAAAATTCTTATAAAGTATTCTTTTTTGTAATATGTTACACATATATTACACACTAAAACTATACTATCATCAATTAAAATAATCTTATAAAAATACTTGTTGATTTATAGTATTTAGTTTTATTAAACCTATTAAAGGATTCATCATGTTTAACAATTTAAGTTTTAGTAAAAAACTTCTTTTTAGTATTTTATCTGTGTTAATTATCGCATCATCAATTACTACTTATTTGATATCATCAAAAGCATTTACAGGTAGTGAAAAGATATCAGAACAATATATTAAAGAGCTTGCTCTTGCCAATGCTTTAGAGGTAAAATCAGATATAGAAAAATCTGTAGTATTAGTAAAAACATTTACATCTACACTAGAAACTACACTCAAAACTGATCAAGGTTTTAGAAAAGACTCTATGGTTGAGCTTATGACTTCTATCTTAGAAAAAAATCCTTATATCGTGGGAGTTTGGTTGTATCTAGAACCAAATGCTTTTTTTGAAAACAATAAAGAATTTGCTGGACGTTATGCACATGATGAAACAGGAAGATTTTCACCTTATGTTATGAAAAATGATGGAGAGATAAATCTAGTATGGCAATATCCTGTTTTAAGAGACAATGTATGGATCACTACACCTGAAAAAACAGGAAAAGAATATATCACGGAACCATATAAATTTGAAGTAGATGGGAAAGAAGTTTTAAATACTACAGTATCAACGCCTATGTATCACAACGGAAAGTTTGTAGGTGTAATTGGTATCGATATTTCACTTGATGCAATAGTAAAAAGAGTATCAAAAATCTCTATTTTTGATAATGGATTTACATATCTAGTTTCAAATGAGGGAACTATCATTGCTCACCCTAATGCTAAATTATTAGGTCAAAAAGTAAATAAAGTTTTTAAAGATAAAGAACATTTAGAAATTTCTAAAAAAATCATGTCAAACAAAGATTATTCATTTGAACAAAAACTCAATGGCGATAAAACATTTAACTTTGTAAAATCATTTAGTTTAGCTAATTCTGGTGTTTCATGGGGATTTGGACTAACAGTTATAGAGGATGAGTTTTTAGAAGATGCATATATCATCTCTGACTTTTCTATTATAGCGGGGATTGTTTCATTGTTATTGGTTTCTTTAGTATTGGTTATGCAAACAAAAATATTAAATAAAAACCTTACAACAATTAGTCAAGGTTTAGAAAACTTCTTCAAGTTTTTAAATAAAGAAAATAATTCACCATCAAAAATAAATATCAAAGCCAATGATGAGTTTGGATTAATGGCAAAAAATATCAACCTAAATATCAATCAAATAGAACAAAATATCACCGATGAAAATACTCTTATTGTAGAGTTAAAAGAGGTTGTAAATGAAGTAGGTAATGGTCATATTGTTAAAAGAATCGAAAAAAATTCAAATACACAATCTTTAAATGATCTCAAAAACCTTATCAACCAAATGTTAGATAATTTAGAAAAACTTGTAGGTACAGATATCAATGAACTAGCATCAGTTATTGAAAGTTATTCTAAATATGACTTTACAAGAACTATTTCAACCAAAAGTTCAGGAATCATTGGACAAGAGGTAACTGCTATGAATACTATGATTACAAGTATGTTAAATGCAAACCTAAAAGATGGAACAACTTTAGAAAGTTCTAGTGAAAACTTAAGTGAGAATGTTGATTTATTAAGTCAAAATGCTTTAAAACAGGCTTCATCACTAGATGATATATCTACTTCAATTGATAAAATAACAGCAACAATTTCAAGTACAAACCAAAAATCTCAAGAGATGTTTAAAATCTCTTCTGCTACAAAAGAATCATCACTACAAGGTAAAACATTTGCAAATCAAACAGCTGTTTCTATTGATGAGATAAACGAACATGTAAATTCAATTTTAGATGCGATTACTGTTATTGATCAAATTGCGTTTCAAACAAATATACTTTCTTTAAATGCGGCTGTTGAAGCGGCAACAGCAGGAGAAGCTGGAAAAGGTTTCGCAGTTGTTGCTCAAGAGGTAAGAAACCTTGCAAATAAAAGTGCAGAAGCTGCCAAAGAGATTCAAAACTTAGTGCAAACAGCTACAAATAAAGCAAGTGAAGGTAAAGAGATAAGTATACGTATGATTGAAGGTTTTGAAGACTTAGAAGATAAAATTGTACAAACAAATGAACTTATAACAGATGTAACAAATTCAGCAAAAGAGCAATCATCTGGGATGCACCAGATCTCAGATGCAGTTACTACACTCGATAAATTTACACAAGAAAATAGTATCATTGCACAAGAAGCAAGTACAATATCTAAACAAACAAATGCAATTGCTAGAGAAGTTGTATCAAGTGTGGAGAAAAATAAATTTAATATAAAGTAATCTTATATATTAATATAGATTTAAACTCTTTACTACCAATAATTTAAATGAGTTATTGGTATACTGTATCTTATAAAAATAATAAGGGGTAAGAGATGAAAAAATTAAGCATTATATTTATATTATTAATTTCTATTTTTCTAAATAGTTCATTTGCTGCTGAAAAGCAAGAACAAAAAGAAGTTAAATTTGGTGTCTATATAACAAATATCTTTGATATAGATTTTTCAAAAAACCAATATACAGTTCAATTTTGGTCATGGTTTCACCACAATGATAAAAACTATCACCCAAATGAATCAACAGAAATCATGAATGCAAAGTCATTTACAAGAGATTCAGAAAATGAAGAGATTGTCAAAGGAATTCATTGGGATACTTCAAAAATAAAAGCAAAAATCAACCAACAATGGAAAGTTGAACATTATCCATTTGATGTACAAAAATTTACTATTCAGCTTGAAGATATCGATACATCAGCAGAAGATTTAAAATTTATTCCAGATATTAAATCAAGTAAAATCGATCCTCATGCTGTACCAGATGGATGGACACTAAAAAAGTTTGAACTACATACAAGTCCAAATACTTATCAAACTGCATTTGGTGATCCCTCTTCAGCTTCAAGTACAGAACAAAACTATAGTAGACTAAGTGTAGATATTTATTTAGAAAGAGAAGGTTGGCGACTTTTTTCAACTACATTTATTGGTTTTTTTGTAGCAACTGCACTTCTTCTGATTGCATTTTTAGTTCTTAGTATTCCAAGTGCTGTGGGAACAGTACAACAACAGCCTAGAATCACACTAATTATTGGTGCTTTATTTTCTGCAATTGGTAGTGTATATGGATTATCTGCAAAACTTCCATATACAACGAACTTTACGTTAGCCGATTCATTACAAATCACTACATTTGCTGGTGTTGCACTTGCTGCTGTATGTTCAGTATTTTATGATGTACTTACTAAAAATGAAAAACCACAACTAGCTATTTTATTAAACAGAACTATGTTTAGTATATTCTTACTATTATCATTTGGATTAAATGGTATTATGTTAACACGAGCTTTAGGCTAATAGGAGTATTTGGTGATAGGAGACGTACTTGAAAACATTACCAAAGAGTTATCTAGTTTTATAGATGCTCAGGCTGGTTTTTCAACTGGAAAGAAAACAGTGATACTTGCAAAACCTTCAAATGCAAAAGGAGAAATTAGTCTTCCTGATAATTGTATAGCAATGTCACTTATAAATATAAAAGAAGATGCAAGTAATAGAAGTCCTCTTATTAAAAAAAGAGTGGAGGGTGATAAAGTTTATACCCAAGCACCAGGAATTTCACTTGATTTATCTGTAATTTTTATAGCAAACTTTCCAAATGATTATGTGAGTGAATTAAACTATATTACAAAAGTAATAGAGTTTTTTCAAGAAAAAGATACTTTTAGTATTGAGAATACCCCATCTCTTAAAAAACAAAATAGATATTTTGAAAATCTTGTATTTAGATTAGGGACTACCAAACTTGAAGAACAACATCATATATGGAATCAACTAGGTATAAAATACATGCCATCAGTGATTTATAATGTAGGTAAAATACTAATACAAGAAGATGAGATTCTATCTGAAACTAAAGTAGCAAGAAGAGTTGCAACTAAATTAGTAAACAAATAACTATGTTACTTAATAAATTTAACATTATCAAGAAAAAAATAAATCCAAATATCGCAGTTCTTGTGATTATAATTGTAGTTGTTGCAGTTGCTTCTAACGTTTGTGGTTTTTGTATTATGAAGGGAATCTTTCAATAAAAAAAGTTAGAGTTCATCTAACTTTTTTACTCTATTTAGCAACTCAAAAACTTTAAGTAAGCTTCTGTTGGAATATTATCCTTCATCGCTATCATTATCTTTTTCTGTTACAGCATTACTTCTTTTTCTTGTCTCCACTTTTAATTGAGCTACATTTCCTGATAACATTGAAGCATTTGATTGTGCTTTTTTTTGCATTAAAGAACTTGTATCTAAAGTAGCAGAGCTACTTCCACCATTACTACTCTCTTTTGCACTTACTGGACTACTTTTCTTTTGTATTGTTTTCATGTTTATTCCTTTTTATTAATGTAAACTCTGATTTTCTGTTCTAAGCTTTTTCTTTTGCATTAGCAGGTGTATCTTTTTCTGCATTTGCTTTCTCATCTGATGTATCTTTAGATTTTTTAGCTTTTTCTTTTTTAGTAGCTTCTTTAGGCTTTTCGGCATTAGCAGGCGCATCTTTTTTAGTAGCTTTTGGTTTTAGCTGTGCTACATTTCCTGATAACATTGAAGCATTAGATTGTGCTTTTTTTTGCATTAGTGAGCTTGTATCTAAAGTAGCAGAGCGACTTCCACCATTACTACTATCTTTTGAACTTACAGGACTACTTTTCTTTTGTATCGTTTTCATGTTTATTCCTTTTTTTAATATTACTTCAAAAACTTATGAATTAGAACCCATAAATGGCATTTTATTTTTTTCTTTGTTTTTTAACACCTCAATAGCCTCTTGAACTTCTTTTGCATCATTCTTCTTTTGTACGGTATCTTTTGCACTTTTTTGAAGTGCTTTCGCACCTAGAACATCTGCACCTTTTTCTAAGCTAGGGTCATCATTTACAGCTTGGCCATTTGTGGAAGTATTTGCTTTTACTTTTCCTTTAGCCTTCGGAACTGTGTGACCTAGTTCATGTGGTAGATGTTTTTCTTGTCCACTTCCTAAGTGAATATCTTTCCCTTGAGCATAAGCATGGGCACCAACTTTAGCTGGATTAGATGAATTTTTATGTACTTTTACATCGTCTAATTTAACACCAGTTGTCTTTTCCATTCCATTTTTTAAGTCATCAGGCAATCCAGTCTTATTTGACTTACTTTTTTTAGCAAGCATCTGTTCATTACTTTTTTTCTTTTTTTGCATTAAAGTAGTTTTTTGCAAAGCTATTGAGTTGGAGCCATGATTTGTATTTTTTTCTTGACTAAGCAATTGCTTAGCTACTATAGCGTTTACCTTACTCATACAAGTTTCCCCTCTTTATATTTTTCTCTTCTAATACCTTTTATAATATCTTCATGGATTATTATATTATTCTTTCTCTTAATAGCCATTAATGATGAAAAACGAATAACATTCATTATTGTTGCACCTGAAACTTCATATTCATCAGAAATACTTTCCAGATCAATCTGCGAGAAATCTGCTTTATCACTAAAGCCTTTCTTCCAAAGAATTAAACGCTCTTTGGCATCTGGTAGTGGAAAATAAACTATTGATTGAAATCGACGTAAATAAGCAGGATCAAAATTATCTTTTAGATTACTTGCAAGTATAATCATATTGTTACAATCATCTATTCGCTGTAAAAGATATGAAGTTTCTTGGTTAGCATGCTTGTCATTTGAGCTATTTACCTGCGTACGCTTACCAAATAAGGAATCAGCTTCATCAAAAAATAGAATCCAATCTTTTTCTTCTGCCTTTTGAAAAACTTTTTCAAGATTTTTTTCTGTTTCACCTATGTACTTTGATACTACCTGCGATAAATCTATTCTATATACATCTTTATTTAATTTTTTACCAAGTAATGCCGCCGTCATACTTTTTCCTGTCCCTGGAGGTCCATAAAACAATGCTTTGTAACCTTTTTTTAAGGATTTAGACATACTCCACTCTTCAAGTAAAATATCACTATGTGATAACCAAAGGTTTAATTCTTCTAGGTGATCTTTTGTGTATTCAGAAACAATTAAATCATTCCAATCATAGGAGCTTTCTAATTTTTTCGCCGGGAATTCTTTAGAAAAATCATATGCTTTTTCTTCTATTCCTAAGATATCATGCAAAGTTGCTTTTGAAAGTTTCAGTTCAGAAGATAAAAAGTCATCTTCTGATGGTTTTTCTAAAATATTATTCTTAAAAAGATTTGAATGTTCACTAAAAATTATTCGTTTTTCTAAACTATTCGTAACCTTTGTCGCTGATAACAAAAAGAGTGCAGTTTGTATAGTAGGAATAAATCCTCGTCTATTTTCAATCTTAATACCACCAAATTCAGTATATGGTAAATCATACAATGTGTTCTTACTCAAAAAAGGGTCAAGTATTTCAGGTGATACTTCTCTACTAAGAGCTAAGATCAATACTAAATATTCATCTTCGGATAAATCATAGCTCTTAATAAAATCAGAATATCTACTTACAGTATTTTTTTCAGTAAGTACGAAGTTAATTTTTTCACTATTCTCATCAAAGTAGCCTTTAATACGGTTATATATAAAGGTTTCAAATACTTCTAATTCATCTTGAATATGAATAAAACTTGTCATTTATTTTTTACATAAACACTAGGTGTGTAATATTCCAATGCCATGATCACCTTCCGTTAGTTTATTTCATTTTTCTAAAGTAAATAATTATACTTCTTTAAAGTTAATGTCGAATTAAACTCATAATATTTAAATTTTAAGGTTTCGAGTATATGTAAACTAGTGAATAAAAAGGGAATGTTTCAATAAAACTAATTCCCTTTATCAAACCTTTTATTTTTGTTAAAAAAATACACTAATCACTACAGAGATACATTTTTATATATAAAAATTACTTATTATTTATCTACTATTAATAAAACTTTTCATATCATGAAATATATAGTAAATTTATTAAAATTCTTTCGATAGATTTTACTTAAAATATGGAGGATCCAAAATGGCATTAGAATACAGTACACCTGGTGTGTATGTTGAAGAGATTTCAAGTAGTAGTACGTCAATGACTGCAGCCCCAACTAATATTGTTGGTTTTATTGGTGAGACAAAAACAGGAAGTTTAAATACACCTGTAGTAGTGACATCATTTGCAGAATACTTTGAAAAGTTTATAGGATATACATTAAAAGACAAAGTTACACCTCGTGGAACTGTGGCTAAAGATGTAGATGGAAATACATTACAAGAAAATGTTCCAAATGAAAAGACAAGTGATCTTGATTGGGCAGTATATGTATTTTTCGCTAATGGTGGTGGAAAATGTCATGTTGTTTCTGTAAATAAAGCAGAAGACAATAGTGATAAAATTGCTAAATTAAAAGAGTCAAAAGAGAAAGAAAGTAACAATAAAGATAAAAAAGCAGCTGAATCTAAAATTGCTGAAATTAATAAAGAGATAGCTTCTTTAGAAAATTCAGGATCTATAGATAAGTTAATTATTGGTACAGACGGTGGTCCAAATAAAAGAACTGGATTATCTTGTTTCAAAGATGTAAATGAAGTTGCATTACTTTGTGCTCCAGGAATTACATCATCATCTGTACTTTTAGATTTAATTTCTTATGCAGAAGCTGCAAATATTTTTGCAATTATTGATGCACCTGTTGATTTAGAAGATCTTAAAGGATATAGTTTAAGTACAGACTTAAAAGGATTATCTGGTCTTAGTGGTAAAATGGCATCTAAACAAGCTGCTATATATTTCCCATGGGTAAATGTTAATGACAATGGTGTAAATAGAGTTGTAGCTCCATCTGGATTTGCTGCTGGTGTTTACTCTAGAGTTGATAATGAAAGAGGTGTACATAAAGCTCCTGCTAATGAAAATATTAGATTTGCAGAATCTTTAGTTTATACTTTAAATGATAATGAACAAGAAGATTTAAACAAAAATGGAATTAATTGTATTAGAAATTTCTCAACTGCTGGTATTAAAATTTGGGGTGCAAGAACAACTGTAGCTCAACTAGACCCTCAGTGGAAATATATCAATGTTAGAAGATTATTTAACATGATTGAGAAATCTGTTCAAGAAGGTAGTAACTGGGCAATCTTTGAACCAAATGATTCAAAATTATGGGGTGCATTAACTAGAAATACTAAAGCTTTCCTAAGCAGAATTTATAGTTCTGGTGCACTTGCTGGAAATAGCGATGGTGAAGCTTATTTTGTTAAATGTGACTCTAGTAATAACTCTCAAGAAGATATAGATGCGGGTAGAGTAACTATTGAAGTTGGTATTGCTCCTGTAAAACCAGCAGAGTTTATTGTATTTAAAATATCTCAAAAAGCACCTGGCGCTTAATTGAATATAAGAATTTTTTGAAAATAAAGGAATAATAAATGGCACAAGATGGTGAAAGAAGAGACCCGTATGCCGGGTTTAACTTCAGAATGGAAATTGACGGTATTGAATTAGCTGGATTTAAAGAGATCTCTGGTTTAGAAATGGAAACTCAAGTAATTGAATATGCAGAAGGTGATGATAGTAACTCATTTGTTAGACTAATTCCTGGTCGAACTAAATTTGCAGAAGTAACTTGTAAACGAGGAATCGTTGAAGGTACAGAGCTATGGGAATGGTGTGAAACTGTAAGAGATTATCCAAGAGAAATAGAGAGAAAAAGTATCACTATTAACTTAATTGATAATGAAGGTGAACCTCAAAAAACATATACACTTTTTGAAGCGTGGCCTAAAAAATACTCTACAGGTACTTTAGATGCTGGTTCTGATGATTTAGCAATGGAAGAAGTTGTATTTGTATTTGAAGATATGGAAATTGAAGAATAACAGTAACTCATTTTAAAGTTACTCAATAACGAAGATGACTACTTTTATTTGTAGTCATCTTTTATATTAAAAAGGATTTATATGTTTCAAACAGAGTTTGAGTTTGTATTACCAAAAGGTTTTGTAGATAGAGAAGGTAATCTTCATAAAAAAGGTATTATGCGTTTAGCAACAGCTAAAGATGAAATAGCACCTCTTCAAGATCATAGAGTAAGAAATAATGAATCATATATGATTATTATACTTTTATCAAGAGTAATCACTAAACTTGGTGACTTAAAAAATGTTGATACTTCAACAATTGAACAGTTATTTTCAAGTGATCTAGATTTTCTTCAACGGTTTTACCAAAAAATAAATTCTGAAGATAGTAGTGATGTTAATATTAAATGTCCTCATTGTGAAAATGATATCATCATAGGACTAGATGAAGTTTTGCAAGGTCAGTGATAAGTAGATATCCAATAAAAAATCTCCAAACGGAGATATCTTTTATAGCTTATCACTTTAATTGGAGTAAAGACGAGATTCTAAATATGACTCATTCAGAAAGACAAAATTGGGCAAAAGAGATATCGGGAATTAACGATAGAATAAATAAAGCAGACTAGTTTTATTTAAATAAATAAATTTATGTAAGGTTTTTTATGAGTATTTCACATCCAAAAGTTAATATTACAAAAACTTCTAATAAAAAATACAATAAAAAATCTGCATTTGTTACACTATTTATCTATTTATGTGAAACTCAAAATAATCAAATCCTAAAATTTTCTAATTTTAAGAATGTAAGTAAAGAAAAAGTAGTTACAAATAGTAATACTCTAAAAATAAGTTTAAAAAACTATTTTGACAATGGTGGAGACGAACTCTACTTATTAACGTATAACTCAAAAGACTTTAATTTATATAATTTTGAAGAATATGTAAAAAAAAGCTGTGATAGTTTAACAGAATTGGAAACAATAATTATTCCAACTTTGTTAAGTTCTTCAAGTCTTACAATGCAAAATAATCTAAAAATTCTTTCTTTTATTGGTAACTATGCAAAATATACAAATCGTATTTTTATAACAGATGTAAATCAAGAAATAATAGAAAATAATCTCGATTTATTAGAAGAGTGTGTTATTTATCATCCAAACTTTAAAGATAAAAGTGGAAATATTATTGCATCTTCAGTAATTGCAAGTGCTATGATGTCAAAGTTAGCAAAAGATGGTTTGTTTTTCCATTCACTAGCTAATAAAAAAATACTATCTTTAGATAGTTTAGACACTCAATTGTCAAAACAAAGTCTTGATTTATTGTATAAAGAATCAATAAACCCAATTATTTATGTTAATAGAGAAGGGGTTAAAATTTGGGGTGTGAGTGCTTTTAATTCTAACTTTAGAACAATCAATGAATTACGTGTTATGAAATACATTAAAAGAACACTAAAGTCTTTATTACAAGAAGATCTTTTTGAGATTAATTCAAGCAGTCTTAGTAATAAACTCTTTTCTAAAGTAAATGTTTTTTTATATGACTTATGGCAAATGGGTGCATTAGAAGGCGATGATAAAAATGAAGCAGATTTTGTTGAAAATAATCTCAATGATTCCCAAAGTAGTGCCAATAGATGAGTTTTCTCAGTAGTGCTTAGTTT
>PJEL010001514.1_pt1 | contig 23254 bp, 19 predicted proteins | sample 1853271 | NCBI WGS metagenome assembly PJEL01 (sample SAMN08108733, study PRJNA415343) | Invertebrate metagenome, whole genome shotgun sequencing project. | host: Globobulimina | place: Sweden: Gullmar Fjord | collected 2015-08
TCGAGCGGCTGGGAGCGCCCGCGCACATCGATCTGGTGCTGCTCGAAAGCGCCGAGATCGATGCCCGCGTGCCTGGCCAGCGGCGCCGAGACGATAAGCTGGGCGCTGTACTCCTTGGTCAGGGCCTCGAGACGGCTGGCCGTGTTCACCGCATCGCCGATCGCGGTGAGGGATGTGGCCGGGCCGTAGCCCATTTCCCCGACGATGACCGAACCGCTGTGCACACCGATCCCGATCCGCAGGGGCTCTGAGAGGTCGGACGCCAGACTGCGGTTCAGGTCTTCGAGGTGCTCGGCCATGCGCCGCGCCGCCTCCAGGGCATTGCGACTGCCCTGGGCGACGCCCTGCTCCACCCCGAACAGCGCCATGACCCCGTCGCCGATAAACTTGTCGACCCGCCCGCCGGCCTGTTCGACCGCCGTGCCCATGGCGGTGAAATAGCGATTGAGCACGAAGACGACGTCATAGGGCAGACGGTTCTCGGAGAGCGTGGTGAAGCCGCGCAGGTCGGCGAAGAGGATGGCGATCTCGCGCTCATCACCCTGCAGGTAACCGGCGCGGCGCTGGGCCTGGGACGGACCGGCCCCGGGCGGCAGCAGGGGGGTGACTTCGCAATCGGCAAAGACCGGCGTCTGGCAGGCCAGACGCACGTTGGGCGCCGCGGAAATGCGCGCCAGCACGCGACTCTCCTCTGTGCTGGGCGGCGGCAGATTGGCGCCGCCGCGCCCGACCCTGACCCGGCAGGTGGAGCAACGCCCGCGCCCGCCGCAGACCGCGGCGTGGGGAATCTGCTCCAGCCGGCTTACTTCCAAAATGGTCAGGCCCTTGCGCACGTTGGCCTGCCGCCCGCCGGGATAGGTCAGCCGGACCCTGCCCTGACGGTGCATCCAGATTTTCCACAGCGCGCGTAGCAGCAGGGTCAGCGCCAGAAGCGCCAGGAAACCGACCACCACGCCGTCGCGCAGGGTCAGCAATTCCTCGAGTTCCGCTCCGGAAACCGCGGAGGCGCGCCGCAGGACCTCGGAAACGAAATCCGGCTCTTGGGCGAGACGCAGCACCTCCCGCCCCGCCATCAGATAGCCACCCAACGCCAGGGTTGGCGTCAGGATCGCCGCGGACAAGGCGTAAGGTGCGGCTGGGCGATACCAATGCTTGAGGCGCAGCCAGAGATGCAAACCGATACAGCCATGAACCCAGACCACCAGCACCAGGGTTGCTTGCTGGATGGCGTTCCAGGGATCGAAGGCCCACTGCAGGGTGACGACGAAGAGATAGCTGTCCTCGACCCCGTAGATCGCGTGGGCTAGGCGGGTGCCGACGACGTGAAGTGCGGCGAGCGGCACGATCAGCGCACCGAAGAGGTAGCGCAGCATCTCCAGGGGCTGCATCACCAGCCGCTCGCGCTTGAAAATTGCGTAGAAAGCCAGGCTCAGGTGAACCAGCAGCGCGCCGTACAGCAGCACCGTCAGCGGCAGCGGGCGCCAGACCGCAACAAACACCTCGCGCCCGGCTTCCAGGGCGGCAAAAGAAACCAGCCCCAGCATGAGGTTGAGCAGGTGCGTGAACACATATGTGAAGAGGATGAGGCCGCTGATCAGCCGCAGGCGCCGAACCATTCTTCTTCCTCTAGTGACTTTGCGGCGGCTGCGAGCGGCAGGGGCAGCCGAACCCGCCAATCATAGGCGGGCAGTCCACACTTGAAAACGGCCCTCTCCGCCTGCTATTGGCCAGGGGCGCCCCGAAACTCGGGGCCTGTGGGAGTGTCGGCCTGGCCGGCAGATCAATTTTCCGTGGAGCGCGACGGCCAGGTGACTGAAGACGACGGCCCCAAATCAGATCCCGGGAACCCGCCCCGCCGCGGAGCGGACCGCTCGGCGCGGCGGCGCAACCGGCCGCAACGCACCTTCGATACTTCGGTCCCCTCGCCCTGCATCGCCGTCTGCCAGGTCGACCCCAAGACCGACCTCTGCATCGGTTGCCGCCGCAATATCGACGAGATCCGCAACTGGCCGATTCTCACAGCCGAGCAAAAGCGCGAAGTTCTGGCGAGCCTGCCGAAGAGACGCTGAGAGCGTCCCCGGACAAGGGCATTTCATTTCGGGCGGAAAGAACCTTGGGAGAAAACTTTAGACGTGGAGCGGGGCGCAGCGCAGCCCTTCGCTGTGGCGGGCCAGGAGCGAGCGCATGATCTGCTCCTGAACGCGCAGGTCGAGGTCGGTGAACACCCCGGCCAGTTCCTTGCGTTCGCGGTCGACCCAAACGACCACCGCAAGACAATCGAACTCCAGCATCTCGCTGTCGAGGTCGACCTCTACGCTCATTTTGATCTTGTCGCCGGGATAGTGCTCGGCACCATAGCGGCCGGCGGAAAAGCCTCGGCGCGACCAGTCCTTCAAGGGGTAGTCCTTGCCGTCGATGGAGATGCGGCCATCGACCTGACTGCCGCGCGGCTCAATGCGGCGATCGCAGCGTGGGGAGGAGAGGCGCCGGAACAACGAGAAAAGCATGTCCCATTATTGCCTCGTCGAACTGAAGTATTCGTTAACGATTGCCCCAAGTTGCAGAAAATTCAATTGATGCCGCGCGCGCGAACCGCCTGGCAGAGCGATCGGTCCTAGATAGCCGGCCCTAGATAGAGCGTCGCAGCCGTACTTCCATCCGCCGGAAGCGGCTCCGGTCCATCAAGGCGGAGCAGGCCAAGGTGACCCGCCGGGAGGGGTCGAGGATGTCGCGCAGGCAGACATGGCGAATCGACCGGGAGTCGGTGAAGAAGGACTCCACCTCCCACTGGCGTGCCGCCTTGCGCATCTCCTGATAGCGCTGGCCGATTCGCATACCGGCTGCTGCGAAGGTTCGCGGCATTTCCATTCCCTGAAATCTGTCCCGAGTAACCCGCAAGCAGGAGCGGCCGACCGACTCTGTCGAAAGCGCGCCGCAGCCCGGATCGGGTCTCTCCCTCCGGACTTCCTCCTGCGGTGACAGCCAATCAATAGCTTAGCGTTCCGGCCTCGATCAATACGTCCGCCCATCAAATAGCGTGTGAAAAAAGGGGCAGACATGAGACGAAAGCATAGGATTAAAAGCTCTCACAATAAACGAGAACCCTCCCCATCCCGGGATCCAGATCGGTCAGAGCCGTCAAAATTGGCATGAAAACTCGGTTTTTTTAGCGCTTTCGAGATCTCGTTCCAGCCATCGCCTCATCACCTCCTTGAGGTCCAACCTCAGAATGAATCACTTTTTGTCTACTCTTTTGGGTTAGGGAAAATTTACGAAGCGTTAATCAAATCCCATTAACCCAGTAGTTACGTATTGTTAGGATCCGGTAAATGGACGGAACGAAGAGAGTTCTCTTGGTCGGCGACAGCGAGGGTGGGGCCGCAGATGTGCGCGCCTCCCTCGAGACAGGCGTGCTCGACCGCGAGATCCTTTGGGCCCGCAACCTCGACGAAGCTACCAAGGCACTGCGCAAATCCGGCTTCGAAGCAATCTTCCTGGATTCCGATCTCGGCGACTGTTCTCCCGCCGACGCCGTCAAGCGGCTGCTCAAGGTCGCGCAGGACACGCCGATCCTGATGATCACCGACACCGAGAAAGTGCCGGCGGCCATCGACGCCGTGCGCCACGGCGCCCAGGACTACATTTTGAAGTCCAGCTTCAGCGGCGGCGCCTTGGAACCGAGGCTGCAGTTCTGCATCGAACGTTTCCGGCAGGCGCGCGAAATCAGCCGCCAACTGACCGAGACCCGAAAGCTGAAGGCACGCTTCGAGAGTCTGATGCGCGACAATGCCGATGCCATACTGGTGCTCGACATGGGCGGCCGGATCAAGTTCGCAAATTCCGCGGCGGGGAACCTGTTGAACAAGGATCCGGAAAGCCTGATCGGCACCGATCCGGGGATTCCCATCGAAAACGCGGAGTCGATGGAGATCGCGATCGGCCAACGCAACGGCATCGACACCGTGCTCGACATTCGTGTCATGCAGACCTATTGGGACGACGAGCAGGTCTTCCTGGCGACGCTGCGCGACATCTCCGTGCGCAAGCGCACCGAGCGCGCCCTGGTGCTGGCCAAGCAGCAGGCGGAACTCGCCAGCGAGATGAAATCCAAGTTCCTGGCCAACATGAGCCACGAACTGCGCACCCCGCTGAACTCGATCCTCGGCTTTGCCGAGATGATGCAGCAGGGTGTGTTCGGGCACATCGAAAACCCGCGCTACACCGACTACATCTCGACCATCCGGCACTCGGGGACCCATCTGTTGACCCTGATCAACAACCTGCTCGACCTGTCGAAGATCGAGGCGGGCCGCGAAGAGCTGGAAGAAGATACCGTCGACATCTTCGAAATGCTCCACGCCGCCGTGCATGCCGAAGAACCGACGGCGCGGGAACACGGCATCACCCTGAACTGCGAGGTCGACGCACGGCCGCACCTGCTGCGGGCCGACCGCGTCAGGATGGATCAGATCGTTCTCAACCTGCTGTCCAATGCGATCAAGTTCACGCCGCGCGGCGGGTGGGTCACCCTGTCCGGACGGGGCGTCGTATCCGGTGGCTACGAAATCACGATTGTCGACACCGGCTGCGGCATGGATCAGGCGGACATCCCCCAGGCCATGGGGTCCTTCGCGCAGATCCGAAATCCCTATCTGCGCAAACGGGATCGCGGCACCGGCCTGGGCCTGCCGATCGCCCGGAGCCTGGTCGAACTCCACGGCGGCCGCATGGAGATCGCCAGCCAGCGGGGCCGCGGCACCCGGGTAACCGTGTTGCTGCCGGGCGACCGCGTGATCGACGACAAGGTCGACCCCTTGATTTCGCTGGCTTCGGTCCGCCGGGACCGCCACCTCTCCTGATCAAACCGCGGCCATCGCAGCCGCGCGATGTCTGCAGCCTTTCCTAGTCCGCCGTCTTGCCGAGGAGCTGTTTGCCCTGGCGCTGTTCCATGGCGAAGCCGACCAGCGCCTGCAGGCGGTAGAAGCCGTGGATGAACTTGCCGTAGGGCATGCAGAGGAAAAGCGCCATCACCACGCCGAGGTGGATAACCAGCAGAAGGCCGAGCCACTCGGTGCCACGCAAGGCGGTCAGCGCCAGGCCGGTCAGCGCGGTGAGGAACAGCAGCACCAGCAGCGCGACGTCGAGCCCCTTGGCCGGCGCGCCTTGCACCGGGAAGCCCGCCGCCCGGTGCTTCAAGTGGAGCAAGCCCGCCGGACCGATCAGCAGGCCGATGCCGCCCAGCGTGCCGAGCAGGCTTGGCAGGCTCAGGTAGCCGTAGGGCGCCACCCAGCCGAAGACATAGTGGTAGAGCGTCCCCACCGAGGTGGCGGCGAAGCACAACAGGAAGCCATAGAAGGTGAAGTGGTGGAACACCCGGCGCAGCTGCGAGGGCGCTTCCTCCGGATAGCTGCAGCCGAGGTCCGACCCGCCGCCCAGGTACTTGAGCGTCATGGCATCGTGTATCGCCTGGGCCACGGCGCGCAGCCCGACCTCCTTCAACGGCGGGCCACCGGAGAGTCGCCAGAAGCGCGTCATGCCGGCGACGATTGCGGCCAGCACGAAAAGCCCGACGACACCGAATATGGTGACCATGGCATTGTGCGACATCACCGCATAGAAGTTGCCCGAGCCGGTGCCAAAGAGCACCGCCGGGTCGATCATCACGGCAGCCGCCACCACGAAGAAGGTCAAGGCGACGACGGTGATGATCGCGCTCCAGAAGCCGTTGTTCTGGAAGGAACGCCCCAGGAAGGCGGGCCAGGCCGCGGCCTGATAGCTGTCGAGCCGCACCTCCGACATGGTCTTGGGCACATTCACGTCGAACTCGTGCGGATCGGCGTATTGGCAATGGTGATAGCAGGCGCCGCAGCCGTGACAGAGATTCGCCAGATAGCCCAGGTCCGCCGGCGAGAAGGCGAGACGCTGGGTCATGGCCGGAAAGACCGCGCAGTGCCCCTCGCAGTAGCGGCAGGCATTGCAGATGGTCATGATGCGCTCGGCCTCTGCGACCGAGCCTGTCTTAAGCAGTGTTTGAAGCACCGGCGGCGGCCTCCCTTCCGGCGATGCGGCCGAACACCCCACCGATGGTCATGCCGATCCCGGCCAGATAGCCCTCGCCCAGAACGTTGCCGGCCATGATCTCGCCGGCGGCGAACATGTTGGCCGAAGGTCTTCCGTCGGCCATCTGCACCCTGGCGTTTTCATCGATCGCGACCCCCAGGTAAGTGAAGGTGATGCCCGGCTTGAGGCTGTAAGCGTAGTAGGGCGGCGTATCGAGCGGCCGCGCCCAGTGGGTCTTGGGCGGCTCGAGACCCTCGGTATGGCAGTCGTCCAGCACCGTGTGGTCGAAGCTGCCCGGGCGGACGGCGGCGTTGTAGTCGGCCACCGTCTTCACGAAGGTCTGCGGGTCGATGCCGATCTTTGCGGCCAGTTCTTCGAAGCTGTCGGCGGTGATCGCCGGGAAGACCGGCGGCATGAAGAGGCCGATGGCTTTCTGGTCGATGATGACGTGGCCGATCTGATCCGGCTGCGCGGCGACCAGCCGGCCCCAGATGGCATAGCGCTTGGGCCAGAAGTCTTCGCCCTCGTCGTAGAAGCGCTCGGCCTTGGCATTGACGACGATGCCCAGGGAAACGCAGTCGACGCGCGTGCAGATGCCGCCGTCGAACTTCGGCGCACGGCCGTCGATGGCCACCGCGTGGCACTGCTTCGGATCGCCGACCTGCTGTACGCCCTGGTCCAGCAGCTGCTTCAAAACCTCCCCCTTGTTGTAGGGCGTGCCGCGAATGAGGAAATTGTCCGCCGCCGCGCCCCAGTACTGCTTCAGCCAGGGGATGTTGGCCTGGAAACCGCCGGCGGCGAAGACCACCGCGCGGCCGGTGAAGCCGCGGGGCTGTCCGTCGATCCGGGCGGTAACGCCGCTGCAGCGGCCGTCCTCCAGCCTGACCTCCGTGACCTCTGCCTCGTAGAACACGGTAACGCCGAGCCCTTCGGCGTGACGGTAGAGCGCATTCACCAGCGCCCTGCCGCCACCGAGGAAGAAGGCGTTGGTGCGGCCCAGGTGCAGGGTGCCGGAAAGCGCCTTCTGGAAGCGCACGCCATGTCGCTCCAGCCAGCCGACGCTTTCTTCCGAGCCGCGGATCGCGAGGCGCGCCAGGGGCTCCGTCGTCTTGCCCTTGGTCACCCGCAGCAGGTCTTCGTAGTACTCTTCCTCGTCGTAGGTATCGGTCAGGACGGAGGTCGGGGCGCTGTGCATGCCCCGCAGGTTGCGGGTATGGCGGCTGTTGCCGCCCCTGTAGAAGCGCGGCGCGCCCTCCAGGATGCAGACGCTGCGGCCCGCTTCGGCCGCGACAATGGCGGCGCTCAGCCCCGCGTTGCCGCCGCCGATGACCAGCACGTCATATGAAGATGTCTGTTTTTCGCCCGCCACTTGATCTCTCGAAGCGATGATTGCGTTACTTTGTCGACACTTGTATACAATAATATACTATAGTTTTCAAAGGCATTTCTCGGCGCTATGCTGGGCGAAGGCCGAGGCCTAGAAAGTGCCCGCTTTACGGTAGAGGAGGAGTCCGACTTGGCAGCGAGTCTTGCCGATCAGGCCTACGAGGCGCTCCGCGCGGCCATCGCCGAGGGACGCCTCAAGCCGGGCGAACGAATTCGGGAACTGGCGCTCGCCGCCGAGCTGTCGATCAGCCGCACGCCGATCCGCGAGGCCCTGCAGCGCCTCGCCCGCGACGGCCTGATCCAGCTCGACGCCCGCAACGGCGCGCAGGTCACCGAGCTGTCGCTGGAAGCCATCCAGGAACTCTACGACCTGCGCGAGATCCTCGAGGGCAGCGCGGCGCGCTTCGCCGCCCAGGGCGCCGCGGCGAACGACCTGCAGCGCCTCGACGCCGTGCTGGCCAAGGAAGCCGAGCACGCCGGCGACCCGGCCGCCCTGGCCAAGCTCAACAAGCGGTTCCACCAGACGCTCTGCGAAGCGGCCAACAACCGCTTCCTCAGCTCCGCCGTCGCGACTTTCTCGACCACCCTGCTGCTGCTCGGCCCCACCACCCTGGCGGCCGGCCAGCGGGCCGACGAATCCCAGGCCGAGCACCGCGCCATCGTGGCGGCGGTCAAGGCCGGGGACGCTGAAGCGGCCGAGCGCCTGATGCGCGGCCACATCCGGCGGGCCCGCGAAATTCGCATCGGCATGGTCCTCGACGCCGACCTCGGGGTCTGACCCGGCGCAGGGTGGCACAACGAAGCTACCGCGGTGATGCGGGCGATATCGAGAGGGACCCAGGCCGCGTCAGGCGTGGGGGGCAGGCAGGGCAACCAGGATACCGAAATGGCGTGAGTGGGATGCAGTTGCGTAGTAGCCAAGACCGACAAAGCCTAAACCCATGAGCAGAAGCAACAAGGTGGAGGGTTCCGGCACCTCGAAAAAGAAGATGTCTTCGTTGTCTACGAGGTTCGCGACAATGCTGTAAGTGCTGACTTCTGGAAAGCTACGTCCAGAAATTCCTAAGCTTCCAAAGAGCGGGTTGGCAATGAATGCGGTATTGGTTCTGGAATCCATAATAGTGAAGAGTAGTTGCGCCCCCGGCTTCCATTCGTTTGCAAGGTGTTTGGCCTGCTGATTGGCAATGAAACCATCAAAGTTGGCGAAGGTTACGTGCGTATCAGAGACCAAGAAGACATCGTAGAGCGTGATCGCAGGTTCCACGGTATTGAACATTGAGATGAGGAAGTCGTCTCCTCCTCCCAACACGCCCTTGCAGTTGCCTTTTTTTACGGTAAGCGGGGAGAAGCCTATTCTCTCGTCCGCAGGAAAGTTTGGAAAACCGACCTCTTCTTCCAAAGCGCCATTACCCACCTTCTTGCATTGCGGGTCATTGGTGTAGTTGACAGCGATTGGATTTGCGGGCGCAGCTTGCGTACCTGACAGAATTGCGGCTGTCCCGATGATGAATCCAAATAGGAAAATGTGTGATTTCATAGCGAACGCACCCCCAGCCTCAGTTAGCCCAGGACGGTTCCAGGTCTCCGAAATCGATGACACCAGCTAATTCAGGCGCGCGGACATCTCCGCCAGCCCCTCCTGGCTCCATGATCGCAAAAACGGCCTGAAATTTCCTTGAATAGGCAAATTGTAGGCCTACTAATGAATTCGTTCAAGTTTCTTCATGGATCCCCGTCGCACTATCACTCGCGCTGGCTGGGGTGTCCGGGGTTTCACAGGACAAGTAAGAGCCTATTTCTTCTTCGCCATTTCGTGCCGGCGGTCTGAGCGGCATTTGTTGAATGGCCGCCGGCATTCTTGGAAGACCACAGTCGGTTGGCCCGCGAAATCCGCATCGGCGTGCTCCTAGATTCCGACCCCGGGGTCTGAAGCGGCGCGGCAGGGCCGCGCGGCCTATGTGCGGCCGGGATTTGTGAGCCTAGTGGTCCAGCGCCACCCAGGCCGCGTTGCGGGCCGAGGACTTTACGCAGGCCGAGACGAACTGTACGCCCCTCAATCCATCCTGCACGGTGGGATAGACGACACCCTCGGGCGCGGGCTTGCCATCGCGTGCCGCCACAATTGCTGCGGCGGCCTCGGCATAGACAGTCGCGAAGCCTTCGAGATAACCCTCGGGATGGCCTGGAGGAACACGGCTGACCCGCGCGGCGGCGTCCCCGGCCCCGGGCCCGTTTCGGGTAATCAGCTGCTTTGGCTGCCCAAACGGCGTGTGCCAGAGATAGTTCGGGTCTTCCTGCGCCCACTCGAGGCCGCCTTTTTCACCATAGACCCGGATGCGCAACGCGTTCTCGTTGCCCGGCGCCACCTGGGACGACCACAGCATCCCTCGTGCGCCTCCGGCAAAGCGCAGCATGACATGGGCATTGTCATCGACCTGCCGGTCCGGCACGAAGGCCTGGATGTCGGCTGCAAGGCTTTCGACTTCCAGTCCGGTAACGAAACAAGCCAGATTGAAGGCGTGGGTGCCGATATCGCCAGTGGAGCCCCCCGCCCCGGACTGCGCCGGATCGGCTCGCCACTTGGCCTGCTTGAAATCCTGCTCCACCGTCAGCCAGTCCTGCGGATACTCCACCTGCACCACGCGGATCTTGCCGAGCTCGCCGGCCTGCACCATCTCGCGCGCCTGACGCACCAAGGGGTATCCGGTGTAGTTGTGGGTGAGGATAAAGAGCGCATCCGACGCCTCGGCCGCCTTCACCAGCTTCTTGGCGTCCGCCAGCGTGGAGGTCAGGGGCTTGTCGCAGATGACGTGGATACCGCGTTTGAGAAACTCGCGGGCGGCGGCATAGTGAACGTGGTTCGGCGTCACGATGGAAACCGCCTCGATCCCGTCCTTGCGCCGCGCCTCCCGGATCGCCATCTGCTTGAAGTCGTCGTAGATGCGCGGCAATCCCAGCGCCGCGCCACTGGCGCGGGACTTCTCAGGCGTCGAACTCAACGCCCCCGCCACCAGCTCATACTTGTCGTCGATCCGCGATGCGATGCGATGCACGCCGCCGATGAAGGCGTCGTTGCCGCCCCCCACCATGCCCAACCGGATGCGGCGGCCCCGATTCTCGCTACGTCCTTCGATAACCATGCGCTTTCTCCCCTGGGGCGTCAGCCCCCTTGCCCCGTGATAGAGACGACCCCGGCCTGCCTCAGTCGATACCGAGGGCCCTGCGGTTGGCCGCCTCGTCCGCACCGCCATCGGCAAAATCGTCGAAAGCGCGCTCTGTCACGCGGATGATGTGATCGGCGACGAACTGCGCCCCCTCGCGCGCGCCGTCCTCGGGGTGTTTGAGGCAGCATTCCCATTCCACCACGGCCCAGCCGTCGAAGTCATTGGCGGCCATCTTCGAAAAAATGGCCGCGAAATCGATCTGCCCGTCGCCGAGCGAGCGAAACCGCCCAGCGCGGTTCACCCAGGGCTGATAACCCGAGTAGACGCCCTGCCTGCCCGTCGGATTGAACTCCGCGTCCTTCACGTGGAACATCTTGATCCGGTCTTTGTAGATGTCGATGTTGTCCAGGTAGTCGAGGCATTGCAGCACGTAGTGCGAAGGATCGTAGAGCATGTTGCAGCGCGGGTGATCGCCGACCCGTTCGAGAAACATCTCAAAGGTCACGCCGTCATGCAGATCCTCGCCCGGGTGGATCTCGTAGCAGACATCGATGCCGCAATCCTCGGCCCGGTCGAGGATCGGACGCCAGCGCGCGGCCAGCTCGTCGAAGGCGGTTTCGATCAGACCGGCCGGGCGTTGCGGCCAGGGGTAGATGTAGGGCCAGGCGAGCGCCCCGGAGAAGGTCGCATGCGCCGTCAGCTCCATTTTCTGCGACGCGGACAAGGCCTTCATCACCTGTTCGACCGCCCAGGCCTGCCGCGCCTTCGGATTGCCACGCACGGACGGATCGGCAAAGCCGTCGAAGGCCTCATCATAAGCGGGATGCACCGCGACGAGCTGGCCCTGCAGGTGGGTCGAGAGTTCCGTCACCTCGACACCGTTCTCGAGCGCCTTGCCCTTGAACTCGTCGCAGTAGTCCTTGCTTTCCGCTGCTTTGTCGAGGTCGATCAGGCGCCCGTCCCAGCTGGGTACCTGCACCCCCTTGTAGCCGCAATCGGCAGCCCACTTCGTGATACTGTCCCAGCTGTCGAACGGCGCCGCGTCACCGGCGAACTGCGCCAGAAATAGTGCCGGACCCTTGATCGTCTTCATCGCACGCCTCCCTCTCCGCCCCCTTAGTCCGGGGGCAAGTTTTCGTTCAGATAGATGTCGATACGGATACGTTCCTGCGTAGGATCGTAGGGAGCATCGTCCGCGGTCGCCTTCAGGAGGCGGACAGCCGAGCGGACCAGGTGCCCGGAATCCTGCGAGATCAGCGCATCGAAGATCCCCGCCCGCAGCGCGGCGCGTGTCATGGGCGTCAGTTCGTGGGCGATCACCACCAGATCCTCCGGCACCACCGCCTCTTCGAGGAAGCGGATCAGGCCCGCATTGCCCGCCGCAGAGGAGTAGATGCCGCAAAGGTTTGGGTAGTTGGCAAAGACATCCGGCAACAGCCGGTGAACCAGGTCGGGATCGTCACGCCCTTCGATCGACGCGATGACCTCCAGCTCCGGGTAAGCTTCCTGCACAACCTGGTCGAATCCGTGCCGGCGCTCCAGGTGGTCGCGCGCCAGGCGGGACCCGGTGATGACGAGAATCTGCCCCCGGCGGCGCACGAAACGTCCCATGAGTCGCGCCGCCGTGCGCCCGGCCGAGACGTTGTCGATCCCAACGAAATGATCCCGCGCGGAACTGGGCAGATCCGAAACCAGCGCGACCACCGCAATGCCCTTGTCCTGCACGCGCCGGACCGCGTCACGCACGGCCGGCGTTTCGGGACTGAACACCGCGACGCCATCGGTGTCGGAGGGACTCAGCCGGTCAAGGATCGCGACGATCGCCTGAGGATCGAATGGCGTGGCGGTTACAGTGCGCAGAATGGTCCGGTCGTGGGCGAGCTTCTGACCCTGCTGAACGATCTCGCCCTGCAAAGCCAGCACAAACTCGTTGTTCGTCGCGGGAAGCACGAACAGCAGGTTGTAGACCCGCCGGCGGGCGAGATTGGCGGCCGCCGTATCGCGAACGTAGCCCAGCTCGGCGATCGCCTTCTGAACCTTTTCGACCGTCACCGACCGCACGCCCGGCCGGGCATTCAAAACGCGATCTACCGTGGCCAGGCTGACACCGGCCACACGGGCGATGTCGTTGACCGTGGGTTTGTCTGACGTTTTCAGTTCGGCGGAACTCACAGTGTCGTCACACTCCCAATTTCTCTGCCAAGCCTTCAAAGAGGATGGCAACCGCCTCCGCGCCCGGGTCGTTGTGACCGCGCAGGTTCTGCTCGGGAACATAGGCAGCCCGGCCAGCCTTGGCCCGATGAATTGCCGCCGTGTTGTCGGCGCCGGCCCGCGCCGCCGCCGCGGCGGCGGCAAGGCCACGGTCCAATGCCTCCAACGCGGGAGCCAGGGCGTCGATCATCGTTCGGTCACCTACTTGCGCACCGCCCACTTCGCTGACGCGGCGCAGCCCCTCGCGCAAAGCCTGATGGATCGTCTGGCCGTTGGCGCAGGCATCCCCGGCCGCGTTAAAGTAAATCGCGAGGATCACGCCGGACGATCCGCCCATGGTCTGACTGAGTTCATTGCCCAGCGCCGGGAAAAGCTGGGTCAGGTCCGCCAGCGGCAGGCGGTCCAGGCTGCCCTTCAACGCGCGCGCCGCGGTCGCCAGGGTGCTGCCGGTGTCGCCGTCGCCGGACTTGGCATCAAGTGCGTTCAGCGTAGCTTCCGCCGCGACCAGCAGGTCCGCGACATGTTCCAGCGTGGCACGGGTGCGGGCGTTGGCCGACGGGATCGGCTCGATTGGGGTCAGACCGTCCGGCAAGGGGGTGACCGGCACGGCGACCACGTCGTTCATCCCCGGCCAGGCCGCCATGGTGACCGGCTGAGCAAGCGCGGCCAGCTCGGCGTCGTCCACCTCGATCACGGAGACCGAGAAACCGTGCATGTCGAGCGAGGTCATCATCGGCGCGGGCCCGATCACATGCTGTGCGACGCCAGCGGCGGCCAAGGCATGGGCCAGGACCGACATTTCCAGCGGCGTGGTGGAACCGAGATTGTTCAGAAGCGCCACGCGTTTCCCGTCCCCCAGATGCGGCTCGAGCTTCTCGAGCACAATCCCCATGGCCGACTCGGCCCCGATGAAATTGACCTGTTCAACACCCGGCTCCCCATGGATGCCCAGGCCCAGCTCGGCCTTGCCTTTGGGGATCCGGTCCTCTTTCGGGGAGCCCGGCACCGTGCAGGTATCGAGGCTCTTGCCGATGGAGGCGACCTTGCCCACCACGGCCCGTGCCTTGGCGGCGACCTCTTCGAGACTCTCGCCCGCCTCGGCCGCGGCGCCTGCGATCTTGTGCACGAAGAGCGTGCCCGCCACACCCCGCGGCTGCGGCAGGTCCGGCAGAGCGATGTCGTCGTCGACCACGACCATCTCGACCCGCCTGCCAAGCGCCCGGGCGCGCTCGGCGGCGAGCCCGAAGTTCAACCGGTCGCCGGTATAGTTCTTGACGATCAGCAGGCACCCGGCCTCGCCCGTCACGGCCAGGATGCCTGCGAGCACGGCCTCGACCGAGGGCGAAGCGAAGACTTCGCCACAAACCGCGGCCGTCAGCATGCCGGGGCCGACAAAGCCCGCGTGCGCGGGCTCATGCCCCGAGCCGCCGCCCGAAATAAGCGCCACCTTCGCGCGGTCCCAGCCGGCCCGGTAGACGACCTTGATATGCGGGTAGCCATCGAGGCGCGCCAGCTTGCCGCCGGATGTGGCGAGAAGGCCGTCGAGCGCTTCGGTGACAAGCGATTCCTTGGCGTTTACGAACTGCGCCATTCTTTGTCCTCCCTCACCTGATGCGTTGACCGTCCGCGTCGAAGAACAGCGGGTTCTTCGGCGCGATGGAAATCGTTTCTCCCGGGCCAAGAGACGTGTGCGGATCGGTCAGCGTCATCACGTCATGACCAGCGAAGTTCAGATGCAGCCGTGTCTGGTCGCCCAGGTGCTCGACCCTGACGATCTGCGCCTCCTTGCCTTCTCCGGTCTGAATGTGCTCCGGCCGCAGCCCGATCTGCACCGCCCCGGGCGGCACGGCCTCACCGAAGAGGCCGGCGGGCAGGAGATTGATCCTCGGCTGCCCCAGGCGCGCCGCCACGTAGGCCGTGTGGGGACTCTCGTAGACTTCGCGGGGGGTGCCGAACTGCACCAGACGGCCCTGGTCGAGTACGCCGACGTGGCTGGCCATGGTCATCGCCTCGATCTGGTCGTGGGTGACGTAGAGAAACGTCGCCGCCATCTCCGCATGGATCCGCTTCAGTTCGATCCGCAAATCGGCCCTCAGTTTGGCATCGAGCGAGGAGAGCGGCTCATCCATGAGGTAGATCGCCGGATCGCGCACCAGCGCCCGCCCGATGGAAACCCTCTGCATCTCGCCGCCCGACAGTTCCGTCGCCTTGTTGTCCAGCTTGTGGGGAATGTGCAGCACTTCGGCGACCTCGGCGACCTTTCGAGCAACTTCGGCCGCAGGGGTTCTCAGGATCGGCGACTTCAACGGAAAGGCGAGGTTCTCGCGCACGGTCAGATGGGGATAGAGCGAGTACTGCTGAAAAACCATCGCCACATCCCGCTGCGCCGGCGTTTCCGCATTCACGACCCGTCCGTCGATGAAAATCTTGCCCGCATCGGCCTTCTCCAGCCCGGCGATCAGGCGCAGGGTCGTCGTCTTGCCGGCGCCGGTCGGCCCCAGAATCACGACAAAGCTGCCATGGGGCACCGTCAGGTCGACGTCCTGCACCGCCGGCGTCTGGCCGAACGCCTTGCTGACCCCTTCGAGCACCACGTCAGCCATGGACCAGCACTCCCTCATTGAGTTCCGAGCGCAATGCGCGCCCGGAAACGGAGTCGAAGAGCGTCACCGTCCTGGCGTTGAAACCCAGTCCGACGGTTTCGCCGACGCGCGCGGGCAGGTCCGAGCTGATGCGCGCCTTGAGGACTCCATCGGGCGCCCTCAAGGTGATGATCTGCGTGGTGCCGAGGTACTCCGTGGCCAGCACTTCGGCGCGGTAGCTACCTTCGTCGGTCAGGCGGATGTGTTCCGGCCGTACGCCGAACACCAGCTTTCCCTCCGCGCCTTCGCGCAGCAGCGGCACGGCGATGGTCTCTCCCCCCAGGGTCACCCTGTCGGCCCCGGGAGAAAGCTTGCCCTGGAACGGCAGGAAGTTCATCGACGGCGAGCCAATGAAGTCGGCCACGAACATGGTCGCCGGCTTGTCGTAGATCTCCTGCGGGCTGCCGAACTGCTCGACGACGGCGTTGTTCATCACCACGATCTTGTCGCCCATCTGCATGGCCTCGAGCTGGTCGTGGGTGACGTAAACGGTGGTCGCGCCCATCCGGTCGTGCAGCGCCCGCAGTTCTTCGGCCATCTGCTCGCGAAACTCCGCGTCCAGCGCACCGAGCGGTTCGTCCATCATAAAGGCCTTGGGCTCGCGCACGATGGCCCGGCCCAGCGCCACACGCTGGCGATCGCCGCCCGACAGGCCGCCGACCGGACGGTCGAGGATATCGGCAATCCCCAGGATCTTCGCCACCTCGTCCAGCTTCTCGCGCACCTTGGCGCGGGGCATGCCCTGGCTGACCAGCGGATATGTGATATTCTTGCGCACATTCATGTGCGGATAGAGCGCAAACATCTGGAAGACGAAGGCGATGTCGCGCTCGCGCGGCGGCTTCTGGCTGATCTCTTCCCCGTCGAGATAGATCTCTCCGCTGGTCGGCAGTTCCAGCCCGGCGATCATCCGCAGCGTGGTGGTCTTGCCGCAGCCGGAAGGGCCGAGAAGCATGAAGAACTCGCCGTCCTCGATGGTGAAGGAGCTTTCGCGCACGGCGGTAAAATCGCCGAACTGCTTTTTCAAATTCTTTATGATGATCTGCGCCATCAGCCTACTCCGGAAAGTGGCTGACGATGATGAACATCACCGTGCCCAGAAGTGTGACGAAGAACGAGTAGGTGAAAGCCCACATCATGAAGGGCTGCATCAGCATGAAGACGCCCAGCGCGATAAGGATGGTGGCGACAATTTCCCACGGGCCGCGTCGCAGCCGCAGCAGATTATTGATGAAGTTACTCATTTCCGCACCGCCCCGAAGGTGATTCCGCGCAACAGGTGCTTGCGCAACAGAATGGTGAAGACCATTACCGGCAGCAGGAACAGCGTCGCGCCCGCAGCCACGGCCGGCCAGTCGAGTCCCCCGACACCGATAATGGTCGGGATGAAGGGCGGCGCCGTCTGCGCCGTCGCCGACGTCAGAAGCACGGCGAAGGCGTACTCGTTCCAGGCAAAGATCAGGCAGAAGATCGCGGTCGAGGCGATGCCGGTCGCGGCCTGCGGCAGCACGACCTTGTAGAAGGCCTGAAAACGCGTGTATCCGTCGATCAACGCCGCTTCTTCGTATTCGCGGGGGATCTCGTCGATGAAGCCTTTCAAGAGCCACACCGCCAGCGAGATGTTGACCCCCGTGTAGAGCAAAATCATGCCCAGATGCGTGTCCGAGAGCCCGAGCTGGCGATACATCAGAAAGATGGGGATCGCCACCGCAATGGGTGGCATCATTCGCGTCGAGAGGATGAAGAACAGCAGGTCGTCCGCCAAGGGGATCTTGAAACGGCTGAAGGCGTAGGCGGCCAGCGTGCCCAGGAAGATCGACAGGAAGGTCGAGCCGAACCCGATGATGACGGAATTGAGGAAGCGTTCGCCGAACTTCGACGGGCCGACAATGACCATGTCGTATTGGCGCACGATCTCGTCGTACCACGTCTGCGGCGGATTGTTGGCGAGGAAGTCGTCGGTCTGCCGCGTCCTTTGGGTGAAGAGATTGACATAGCCTTCAAGCGTCGGCTCGAACATAACCTTGGGCGGATAAGCGATGGCGTCTGACGGTGACTTGAAGCCCGTCAATATAATCCATGCCAAGGGGATCAAGGTGATCAGCGTGTAGACGACAACCAGCGTTCCCGCGGCCCATTTCGCCCGCCCCGACGCCTCGGTGATGGAGTGGCCGCTCATCGCTGCTTCACCTTATTGAGGGCCTTCACATAGATGCTGGCGAGCCCGAATACGGTTACGAACAGGATAATCGCATAGGCACTGGCATAGCCTGTGCGCCACTTCTCGAAGGCTTCACGCTTCAGATTGATCGAGGTCAGCTCCGTGGTTGAGCCGGGTCCGCCGCCCGTCAACTGGACCACAAGGTCGAACATCTTGAAGTTCTCGATTCCCCTGAACAGGACCGCGAGCATCAGGAATGGCAGCACCATCGGTATCGTGATCGTACAGAACTGCCGGAACTTCGAAGCACGGTCGATCTCCGCTGCCTCGTAGATGTAGTTGGGGATGGACCGAAGCCCCGCGAGACAGATAAGCATCACGAAGGGTGTCCACATCCAGGTATCCACGATAACGATGGACCAAGGGGCAAGGTTGACCTGCCCCAGCATCTCGAAGCTGGACGGATCGGCGCCCGTGAAGAACGTGACGATGTAGTTGAACAGGCCGATCTGCGGCTGGTAGAGGAACTTCCAGAAATTGCCCACCACCGCCGGCGACAACATCATCGGCAGCACGATCATCGTGGTCCAGAAAGCGTTGCCTCTGAAATTACGATGAATCAGCCAAGCCAGGGTGAACCCGATCAGCACCTGCAGGACGATCGTCCAGAACAGGAAGTGGGCGGTGGCCTGCATATTCAGCCAGATGTCACTGTCGGTGAGAATGCGCTCGTAGTTGCGCAGTCCCACATTCTTGATCTCGCGCCCGATCCGGTTTGCCTTGAAATTCGTGAAGCTGAGTTGGATCGTCCAGATCAGCGGAAAGATATTGATCGCCAGCAGCAGGCCGATCGTCGGCGCCACGAAGATCCACGCGATCGCGCGATCCGACAAACCGCGAACCCGGCGCGCGACTCTTTCCGGCGTTGCCGCGGCAACGCTATCGATTGGCCCGTTTGGCATCTTGGCTTTCCGCTTTGGTTCCGGCCCAATCCCAAAGCCAACCGGCCTCGGGAGGAAGGGCAAAGCCGGGACAGAGCGCCCCGGCTTTGCACAGATCAGCTCTAGAGCTTGCCTTCTTCTTCGAAGACTTCCGTCCAGTCCTCGATCAGCTTGTCCAAAGCTTCCTTCGCGGTCCCTTGATCAGCCACGACGTAGTCATGGATGCGCTTCTGCATGGCAAGCAGCAACTCGGCATAGACCGGCTCCTGCCAGAAGTCCTTGACGTCGTTCATGGCCACCAGGAAATCGCCGGCGAAAGGAGCACTGCCCTTGAAGCCGGGATCGTTGAGGACCGAGTTGTGAGCGGAGTAGCCGCCGAGCTCCCACCACTTGGCCTGGACCGAGGGCTGGGCGAACCACTTGACGTACTCCAGCGCCGCATCCTTCTTTTCGGAATAGCTGATAACCGAAATGCCCTGGCCGCCGAGGGTGCTGCCCGCAACGTTCTGCGGCGGGTTCACGAAGAAGTCGATCTTGTCGCCGCCGGTTTCGGGATCGGCATAAAGGCCGGGGAAGAAGGCGAACCAGTTCATCGCCATCGCCACCTGGCCGGATTTGAAGGCGTCGAGGGATTCACCCATGTAGGAGTTGGTGTATCCCGGAGGGGTCGCTGTCTTGTAGAACTCCTTGTAGAATTCCAGCGCCTCAACCGCCTCGGGCGAGTTCACCGCACCTTCCATCTTGTAGGTGCCCGGCTCGGTCTCGTACTGGAAGCCCCAGGGGTAGAGCGCGGAGGTCACGCCCATGGTGATTCCTTCTGAACCGCGCTCGGTGAAGATCGCCGCACCGTAGACGGTCTTACCGTCGATTTCGCGCTCCTGGAAAAACTGCGCGATCTGGAGAAGCTCTTTCTGGGATTGAGGTTCGCGCAGTTCCTGGCCGGTCTTTTCCTTGTAGGCCGCGCGGATGTCTTCGCGCGCGAACCAATCCTTGCGATAGAACCAGCCGTTCGCATCGCCCATCGCCGGCAGCGCATAATAGTTCGGCGTGCCTTTGGGCCAGGTCGAATAGGCGTAAACAGTGGCCGGCGCGAAGTCGTCCATGCTGATGCCGTTCTCATCGAAGAAGGCGTTCAGCTTGACGTAGTGGCCGTTCTCGGCACCGCCGCCGATCCACTGGCTGTCACCGATAAGAAGATCGCATAGCTTCCCACCGGAGTTCAGCTCGTTCAGCATGCGGTCAGCGAAGTTCGGCCAAGGCACGAACTCAAAATTCATCTTGTGGCCCGACTGCGCCTCGAAGTCCTTGGAAAGCTCGACGAGGGCATTGGCCGGATCCCAGGCGGCCCAGCAAAGCGTGAGGTCATCGGCCGAAGCGGCCGCTGGAAATCCAAGGGAAACGGCTAGCATCGCGCCGAAACCGGCAGCGTTCATCCTGTTCATCATTTCCTCCCAATTGCGGCGCATGTGTTTTTCTGCGCTCTGCTTGAGACGGTAAATGCGTTACGTACCTCAAGTCAATGCACTTTTGAGGTGCGTACATCAGGACCGGGCCGCACCGACATCCCACGGTCATACCTGCCGCTTTGTCGGGCAGCACTTCACCTTCGTGCCACAAACGGTCCTGCCGCAGACAATGACGGCGCACCGCGCACTAGCGTAAATCGCCAGTTTCCCAGATGAAGAGTTAGTCGTGTAATCCGTGCTTGCCGTTTCTCGAGGAGAGGTAGTTTCGCCAACCACCAAATTCGGTGATATCGCGTGCGCCTTCCAAACCGGCGGCTTCGCAGATGAAACCTTTGACGGCTTGGCCCCCCTCCAAAGTTACCGTGCCAAGACCGAGCGGGGCAGGTATGCCACCTAGAAATGCGCCAACGGACTCTGCCGGCAAGGCCCAAATCTCAACCTCGATCGAGGCGCCCTGTGCATCACGCATCAAGCCGGGCCGCAAAGGCGGGCCACCGGCCAGGCCATAGAGGCGATAGGTTGGCGCGGTCTTGGCCGCCTTGATAAATCGTCCCCCCAGCTTCACCAGCTCTCCGTTCAAGGGCAGGCCGGACATATGTGCCCCCACCGCGGCCAAAGCCACCTCATCGGGGCCAATTGTCGTGTCCGTCGTATCCTGTTCCGGTAACTGCCAATCCGTCGCACCCAACGGCACCGCGGCACCCCGATGCAGGGCGGCCGCCAGCGCCGCGGCCTGTGCGTCCCGGCCGGCGGCAGCCAGAATCGTAACGCTGCCGGGCCGGCCATCGGCGCGTGGCGCCACCGGAACCGCGATGCCGCAGAGGTCGAGCAGATTGACGAAATTGGTGTAGGTCCCGAGGTTGGAATTGGGTCCGACCGGGTCGGCATCTAGGTCGGCAACGGAATAGAACGTCGGGATTGACGGGACACAGAAATAATCGGCCTGGTCGAGCACGGGCTCGATCCGCCGTTTCAATTCCTGCAGCCGGTAGAAGCCTCTGAATGCATCCGCCGCGGACAAGTCCCGCGCTTTGCCGACAATGTCGCGGGTCACCGGGAAAACGGCGTCCGGGGACTGGGCCAGCAAAGACTCGATCACGGTGTATCGCTCCGCGACCCAGGCGCCTTCATAGAGCATGTGGGCAATGTCGTAGAACGGCGTGAAGTCGATCTCCTCGATGGCGCCGCCCAGTGCCGCCATGGCCTCCAGCGTGTGAGCAAACGAAGCTTCCTGTGCGTCGTCGCCGAAAAACTGCCGGCTTGCCTGGTCTGGTACCGCTACGCGAAACCTCTGCGGCAGTCCATTCAACGCGGGGGCCGCAATGGGTCTTGCATAGGCGTCGGATGGATCGAATGTCGCGGCGGCCTGGAAGACGCGATAGGCATCGCCGACAGTCAAAGCAAAGATCGAAACTGTATCCAGCGTTCTGCACGCCGGCACGACACCCGAAGCGGACAGAGCTCCGAGCGTCGGTTTCAAACCGACGATGTTGTTCAAGGCGGCCGGCACCCGGCCGGAACCGGCCGTATCGGTGCCTAGGGAAAAACTGACCAACCCCCTGGCGACGGCAACTGCCGATCCCGAACTCGATCCTCCGGGGACAATGTTCGGATCAAGGGCGTTTTTCGGCGGCGGGTAGGGCGACCGGACGCCGACCAGGCCAGTGGCGAACTGATCCAGGTTGGTCTTCCCGACGAGTATCGCCCCCGCCTGTTGCAGTTGCTGCACCACGAACGCGTCTTCTTCGGCCTCATAGGCAAAAGCCGGGCAGGCCGCCGTTGTCGGCCGTCCGCCGGCGTCGATATTGTCCTTGATCGCGAAGGGGACGCCCCACAGCGGCTTGACGGCCGGGTCGAATTCTCCGAGCTCGCGTGCCGCGCTCAAGGAGGTATCGGAATCGATGAGGTGAATGAAAATCCCCGGATCGCCGCAGGCATCGATCCGGCGGTAACATTCGGCGACAACCGCCTCGGCCGTTGTTCCGTTCGCATAAGCCCGGTGTATCGAGGCGATATCGAAGGGCAGGTTGGTCAACACCATAAAATTACTCCGGACCTGATGCCGTGACGCCAAGGAAAGCGGCGGGACGTTGCCACTGAATTAGCACGACACAACGTTCTTCCGTCCACACGGAATGTTCCGTTCCCTCATGGTTGACAACATAGGGGCCTTCGCCAGGCATTGACACGTTAAGTCCGTGGCCGGAGCAGGCAGCTTCGGTGCAAGACACCGATTTCGTTCAAACGTCATCGTTTTACGCCCGATTCACGCTGTCGCTCCGTGACGTCGATGACCTTCTGGCCGAGCGCGGGATCGATGCTTCTAACGAGACGGCTCGACGCTGGTTCCTGAAGTTCGGGCGGCTGATTGCGGGCAATCTCGGTCGTAGCCGTCCGCGCGCCAGTGCGCGGTGGCACCTCGACGAAATGGGCATCAAGATCCGTGGCCGGAAACATTGGTTGTGGCGGGCGGTCGATGACGAAGGCGAGGTGCTCGACTTCCTGGTTCAGCCACGACGCTGCGCGCGATCAGGGATTACGAGCGAACAATCGAGCTGAGAACTCACACCAACCGGGGCGACGACGCGAACGAAAACAGCAGCGGTTCAAATCACCGGGATCCGCCCAACGGTTCCTGTCTATCCATGCGGCCGCCTACAACGCCTTCTACGTCCAACGCCATCTTCTATCCCGCCGCATCTTCAAGGCGTTTCGAGCCGAGACGCTCGCTGTCTGGAATCGAGGTTGGATGACCGTCTGACCCGGATCACGTTGGGATTGCGGCGCCCAAGGCAGTTAACGTGTCAGCGCCCATTGAACCGTGATGTGTCGATCATGTCCTTGAGATGAGCCGCCTAGTGCTTCTCGATCATCCCGACGCTGGTGCGGCAGACTGATGAGCTCGACTGTCCGATTCCCCGGGGGACCTCTCCAGCAGCCCGGTAAGTCCCGTCGGGAGAGATAAAGCTGCCATCGGACAACGCGACTGGGGTCGGCTTCGGCCTCGTGCCGGCTCAGGAACGAATCCGGAAAAAGTGGGAAGTGGTGCGGGGAAAAGTGGAAAGTGAAGACTTTCCTGACATATTTTCTTTATGATTTTCAATGGGTTATGGCGCGCCCGGGAAGATTCGAACTCCCAACCTCCTGATCCGTAGTCAGGTGCTCTATCCAGTTGAGCTACGGGCGCACAATAAAGCCACTAATAACACCGCGGCGGAAAAAC